>Ga0222632_1000864_pt1 | contig 13449 bp, 17 predicted proteins | sample AntAcemetageno46_FD_179828 | JGI IMG/M metagenome (GOLD analysis project Ga0222632, IMG submission 179828) | Saline water microbial communities from Ace Lake, Antarctica - #46 | ecosystem: Environmental > Aquatic > Non-marine Saline and Alkaline > Saline | place: Antarctica: Ace Lake | collected...
GCTCAAGATCCGGGTTCCAATCCTGCTGATTGCCACGATAATGGAGATTGCACAACAATTTGCGGCTCTGGACACACGGCTTATACTTACATGGATTGTGGGTCTGGGACTCAATTATGTCATAAAAGTCCATAAAACAATTCTGAAACATTCATTAAGCCAGTTTAGAAATATATCCTGGTTGGCTTTTTATATTTAAAGTTATGAATAGAGTTAACATTATAATTATTTCTGTTACAATAATATTAATCAGCGGGATATGGTTTTTTCTTAATTACAGAAGCAACGATGCAAAGGATTTTGTTCGGGCATTGGATGCTTCACCCACCGAGTTTGACAGAGAAGTCGTTGAAACATCATTTACATCAACTATTCTTGCAGATACCACATCTATTTTCAGGCCCGCTCAAATCAGGATTCATAATAATTTTACGTTTGTAAACGATTTTGCTGATTTTACAATCTATGAGTATGATTCTGAGGGAAATCAAAAAAGAAAGCTTGCCACAACTCGGGGAAGAGGCCCCGGCGAAATACAGCATATTACAGACTTTGATGTGAAAGGCGATACCATCTGGATAGCAGATAGTCAATCGATGAGAGTAACTTCGCATTCCTTAGAAACAGGAGAAAATATCGATAATTATTCGTTGGAAAACCGGCCTATGAGGGTCACTATCCTGGAAAATGGCTTTGTAGTACTGTGGCTTGGCGCCGATAAACTGTTTAGTATATTTGATTTTCAGGGAAATGAGCTACATTATTTTGGTGATATCATCGAAGATCAACTATTACATCAATTATCAATGGATGGAACAATTCGATCAAATGGAAAAGATCGTTTCGTTTACATTCCATTCTATGCAAGTCTTATTTATCACTTTGATAAGAATGGAGGCCTAATAAACATATTGAAAGCGCCTGATGGTATTCACTTTCCCTTTGTCCGCAGAGATGGGCCTACAACTTTTGCTCCGGATGTTTCATTTATGCGTGATGGCTTTATTGATGAAGATAACAATCTTTATGTTTACGTGGCTTTGCCAGATGAAATATCCCAAAATGATCAGGAAAACAATTACGCTGAAAGTTACATAGACAAGTATAGTTTAAACTCTGCAGAGTATATAAGTTCTTTACGAATGTATGAACACTTCAGTTCTGTGATGTACAATCCCTATAAGAACAAGATATATGCATCTGATTACGAAAAATCATTTTTATTCCAGCTAAACCAAGATTTCTAAAATTTCAGTTTAAAAATCAATTCAAGAGAGGCATAACCAGCATTTCCTGCGGACGTGCAAGCAATTATTGCTTGAATTTAATATTGATTGCCACGCAGCAGAAATGCCAAACCGTTATAGCTATTTTAGGCACCTACAAACCATTCAAGATAAGTGAAGTGGCAGGAGGCTGAAATTTTATTTTCCGCTACAAAAATGAGATTAATCATCATGAAGAAAGGAGAAAGTGAATCTACCGGTTTTATCTCTTATGAATATGCATTGAAGATTCTTACACCCAGAGAAATAGAGGTTTTGGATCTTATTGAGAAGGGATATCTAAATAAAGAGATTGCAGAGGAAATGAATATTTCGATCCGAACGGTTCATGCACACAGGAGAAATATTTGCTACAAATTGGAGCTTAAAGGTACAGGGGCTTTGCCAAAGTGGCTTTGGATAACAAGAAACAGTGATTCTGATAAATGAAGAAAAAGGTGATTAGGCACATCTGCCTAAAATAATAGGCAGATGTGCTTATTGTCCAATAAAGTTTAAATGTATAATGTTATTACAACTTTTATAAATCACTAAACCAAAGAGGTAGTCTTATGAAACACATCCCAATTTTATTTGTAGTTATCGCATCTTTCTTTATAACTATTATCAATGCAAATATTGCAAATGCACATCCTGAACATTGTACAGCTGGATTCCATGCTTGTGTTGAAGTTGCTGATGGTGATTCTGAGGCACAAGAAGACTGTGTTAATGGCTGGTTTGCTTGTATTGGATACGAACCTGAGGTTAATTGAATTAACTTATGTGGATATTATGAAAATACCCACATAATTCTTTTTAATTATAATTAATATGAAACGAAAATTTCTTCTGCTAATTGGTGCTTTTTTGATTAGCTCATGTCTTGGGGAAAAAGAAGGAGAATTGATTACTTCTCAAGTAGAATTCCGTCAAATAAATTCAATAGATTTTGGCGAATTTTCTGGCATTAAAGATATAATATTATATGATGATTCTTATTACTTATTAGCTTGGGGACAATCAAAATTGATAAAAATGGTAGACGGGAAAGTCAAGTCTATGAGTCCAGGGAGAGGCAATGATTTAGGTGAATTTCAATCTGTTCCAGAAAAATTTACAATAGTAAATGATACGGTGTATGTACTTGAAAGGGATAGCCGATTTATAAATAGATATAATTTGGATTTGAAGCCAATTGATCGGATTCAAATTCCTCTTAAATTTCCAAGTGGCCGATCCCTTAATATTATTAACGATAGCTTATTAGTAGTATCTTCTTTAATGACTGATGGCAATAGCTTAAATTTGTATACATTGAATCTTGACCATGTTAAAAGTTTGACATTAACACAAGAAATAGGTCATGTTTTATGGGATGTTAAATATTTATCTGTTCTCAGTGATAACATTATAGTTGGATATCCCTTTAGTGGCAAAGTTGAGATTCTATCCCATAAAGGTAATTTGTTAAACTATTTTGATACAGGTTCTGAAATTTTAAACATTCAAGTACCAAATTTCGATAAAAATGAAAACTGGATTCCAGATGGAGTTAACTTTCTATCAATTCAGGCACTAAATGAAAACTCTATAATGTTTTTTACTCCAAAAAATAAAGATGGGCTACATGAAATAACTTTGGTAGACATAAAAGGGACGTTAATAGGTAAGGGTTTTCTGGAGGGAACCTTTCAGTATATTCACGCAATCAACGGTAATATATACGGTTACAACCAAGAAACAAGCATGATAGAAATATTTGCGGTCCTGCAATAAGTAATGATAAAGCCTAAAAGTATTTACTTAATATTATTTATTGTTATGCTTTGGAGCTGTGAACCTCAAAAAGAAAAGGAAGAATTCCCAGATAATTTTCAATCTGATGTCCAAATTTCAATCATTCATGAATGGGTGATACATGCACCAGAAGTTGTTCCAAATCCCCGATTTTCAGGGGTTCTTTTAGATACAAGTCTGGTACTTGTTGATCGTTCATTACATACAATAAATCTCTTTGATAATAAGGGTAAGCTGATAAATAAGTTTGGTGGTACAGGGCGTGGGCCGGGTGAATTTTCAGAAATCACATACGCCACTATCAATCCAGATGGTAAAGTGGCAGTTGCAGACAATAAAAATGCCAGATTTACCATTATAAACCTTTTTGAAGATTCATTGGTCATAGAACCCTATGATATCGGCTGGCACACAAGGCTACATTGGGTTTCAGATCGTCTGATTATTTCGAACAATCCGTTCAAGGAAGGTGCAAACCACCCTGGTGATATATTTATGCGAATTTTTGACCCCATTTCAGGTGAGACAGATCATGCATTTCATTTGGAACTGGAATGGGGTGATCCCATACCGGAGGATCAGATTTCCTGCACATTTTGTGAGCATCGATTTATGAATGACCAGTATTTTTTTACTTCCCCTCAGGATACCAGTTACCGGATATATAAGGTAAATTCAAATACAAATGAGACTATTCTCTTTACACGTACTGGTATTCCAGCTGTTAAATACACTGAAGAGGAAACAGAAGAATTGCAAAATCAAAGGAGAAGAGCGCAACAGATTACCGGCTTGAATTCCGGCGAAGACAATATCCCAACTCATAAACGTCGTTTTATCGACTTTTTCCCAGATAAAAAAGGTCGCCTCTGGGCTTTGGTAAATCCTAAAGACGGACAGTCTCCAACCTTTGATCTTTTTTTGCCAGATGCAGAATATATAGGTAGTATAAAGGCTCCAAAAAGAGTTAAAAGTGTTCAGTTTGTACCTGATAACTACATTCTGTTTAGTTTCGATTCTGTAGATCCTGATAAATGGGAAGGTGCTCTTTATAAGATTTTGGAGGAATAAAATCGTTATAATGAACTACTTTTAGTAAAGTATTCATTGCCTAAATTATGGTATAACAACCATTTCCTGCGGACCGGTCCATGTTCCTTGCTCGACTTTTGAGTCGGTCGCCCCGCAGCAGAATTACCACACCGTTATACTGCTTTAGTTGCAATAATCGTCTTTTCTTTATAGTTTTATTTTGTAACTAAAATAAATTCATTTGTCATGTCTACAAATATTACAATCCGGGATATCCCCGATGAAGTGTATGCGAAAATTAAAAAACAGGCCGATCTACATCACCGAAGTATTAACAGTGAAGTGATTGTTTATTTGAAAAAGTTAGTCCAAAGTAATCGTCGAGATCCTGATCAAGTTATAACTCGTGCCAAAAAACTTAAACAAAAAGCGAAAGGCTCTCTCTCAATGGATGAAATTCAACAAGCCATTGATCAAGGGCGTCCATGATTGTCGTCGATACGAATGTGATTGCCAGCATGTGGGTACCAAACGATATGGATGAATGGGTTTATAAGGTACTTAAGAAAGATGATGATTGGGTTGCCCCTCTTCTTTGGCGATCTGAATTTAGAAATGTATTATCGATATATCTCCGGAAGGATATTTTAGAATTCTCGGTTGTCTTACAGGCAATAGAAGAAGCCGAACAATTAATGGATGCCAATGAATTCGAAGTAAACTCAACACAGGTAATGAGTCTAGTTTCAAATTCTTCATGTTCGGCATATGATTGTGAATTCATAGCATTAGCTGACGATTTAAATGTGCCATTAGTGACCTTTGACAAAAAGATTCTCCGTGAATTTCCTGACATTGCTATCCATCCCGAAGAATTTGCTCCATGAACTAATGCTAGCAGTATAAGGGCTTCAAGCGGACGATTTTGCGGTTTTGCCCCAATTAAAGTTGGTCGCCTCGCCGCTTAAGCCCTGAGTCGTTATACTCGGTGGAATATCCGGAATCCCGCCTGCTACTGTTGCGATACTGGGAGCAGGAATCACGGGAGAGTACGCTGCCCGAACCGCATTGGGTTATGGATCTCAGGTTTTTGTTATGGATAACGATCTTGCAATGCTCCGAAGGCTTGAAAATGCGCTGGACTGCAGGATCATTACAGCTACTGCAAACCATCATTACCTATCCACTGCGATGGGGTTTGCTGATGTGGTGATCGGTGCTGCCATGACCGAAGGAGAACGGGCTCCCTGTTGGGTTACAGATCCGATGGTTCAATCAATGAAGCCGGGCAGTGTGATTGTGGACACTGTTATTGATCAGGGCGGATGTATTGCTACCAGTGTGCCGACAACACACTCCAATCCGGTGTTTAAAAAATATGATGTCGTTCACTACTGCGTTCCCAACATACCATCGAATGTGGCCAGAACGGCTACCCATGCACTCAATAATGTGATTGTGCCCTACTTGATTGAACTCGGTGATGCGGGAGGGATCGAAGGTTGCCTGTGGAAGAATACTGCCCTCAGAAACGGGACCTATATCTATAAAAAAAATCTGACCAAAAAAGGACTGGCCGAACAGTTCGGAATGCCTTTCAGAGATATCGAGGTTTTGATAGCCAGTCAGATTTGATAGGGTGTGATTGTGTATGCTTCGCTAACTTAGCCCTTCGACAAAACAGTAAGTAAAAATAGTGTGGTGGTTCGGATAGAATAAAATTTACTCTGTGTTTTATCTAAACAATATAACTATGCCGGCTAAATTATAGGCGGACAAAATATTTAAAATCATTGCGGTATTGGAGTGGATTCATGACTGACTGTTCATTTTTTTTGGTTATTTCATTTATTTTTTTTTTCTTATAAAAGAACCTTAAATATTCATTTATGTTTAATTAAAATACCTTTATTATGATTATGCATAAATTATTTATAAAACTTTTTGCCGTTATAGTAGTAATCGCACTACTCATGATCAACATTCAGATTGATATACCTTCTACTTCATCAACCGATCAGATAAATTTTGCCGTCAATTTTAATGAGGCCCTAGCTAGTCTTGAAGAAGATATGAGGATGAAAGAAGAAACCTGCTGGAATACAGGAGAAAGAATACAAATCTGCCGAGTTGATCCTGAGATGATTTGTGATGTTGCGGCTCAAGACGCCTGCTAAACTTCTGATAAAATCATTCGTTATTTAAATAGACCTTTTTTTTAAAGGTTGGGATTTTTGTTTAAAAAATAGAGAGCAAATCTTCATCAAGATCTGTTTCTTACTATTTCTGACATTCATTTATTTATTCACCTCATCGATTGAATATGCGAAAGATATTCATACTTACCTGTCTTATCATAGTATCCTGTACACATCAAGACTCTACTGAATCCACTGTCACGTCCACAAAAAAAGGACAGACAATTTCTGTTGATATCGACGCAGCCGAACCGATCTATATGTCTGAATATTTCTCTGATATTCAATACTCCTATTTAAAATCCCCAGAGGATCGACCCATCGGCAGAATTGATAAAATTCTGTTCAATGATACTTACGTTGCTCTGTATGATGAACCCCGAGGCAGTATCTGGATCTATGATACCGACATGGCCTTTGTAAATGAACTGCGAATACCTAATGGACGTGGCCCTGGGGAATTGGAAAATATATTTGATATAATTTTATCTGAAGATCATAAAATACATGCGATGGGTCTTTTTAAGATCGTAGTCTATGATATAAATGGGACGCTTGAATCGGAAATCGTATTTAATTTTTCATCTGACACTTTTACCCTCGCAGAATCAGGCGGTTACTTTGTCTACACAAGCATGAATCCAAACCTAGGCCGCTTAGACGAACAGAAAGAAGAACATACTCTGATATCTATCGATGATAATGGAAATCCTACAAATGCTTACCTACCCATTGATGACGGGAAAGAATTAATAAGTTTTAGTGTAGTAAATAACTTTCCTACATATAATGATGAGCAACTTTTCTTTGCACATTTGTATGATACGGTTTACTCCTTAACCCAGAACTCATTAACTCCTAAGTACCAGCTGGATTATGGAAAGTATTCCATTCCCCCTGAGGTATTTGAGCGAAGATATAATTACAGTCCCGAAAAATCTTTTTCTACAGAATTTATGAATGAAGAAATTCATCAAAAAGGATATATAGCTTATTTAGGGTATTTTAATGAAACCGATAGATACCTTCATTTTGGCATCGGTATTGGCAGGAGCACCAATTATACTGTTATCTATGACAAACAATCCAAAACCACTCGGGTTGCAGACGATAAGATTATTAATGATATCGATTATGGGTTAGGATCCTACTTTTATGAAGCGTATGACAACAAATTGTATACAGTCATTAATGCGAATGACCTGCTGACTCATTTAAATGATATCTACGAAAATGAGCCCAAAAAATACCAGAGTTCCAAAACAAATCGAATTCATGAGCTGGTACAATTAATAGATGATAAAAGGAACCCCATTTTGGTAACACTTTACTTTAAACGTAATTAACTGAGATTCGCTCCATGCCATCACAAAAGTTCAATAATAGTTTCTGGATTATCATTTGCATACTTTTATTTGTAATAAACTTATATACCTTTTATCAGAATAATAATCTCAAAGAGGCTTTAGACACCATTGAAGCTTCAAGCTCTGAGAATATAGAACTCGCCAATAATCTTTTAAACGATATTCTCAAAAAAGAAATCTTAGAATCTCGCAGCGAGGGTATCATTGTCAATACAAATCTTGTGCTTACATCTGAAAAACAAGAGGAGCTTTTGCTTAGTGAAATAAGTTTAGATCAACCCAAAGTAATTATTGATTTTTCCTCTATTAGTTGTAGCAGTTGTGGAGAAGAAACTTTTAAAGAAGCTGTTAATTTGACAAAAAAACTTGAAGATAGATTAGGAGCTGACAATGTAATCTTAATTGCAAACTATAAAAACTATACCGACTTAGATGTTTTTAAAAGAATTAACAGTATAAGTTCTCAAATATATAATAAGAACTATCAAAAAATGGGTCTTCCTGTAGAACAGGTTGATTCTCCTTTTGTGTTTCTACTAAATTCAGAGTTTGAGGCACATTATGCATTTATTCCTTTAAACAGAGTAGCTGATCTTACAGATGCTTACTCTGGGTTATTAGAGAATAAATTTAAGTAGTAGTTCTGAATTCAATACTGATTTTAATCTTCTGATTGGATCTACAGCTGTTTCTTTTGATTTAATTATGGTTACCAATAACACAGAAAGATGTTTCTGAAGTCATTCAATTTCTTCGCCGCCATTATGTAGAACCTATGCCCCAAAAACCATCAGAAATAAAAGTCAGGGATGAAGACGATCAATGGGTTCTAGAATCAGCCCTTCAAGCAAAAGCTGACATATTGGTTACAGGAGATAAAGACCTTATAATTATATCAAAAAATGTTCCGGGGCTTAGGATAACTACACCCCGGGAATTTTGGGAGCTATTGAAAAAGTAGTCCACACAAAATTTTTAACAGTGATGTTTAGCCATGAATCAAAAATCGGAGCGTTCTCTGAAAATTGGTTTACCAAAAGAGACCTCTAACGACGAAAGGAGAATATCCCTGACTCCCGGCGGAGTTTCCATACTCACTGCAAACGGTCACGAAATATTGGTTGAAAAAAACGCCGGTATTGACGCACATTTTTCTGATAAAGACTATCAGGATGCCGGTGCAACGATCTCATACAGTGCCGAAGAACTTTTTTCTAAATCTGAAATGATTGTAAAGGTGGCCCCGCCTACAGAGACAGAATTAAAATGGATGCAGCCCAACCAAATTTTGCTATCAGCCCTGCACCTTGGACACACAACAAAAGAGTTTATCAACACGATTCTTGAAAAAGGCATCTGCGGCATCGGTTATGAATTTATCAAAAGTGAAGATAACGAGTTCCCAACATACCATCGAATGTGGCCAGAACAGCTACCCATGCACTCAATAATGTGATTGTGCCCTACTTGATTGAACTCGGTGATGCAGGTGGGATCGAAGGTTGCCTGTGGAAGAATACTGCCCTCAGAAACGGGACTTATATCTATAAAAAAAATCTGACCAAAAAAGGTCTGGCCGAACAGTTCGGAATGCCTTTCAGAGATATTGAGGTATTAATAGCCAGTCAGATTTGATATCGTGTAACGATGCATGTGATGCTACCTCAGCCCTTCGGCATGACAATAGGTTTCGGCATGACAATAAGTAGGGAGTGGTGTGGCCATTCAGAAAAAATAAAATTTACTCTGCGTTTTATCCAGACAATACAACTCTGCCGGCTAAAGCATTGGTGGATAAACTATAAAATATTTTGCGTTATTGGCATGTTTAGATTATTATCGACTCAGAGTGGTAGAAATGAACTTGGCGCTAAATAGATGTTATACATCTAAAGTTAAAGAAATATACTATGGATTGGATTTGGATAATATTGTTTCTTTTAATGGTTGTACTAGCAATCTATTTAATAGTATTGACAATATATTTTTGGTACATATCTATTCCTTTGATAGCAATAAGCTATTTTATTTACAAAAACGTTCAGCAAAAAAGGGAAAGAGAAAAAAGAGATAAAGAAGAAAAAGCACAATTAAAAAAGTACTATGAGGAGCAAGCAGAATATCATAATCAACTAATTAATCTCAGTGAAGATTCCTTGGTTATTTTTGAATCTTTACCAAACCATCTCCAAGAAGCTGATAATTTTTTAGATCAATCCGAAAGAAATTTTAATGATAGAGCATTCGCACCTTTTTGGGATGCTATTGAACGTGTTACTAAATCACTTGGACGCTTTGAGGAAAGTATTGAGGCTATTAATAATAATGCCAATCAATATATTTATACTATTGAAAATTACGATGCTCAACCTCCCAATTTTCCGTTGAAAAGATCGTACGTTAAGAAACTGAAAATTGGCGCTAAAACTTCTGAACGCCAACAGGAAATTGTACGAGAAGCACAACGAGATTTTCAATTTGCCATGATATATGAACAGAGAAAAACTAATCAAATCCTTGTAGCAGGATTTACAAATTTAGCTAATGCATTAAACGAAATGACATGGAAAATTTCGAACTCTATTGATCAACTTTCAGAAGGTATATTTGAATTATCTGATAGCTTAGATAAAACTAGAAATGCATTACATTCAAAAATGACTGATATCCAAAAAGATATTTCTAAGGAGGGCTCCGAAAGAGAAAAACGTGAAGAAAGAATATTGGAAATACTTGAGGAAATGGAAAACAAGTATTCTGTCTAATTCAGATGTATAACCTGCAAATCGAGCGGACGAGTTCTTGTTAACTTGCTGAACTTTAGTCTGAAAGCCCCTCTGCTCATTTGCCAGACCGTTATGCCTTCTAACCAAGTAAACGTTATCATGAATAAATTTTTGCCATTATTACTACTCATTCTTTTTGTCTGGGCAGATTATTCATCAATAGTAGCTCAGCCAATTCGGAATCTAAATTTTGAAGAGGTTGGATTAATAAATCCAAATGCACCTGTGGGTTGGGCTTCACGTAATTTGGGTCAGGAAATCTCAATTGATTCTGTAATTGTTCACTCTGGTAAAGTTAGCCTCAGGAGTAAAAATGAATCTGATGAAGGCGGTTTTTTTATAATAAATCAATCCATACCAAACGATCTCATATCTGGAAAGCATGTCAAATTAAGTGGCTGGATTCGTACTGAAAATATCACCGAAGGACATGCAAATTTATGGATACGTGTTGATGGTTATCAAAATGGTGATCCGATAATGTTGGCTATTGATAATATGGTTAATGAACTTGCTGTTGGATCACTACCCTGGACTAAATACAGTGTAGAGTTGAATGTCGAAGAAGAAGCCATTTCTACATCATTTGGAGCTCTACATCAAGGAAATGGAATAGCCTGGTTCGATAATCTTGAAATTACAATTGACGGGGTAATTTACGACCCGGATTTATATGAACCCTGGAGTGCTACCCCAAAAGAGATCGACTGGCTAAAAAACAATATAAAACCATTAACCTCAGATGAGCCTGGAAATGATTTTGATGATCTTGCCGAATTAGAATCCTTTTTTAAGGATGTTAAGATCGTTGGCCTTGGTGAGGCTACACACGGTACACGTGAGTTTTTCAGGATGAAGCATCGGTTCATCGAATGGTTTGCTTCACAATCAGACACTACTATTTTTGTGATTGAAGCCGGTATGCCGGAAGCAAGAATTGTAAATGAATATGTACTGCATGGAATAGGAGATCCGAAAGAAGCTCTGGCCGGTATGCATTTTTGGGTTTGGAATACTCAGGAAGTTCTTGATCTGATTGAATGGATATGCGCCTATAATGAATCTGGAAATGGAAGGATTGAGTTTTTAGGGAATGATTTGCAATTTCCTCACCTTGCAGCTGATAGCGTTCGGGCATTTGTTGCTAAAGCCGATCCGGGCTTTTCAACAAGCCTCAATGATCACTACAAACTAATTAATGGCCCTGATGAATTGAGAGTTATGGATCATGAGCAATTGATGGGTATTCATGAATCCGTCTCAAAGGTTAAAGATCATCTCGAACAAAATCGGGAAAATTACCTCAGACATTTTGAGCTTATGGATGTGGAGTGGGCAATACAAAATGCCCGAATTATTGAACAATCTGTATCCAGGTTTCTATTTGGTGAAGATTCCAGAGACAAAAGTATGGCTATAAACACAGAATGGATTTATAATCACTGGGGTCAAGATTCCAAGATTATTATATGGGCACATAATGATCATGTAGGTTATAATGAATATTGGATGGGTAAATATTTGAACGAATCATTTGGTGAACAATATCGCTCAGTTGGTTTTGCATTTGGTGAAGGAAAGTATTCAGCAGTTCTAAGTCCAAATACACCTGTTGAATATTTTCCTTTAGCACCACCTCGTAATGGTTCGGTTGAATATGTGTTTCAAAAAATTGACATACCAATTTTTGCAGTGAACTTATTGGAAGCAAAAATTCATCCTGATGGCAAGTGGTTAAGTTCGCCAAAACCTTTACGGAGTATAGGCTCTACAGCCAGAGATGAACCTTATCGGGAAATACCGGTAGCCGAATATTTTGATTTAATGATTTATTTCGATAAAACATCTGCGAGTCATTCCTTTGGAAGGCCAAAAAACAATTAATTCAAATTAAAGCATTTAATATTTGGAAGGCATAACCAGCAAATCAACCGGACGTGTTAGCGTTTGGATGCTTACATTTATATGATCGCCACGACGGTTATTTGCCGCGCTGTTATGCTACTAACTTTTATTTGGTTTTTCGTTTCAAAAAGTACTACTTTAGTATCACTATGAAGACTGAATTGGTTACAACCTTAAAACGTCACGCAACGAAACTCTTAAAAGAGCTTCACAAAGAGAAGGAACCGGTTTTAATAACCGAGCATGGTAAGCCATCTGCATATCTGGTTGACGTTGAACATTTTGAGCAGCTTCAAAAGAAGTTAAAACTACTTGAAGGTTTGGCCAGGGGAGAAAAGGCCATTCTTGAAAACCGAGTTGTTCCACATGAAGAAGCCAAAGAACGTATGGCCAGATGGCTCAAGTAATCTGGACTGAGCCGGCACTTCAGGAACTTGATGAGATTGCCGATTATATATCGTTAGATAATCCCACGGCGGCTAAGAAGTTGGTTCAAAAGATATTTGGTCGTGTCGATCAGTTAATCCAGCATCCAAAGAGTGGCAAATCTGTAGAAGAGCTCCAGGTATCTGTATATCGGAAGATCGTTGTATCGCCTTGCAAGATTTTCTATAGAGAAGATGAGGATCAAAATATAGTATATGTTATCCATGTGATTCGGGATGGGCAACTGCTTCACATTGATATATTGACTTCCCGGTGAATAAGTAGCATAACAAGCAAATCAACCTGAAGCCGCTCTTGCTTTTCTGAAATTGTCCAGTAGATTTAGAGACTGATATTTTCAACTACGTTTCGATAGGCGGCGCAGGTTATTTGCCACGCCGTTATGCCCCTTAATACCTTTCTATTCTGAAATTTTAATTTTCTTATTCAACGTATCTTTTTTTGATATTTAAATTTGCATTTTGTCTAATTTTTTATTATTAAGCTTTTACATTAAGAAAACCAATAACTAAACGGAGATAGTTATGAAGAGAACAACATATATCGCACTTCTTTTTTCATTTTAACAATACTAATGACAGTGCAAATAACAGTAACTACTCAGGCAGATAACTCAAGTACTGCAATAGAAAGCATCACACAAATGTGC
>Ga0222632_1000873_pt1 | contig 13299 bp, 10 predicted proteins | sample AntAcemetageno46_FD_179828 | JGI IMG/M metagenome (GOLD analysis project Ga0222632, IMG submission 179828) | Saline water microbial communities from Ace Lake, Antarctica - #46 | ecosystem: Environmental > Aquatic > Non-marine Saline and Alkaline > Saline | place: Antarctica: Ace Lake | collected...
ACCGCCGGCACAGGGGGCATGCTTTCCGTTGCCGAGGACTACGTCAAACGTCTTAACCCTGACGCACGACTCAGCCTTTATGGGCAGGAACTCAACGCTGAGTCTTACGCCATTGCCAAAACGGACCTCATTATTCACGGCCAACAAGCCCAGAACATGATCCTCGGTGACACGCTCACGAACGATGGGCACTGGGACAAAGCCTTCGATTACGGACTAGCCAATCCGCCGTTCGGTGTGGAGTGGAAAAAACAACAGGACGCCGTCATCAAAGAACACGAACTGCGTGGGTTCGATGGACGGTTCGGCCCTGGACTTCCGCGCGTTAGCGACGGGTCCCTTCTCTTTCTCCTTCACTTGGTCAGCAAAATGCGACGCAAAGAAGACGGTGGCGGACGCATCGGCATCGTCCTCAATGGCTCGCCTTTGTTCACCGGTAACGCAGGGTCTGGGGAGTCCGAGATCCGCAAATGGCTGTTGGAACATGACCTTGTTGAAGCTATTGTTGCGATGCCCAAAGACATGTTTTACAACACAGGTATTGCCACCTACATTTGGCTTCTCGACAATGACAAACCAGCCGAACGCAAAGGCAAAGTCCAACTCATCGACGGCACCAAGCACTTCGAGAAGCTGCGCAAAAACATTGGTTCAAAGCGTAACGACATCAGCGAAGCCAACATTCACCAAATCGTCACACTGTATGACCAGTTTGAGGAAACTGAACAGTCCAAAATCTTCAACATAGAAGACTTTGGCTATACAACCATCACGGTCGAACAGCCCCTCCGGCTCTCATGGGCACTTACCCCAGATCGCATCGAAATAGCGCTCGCAATAAAGACTCTCGAAAAGCTGACAGCTGGACAGCGCGAAGAAATCCACCAAACCCTCACCACAGAATCAGCACAACACTCAGATCCCACTACTGACGGCACCGCCTTCACCCAACGCATCAAAAGCGTCGTTGGTGGACCGCTCACTCCCGCACAACTCAAGGCCCTTATTGCAGCACTTGCTGAAAATGATGACAACGCACCCGTCGCGACCGACGCTAAGGGCAAACCGCTGCCGAACACGAATCTCAGAGACACCGAGAACGTTCCTCTATCTCGCAACATTGATGAATATGTTGCCTCTGAAATAGCACCCCACGTTGCCGACTTTTGGGTTGATCGAAGCAAAGACAAGATCGGGTACGAAATCCCCTTCACTCGTCATTTCTACAAATACGTTGCGCCACGGTCCCTCGAAGAAATTGATGCAGACCTAAACAAGCTGGTCAAAGAAATCCAAAACATGCTCAGCGAGATCGAAAGCACCACCTAATGCGGGCAACCAAAGACTCAGGCGTTAAATGGCTCGGGGAGATTCCTTCAGATTGGGATGTTCTCCCAGCAAGAGCGCTGTTCAGTAACCCGAGCGAGCCAAACAAGCCTGATGATGTTCACCTGACGCCTTCGCAGAAGTACGGAGTCCTCCCTCAGGAGGATTACATGGAGTTAAGCGGCTCTCGTGTTGTTCTTAATCTAAGTGGTGCAGACAACATGAGACACGTTAACGCGGGCGATTACATCAGTCACCTGAGAAGTTTCCAAGGCGGTTTGGAGTTCTCGGGTTTCGACGGAAAGGTCAGCGCAGCATATACAGTTTTGCGGCCAAGATGTCCGATAGACGCTGGGTACTTCAAGCACCTTTTTAAATCGACCATGTATGTCCAAGGACTCCAGACGACGACAGACCAGTTGAGAGACGGGCAGTCCATCCGCTTCGGGCAATTTTCGCTGCTTGCCCTTCCAAACCCCCCCCTCGAAGAACAGCATGCGATTGCTGACTTCCTCGACCGTGAAACCGCCAAAATCGACAAGCTCATCGCCAAACAAGAACAACTCATTTCGACACTCGGAGAACGCCGGGCTGCTGTCGTAATAAGTGCGGTCACTTCTAAATCACCAGCGTGGACTTTAGAGCGCGTTGGTTCTTTAACTCGAGTACTAAATGGGTTTCCTTTCGATTCTGAGACATTTGGCATGGTGGGTGATGTCCCACTTGTCCGGATACGGGACATTTTTTCAAGCAGCTTTACAACTTTTGTGCCCCTAGGTTCGGTTCCCGAAAACGCATGGATTCGAAATGATGACATCGTCATTGGAATGGACGGGGATTTCAACCTAAGACTTTGGACACGGGGGCCAGCCGCCTTGAACCAACGCGTTTGCGTGCTGCGCAGTTCAAGTCCAATAATGTCTAGGTGGCTTGCCTATTGCCTTCCACATGAGCTCCAGAGAATCAACGATTTGACCTATGCGACGACTGTAAAACATCTTGCTTCCTCCCAGGTCTCCCGAATCAAAATTTCAGTCCCTCCTGACGAAGAGTTGGAACAAACCGTCCGTAAACTCGACCGAGAAACCGACAGAATCGACTTGTTGATGCTTCGCGCTAAGGAGATGAACAAGCTGCTAATCGAACGCCGCCAATCCCTCATTAGTGCTGCTGTGACAGGGAAGCTTGAGGTGGGTGTCTAATGGCAATCCATAATGAGAGCGTGTTCGAGAGAGAAATTTGTGAAGCACTGACAGGCTCAGGGTGGCTGCATTCGCGCAACGATGCTGGGTTCAATAAAGCGCTTGCCGTTTTCCCTGAGGATGTTCTGGGATGGCTGGAGGACACCCAGCCAGAGACGTTAGCGAAGTTTGTGAAACCCACGGACAGCCCTGCCGCTCAGGAGCAAGCCAAGCAGCAGCTCATAGTGCGGCTGGTCAAGGAACTGGATGCCCCGCTCGAACACGGCGGAGGGACATTGAGTATTCTTCGACGGGGTTTCAAACTTGCCGGTGCGGGGCATTTTGATATGTGTCAGTTCAAACCAGCTGACAACCTCAACCCAAAAACACTTGAGCGTTACGAGAAGGTCCGCCTGCGTGTCATGCAGCAGGTTCATTTTGCCCAAGCGGACAAGAAGTCTTTGGATTTGGTATTTTTCATCAACGGGTTACCTGTTGCCACTGTTGAGCTGAAAACTGATCTCACCCAAGACGTGTTTGAAGCTATTGACCAGTACAAGAACACGCGAGACCCTAAAGAACCCCTTTTTGCTTTTGGTAAAAGGGCGCTTGTGCATTTTGCGGTGTCAAATCGCGAAGCTTTTATGACGACCAAGTTGGATGGTTCGCGAACTCGTTTCTTGCCGTTCAACATGGGATTTGACGGTCGGGCGGGTAACCCACCGCATCCAACGAGTTCAAACACTGCCTACCTGTGGGAGAGGGTGTGGCAACGAGACAGCTGGCTCAACATTGTTGGGCGGTTCATGCATGCTCATACAGAAAATTTGCATGACCTCGTCACGGGAAAGAAGTCACAGAAAGAAACGATTCTGTTTCCTCGCTTCCACCAGTGGGAGGCAGTCAACAGGCTGATTGACACGTCTCGTGTTGAGGGTGCCGGCGGTAAGTATTTGATTCAACATTCCGCTGGGTCAGGGAAGACACACTCGATTGCGTGGACGGCTCATCAGCTTTCGACGTTGCATACCCCCGAGGGCGGGAAAGTGTTTGATTCGGTTATTGTGGTGACTGACCGCACCGTGTTGGATGACCAACTGCAAGAAGCCATCCGTCAAATTGATGCGAAGACCGGTGTTGTTGCGGGTATCTCTAACAAGGCGGGCGCTAAGTCTGAGCAGCTAGCCAAAGCGCTTAAGGCGGGAACGTCCATCATTGTGGTCACCATTCAGACCTTCCCGTTTATCTTCAATCTGGTGAAAGAGGCTGGAACCGCGCAGGGTAAGAGGTTCGCGATTATCGCGGACGAGGCACATTCGTCCCAGTCCGGGGCTACAGCGTCCAAGCTCAGGGAGGTGTTGAGTGATGCCGAGCGTGAAGATTTTGACGATGGTGGCGAGATTGATATTGAAGCCACTCTTCTTGCTGAAATGGAGGGCAAGGCAAGTCCTGCCAACATTTCGTTTTACGCTTTTACGGCAACGCCCAAAGCTAAGACGCTGGAAATGTTTGGGCGAGTTGGACCGTCGGGCAACCCTGAACCGTTTCATGTTTACACGATGCAGCAAGCCATCGAAGAGAAGTTCATCCTTGACGTGCTGCAAAATTACACACCGTACAAAGTTGCCTTCAAGCTCAGCCACAACGGTCAGGAGTATGACAGCACGGCACCGATGGTTGACCAGTCTGAGGCGCTCAAGTCCCTGATGCGGTGGGTTCACTTGCACCCCACAAATATTTCTTCCAAGGTGCAAATCATCATTGAGCATTTCCGGCAAAACGTGGCCCATATGCTGGAGGGCAAAGCCAAGGCCATGGTGGTGACAGGCTCTCGTAAAGAGGCCGTGCGCTACAAGCTCGCTTTTGATAAGTACATTTCCGAACACAAATACACAGACCTGAAAGCGCTGGTTGCTTTCTCGGGAGAAATTCATGATCCGGAGTCTGGACCAGACGCTTTCACCGAAGGCAATATGAACGGGAATCTGCGCAAGCGGAGCCTCCCCGAGGCGTTTAAAACTGACGACTACCAAGTCATGATTGTGGCCAACAAATTCCAGACAGGGTTTGATCAGCCCTTGCTTGTTGCAATGTATGTGGATAAGAAACTCTCGGGTGTGACGGCGGTTCAAACATTGTCTCGACTCAACAGGATGGCAACGGGGAAGGATACGACCTACGTTCTTGATTTTGTTAACGACCCCGAAGACATCCTCACCGCCTTCGAGCCGTACTTCCGTGATGCGCAGCTTTCTAACATCACCGACCCGAACATCATCTACGACATTCAAAAGAAACTCGACACAGCGGGTATCTACGACTATTCAGACATTGAGCGGGTCGTCACGGTCGTGAAAAATGCGAAGCCTAAGTCGGGTAACAATGCTCTCTCTGCTGCTCTTACGCCTTCACGTGACCGTTTTTGGAACAGATTCAAGGCTGCCCAAGCGGAGAAAAACACCGCAGAAGTTGACGTGCTCGACGATTTTAGAAAAACGGTCAGCACGTTCCTTAAGGCTTATGGGTTCCTTTCCCAAATCATCAATTACGGCGACACTGGCCCTGAGAAACACTTCATCTTTCTGACCTACTTAGCTCGCGAGATTCGGGATTCATCCCGTCATGAAGCTCCAGACCTATCCGATGTGAGCATGGAGAGATACGTCATCAAAGCGGGGGACGCTCTCAACCTCTCACTTACAGGTGGCATTGCGCTGAAGCCCATGTCCGATGCGGGGAGCGGAAAGGCCCGTGACCCCGCATTGGTTTTGCTTGCCGAAGCTGTGGAGCAGCTCAATCAACTTTTTGCCAACGAGGACATTACAGAGGCGGACTCAACGGGACTTCTTGTGTGGGTTTCTGAGAAAGCTGCGGAGAATGAAACATTAGTCAAGCAAGCAAAAGCGAACCCTCTCGATAACTTCCTCATTAGCCCCGATCTAGAACACGCTGTCAAAGAAACGTTGATCACCGCAACAGGAAATTCGGAGAAGATGACCGAGGCGCTCCTTGAGGACCAAGTGAAAATAGGTATCATCACAAAACTCATCGGGGAGATTGTTCACCTCAAGTTGAACGCGGCTTAGTGAGCGTTGGTTGGCCTAGCCGGTCGCTAGAAGTTGAACTCCCAAAACGGCAAAGAAATTTTGCACCCACCCCAGAAGTAGCTGACGTCGTCAAGGTGGCAGCGCAGGAGACAGGAGGTGCAGTTTGGCGCTACGACGGGTCCTATTTGAGGCATGCGCCCAACGTAGGGAGCATGTCAGGTTGGGCGCTTGATTTATCCACGCCCTAGGTCGCGACATTCCTAGTCGCGGATGGACTCAAGTTCTTGGAACACATCGAGCTCTGTGACACGCAAGAAACGGATGGCAGTATCAGCGAGCCAATCTTGGTAGGTCGGCCAGTTCTCTTCTTCTAGGAGAGCACCTTCACCATAGAACCCGATTCTTGCCCGACGGCCGTCCTCGAGCTCCTCCCATGACAATGTGGCACCGAAGGTGCTCTCTACGAGTTCTCGATGCTTCATCAGGTGCTCAATGCGTTGCGTATTTGTTGCCGGGCTGGCTCTAAACCAGATATCTACGTAGATCCTTGTCGGCTCCACATTCATGCCGAGTCCAGCTTCACGGACCCCAGTCTTCAGCGACATCCACTGACGAGCAATGGCGCGTTTAGGCGCAAAAACTTCGTGTTTACTGCGTTGGGTGTGGAGAAAAGACTGCCAGAATCTTCTATATCTGTCTTCGGCTTCGGTATAGTTCCGCGACTGCGCGGCTCTCTTCGTGAGTTCTGACCATTCGTTGGGTTTCACTACGAGTTCGAGCCAGGGGGCTGGAGCGGAGTCATCAACTCGTATCGCCTTGACAACCACCCCAAAAAAGTGAGTTTGTTCATCCGTGACCTCGTTCAGCCAGTCGAGCGCGGCTCGATGCTCATCCCTAAATTCAGTCGCAATCCACACAATGGTGCTGGGCTCCAAACCACCCGCATACGTGAGGAGTTGTCCAAGGTGGGAGTGGTCTGTTCTTGCGAGCTGGTTTTCAACAATGAGCGGGGTGTCGTCCGAAAGATTGGTGCCGAGGAGGTCGAGTGAAAAATCGCCGACTTTGCTTTCGTTTTGGACCAGTGAGACCTCGATCCCCAGGAGGTCCCCAAGAATGGTCTCATTTTGCAGTAGCCAGGGAGTGAAAGAGCTGGCCTCGTTCGGCCAGACATCTCGGACCGGAACGAAGTGGACACGGCCAAGTTTGGGTGGAAGCTCCATGCAATCAGTCTAAGCGTGGTCCCCGACACAGAGGGGCTTAAGCGAAAGAGTTGAGTTCTCACACTGGTATTTGCTGGAATTTCCCACAGGTTCACGCCCCTTGGCTCTGGTCTTAGCGGGAAGTTTTTATTGAGTGCTGCCTAAGTATGTAATAAGTTTTCAGCTATGAGCTTCAAGGTGTACGCGGGAGAGAGCCAAGCGAGCAGGACTTATGAACTGAAGTTCTTCCGAGAGTTCGCGGGGATTCTTGCGGCCCAGTTTGAGGAAGAGGGCCGCGACGGAGGCGTCCGGTAACAGGTTCGTCGTCATAAAAAAGATGGGAGCATCGCATGGGGTTTATGGACCGAAGGCTTAAAATCGGGGAACTGCAGGTCAACCGTCGGGTGATCGACGCCCTTAGTCATGTCGCGCCACTGTGGATCTGTTGGCCGGGCGAAGCCACTTGCGACGAAAACTCCAAGTGGGTCCATCAGAGCATCGAGGTAAAAACTCAAGGTGGTGAGCTTGCGTCCTTTCATAGGTGCAGAAACCGCTGGATGTCTACAATCGGCCCGAGTCAAATTTTGCTGCTCGGGAAAGTAGATTTGTTCGGTGGGGATTTGGGCCACGCGAGGTTGATCGTTGCCGCCGCCAATAAACGCCTGGGATTTTAGGAACGCTATGCATTGGTCCTGACGGATGGCCTCAAGTCTGAAGGTGACATTGATGCACTTGCACGGTGGCTTGGAAGCGCCCAGCTCTCGGACAAAATGACTGAACTGCCCAAAGGTAGTCCTCCCACCTTCAAAACAACCGTCCCCTTGGCTGGGGGTAGATCGGGACCGATGCAGGTTTAGGGGACAGTTTTATCTTTTCCCGGGATACTGCCCTGCGACACATAGGCCAGGGCACGTTTCAACACTTCTGCTTCTTGCTCCAACACACGAATACGTTTGTTGGCTTCACGAAGCCCAGCAGACTCTGCTGACCTGATCCCGGGGCGGACACCATCTTCCACGCTGGCGCGTTTCAACCAGGTCGACAACGTGATCGGGTGAATCCCGAAATCAGCAGCAATTTTCTCCAGGGTGACCCCTGGTTCACGATTCATCGCGACAACGACAACGTCGCGCCGGAACTCACTTGGATAAGAGTTAGGCATGAGGAACATCCTTCCAGCCAACCCTCCGGGTTAGCCACTTTAGGTGTCCCCTTAACCTGCATCAGCCCCTCTCGAGTATCCCATCGGTGAGCTTGAAGCCAAACCTAGGTCATTCGGTCATTTGACTAGGAGCAGTTTCTTGCCCCTCAAGGACGAAGCATTGACGAGCCTTGTCGTAGACAAATCTCCCAATTGAACCCACGCCGAGTATCTGGACGTCTATCCGGTCCGCATCCCCCAACAAGTTCGGATCCGTCTCTACGTCGCGACGCAAAGAGTGAATTTTGCCGTACCAGCCCGCATAGCTTTGTAGATGAAGAACTGCCCCCCCGTGACGAAAAAATTCAGCAGTGTCACCGGACTCGACCTCCGTGGAGCTGTCCGCCCACTTAAAAGAAAAATGAGCAGACAAATGCGCCGGATCTCCGGGTCTGGTCTCCCTGAGATTGTCAGTAACGATGGAATCGCGATCAAGCGTCAGAGCACGCGCGAGCTCGATATCTCGATCTGACCTGATCGAAAACTTCCCCATAGAACCGGCCACCTCCAGAGCGATATGATCGGGCTCGAGTAGATTCGACCGACTATGGGGCTGAGATCCTCTGCACATGTGAACATAGTCGTAGATGGATTGACGGGCGGCTGGGTGCAACCTGAGGTAAAGCGCCAAAACCCACGTGCAATTTCCCCAATTTGCTTCTATGAAGTTCTGCAGCGGTGAACCGTGCGCGAGGCCACCTATCCCATCCCCCCGAAGAAGCTCGGGAATATCGTCGACACCTGCCCCGAAGCACAGCAAATCGGTGAGTCCAAGCCACCAACCGAGGTTGGGCCATTCGTCCCCAAGCGTCGTGGGAGGATGCACCACAGCCCCCAGCTGGAGGGCTTTCCATACGACAGTGCGTCCCTCAGTCCACTGTTTCCCGGAATCCCCATGGGGATCCGTCCAATCTAATTCGAGACCCCAAATATCGCTCTTCATATCCACCATTCTCTCTGCCGCCACCGACGTTTTCAAGGATTCCTCGAGCGACGCTCCCCTTTTGCTGCCGTCTCGGGCGCGTACCGCAACTCGCTGTGTGTATACAAATCCAGCCTTTACGCTCCTCGTCCAGACAGCTACTGCCCTCAAGCCCCCTAGAGGCTCCCCGGCATCAAATAGGAGTGGGGTCAAACCTCACACAGGAGAGACCCAACACCCCTTAGCCAGCCCTAACGATACGTTGCCTAAACTTTAGAGATTCGGCTCATTGAGCTCTTGCTCCCTGTGGCAATAGCCTCTGCAAGAGCACCTCTCTAAAAACCCATCTAACTTGTTGCGCAGAGTTCACTAACCGGGCCGAATCCCCACCCTGGTCCTCGCACTCTAGGCTTTCGAACCTAATTCCCCCACGTGTTTGAACACACCGGAGTAGAGCACTCTTCAGCTCTGGGCGGAGAATGCATCCACAGCCGTTGAAGAAAAAGGGATAAAAAACTTCACTCGCTTCGAAGCGCGCCGGCGATTATTTTTATCGCCGCTTGTTTATTCTTGAGCTGCGCACCACGGCTGCAAATTGGGCAAAGTAGGTAGTAACGATAGTCCCATTTGATAATTGGAATGAAGAAAGCTGTCACCCTTCGCGATTGCTCAACAACATTAAAAGGATTGACGTTATTGCAGTTTTTGCATTCAAACTCTTCCGCCCTTCCAATGATTCTTCCTTTGTCCCCCCAACCGGCAATCAACACCATTGTTAGGCTCCACGCCCTCTGGCTTCGTCCCGAGAAACTTTTTCCACGGCTGAACAGATAGGACATATATCAAAATATGCCTTGTAGGCGAACATGAATTTGTCTGTGAAGAATTGAGTGAGAGGTATTACTAACCCTGGACCCATTTTGGTGTAGTGCAGTTGGAAATGCGTGTCGTTGTTGCAGTTGCCGCAGCGAGCTGGGAAAGGTGTGGCCCCCTCAATTTCCGTATACCGCTCGTTCATAATCCACATATTGCGACCGTATACCTTAATGCTTGTTGAGTAAAGATCCGAATTATTTTCTTCCAGGGTCTTGGTCCTACCGGTTCCTCTGACAGGGGTAGACCAAGGATTTGATATATTTGTCTGTTCACCTTCCGCTGGTGCAAGCGCTAACTGGCCCAAATGCCTCACCCGCTGCTATTTTTCACGCGGCAGCTTTTACTGTGATGATTGCGGGGGTCAGATAGACCACCCCGCCTGGTATGGCACCCCGCCCGCTTCCCCCGTAAGCTCCCCGTCCGGAGGAGTGCTGTAGCTCCCTGCGCGTGCAATATGTGAGGGTTTGCCCTCTTCGGCCTAATCCATCCCCACAACTACTGCCCTGAAGCCCGCTAAGGGCACCCCCGCCATCACAAGGGGGTGGGGTCAAACCTCACACGGCCCAGACCCAGCACCCCTTAGCCCACCGTTTTGTGCATACCCGCCGTTGAAAGGTTTTTGCTTCTCCCTCACCTTGTTTTGATGTATTTGTGAGTGAGCCAAGATGTCAGCCACAAGGTATTGTTGACGAGAAAATGTTGGCTTCGAAGGACAGACTTTAGGTCTTGAAGTCCAACGCAGTAAAAAAGGTGAAAAAATGTATTGCATGTACTGCGATAGGGACCAAGTCTCCGACGCTGTCTTTTGTTTCTCATGCGGTGCAGAGCTTTTAGATCCAAAGCGCATAGCAGAGGAATGGCATGCCAAATTTTCTCCACATGACTGGGAAACCGTCTGGGAAATCGTCGACCATGAAGTCTCGAAACTCCCACCACCTTTACCTAACCAGAGCTATGCCAAATGGTTAGGTGAAAGAATCGACAACCCCATCGAGTCCACTGAAAATCAGCTTCATATTTCACACACCTTTCCAGCGTGGTCCGATATTCACGACCAAAGTGTCCAATACAGCGATGGTTGGGCAATCAATGCTGAAGAATTACACATGCTGCGGTTCAGGCTCGATGAGGATGGAATGCTCACCGTGGATGGCGACAACATTCCAAAGCCGAGCTCGTTGCGTTTTACTCTCAAGGGAATGCAAAATTTTGAAGCTTTCACCAGGGCCATGATGCTGGGTACCACCGCCCGGTTTCTTGTGGATCAGTATTACCCAGATGGCACGGCTAGCCCTGAAGTAGCAGGAAATAAGCACCACAAGACGACGAGGCTCGCAAGCGCCATTGCGAATATCGTCAGGGAAATCAACACCAATACAGAGGTGTCGCGTGGTCAAGGTTCAACGGTATTTCCAATACCCGAAATATACGAAACTCTGGTTTTGGAACGGATTCCACCTGGCGATGTAACGTTCTTTGCGAAACATTACTAACGGCTCACCGCAACCATCCAGCTCGTTCTCAACGACTTGGAAACTTGACATTGTTCATGGCACGATGCCACCGCTCTTCTCCCTGCTAGCTCTTCTCTCCATCAGCTCGTCAAGCTTGGTCTTTGCTCTGGCTTCCACCAACCCCAGACGGGACCTATCGGAGGGAGTGAAACCGATGAGAGAAAGGTTAGTCACAAGCTGCTTGTCCAGCTGCCGGAGAGCTTCCCGCAGGCGGGTGTCATCTGGTTCCTGTTCCATCAACTCCCTCAGCTCTTGCCGCTCATCCAATGGCTCCGCCGTAAGACATATCAAAGTGTCATCTACCCCAACCCACACCCAGTTAGCTTGGTCGCAAACACTATCCCAAAACTCACGCCCCTTAGCCTTCAAGTGTTCGGGGGCTTCAGGCAATACCGGCTTTTCGGGAGAGCGCTCTACCTCTGTCAGACCTCCCACGGTGCAATACTCTTATGGGACAGAAGAGCGAAACCCATGGAAACCACGTATCGCACCCCAGGCTGCCTATTCGGAGAGGTGCTGTAGCTCCTTGTGTGTTCAAAATACGAGGGTTTACCCCTTTGTCTCCACAACTACAGCCCTCAAGCCCGGTAAAGGGACCCCGGCAGCAAAAGGAAGTGGGGTCAAACCCGTGAGGTCCAGCCCCAACACCCCTTAGCCACCGCTTTGCGTAAATGCGCACCAGAAAGTTTTTTGACCTCAGCCTCAGTACCCGAGAGCTACTCCGATGGCGAGGAGGAGACCAACAGTAAGTGGGATTACCCATCCCAAAACCTTTTTACTCATGGTAGAAACCTGCCTTACGTCGGATTTTCTAGCCTCTCACCGCCCAGAGGGAAAATCAATCGAACGACATCTCACCGAGTCGGTTGCCAATTAGTTCCAAATATATCCGCGGCCTTTTGCCGCGTCGGCCCCTCTCGGGTATTTCTTCTCGTCAGCCGATGTCAATTTGTTTCGGACCGGCTGCGGACACCTCGGTTAAGGGACGTTTTCGTGATCTATTTTTCGGGCGGAGTCATTGACACCGGTGTAGTTGAGCGCTTTGAACTTCCACTCCTCAAGGGGGTGCTGCGCGTTGAAATATGAGTATCAATCGCTTAGGGTGAAGTAACGAAGAGGGGAAGTTTTGGATTGATTGGGGTTGCGGGGTCTCTACTCGCCGCAGTTCTTTGCAATGGGGCAGATGGTTTTTCCTGGATTAGGGATGCTCTTCAAGGAGCTGTCAAAAGGTGCAAATTATGCGCTCTAAGCGCTGGAACATCAGACATTCCAGATTCTCTCCACACCCACCAGAAAATCAATACTCACCCAGCATGTTGGCTTCGACTCCTCATGGTCGGCACGCAGAGTGGGTTTAATCGAAAGGTGCACTAGTGAATTTTTTTGAGAATCTGGCTCGCAAAGCGGAGCTCAGTGCTCGAGCAACAGTTTTCGAGGCTCTTACCGAACTTGGCGGTGGGGTGACATGGGGGGGCGTTTCCCCGCCCTGTCACATAATCAGTGAAAAGCACAATGGCATCTTTATCCAAGACGGCAAAACTGTTCTTGTTACTTTTGTTTGTCAGCGAGTTTGGTGGGGGTACTACATCACGCCGGAGCTGCTCGGGGAATTAAACGGACCCCACGGCGAGTCTGTTGTCTTCCCGATGTTTGGAAGCTTGATGTTGCCCGGAAATTTATTGCCTTTCCCTGGTCAGGGAACGCGCATGGCCGTCGCAGCATTTGTCATTGCCGTCCAAACCATTGAACAGGAGAGAAAGGCAGCCCTCGACGGGTAAATAGATACTCGCAATCAGTCATTTTGCCGATGTTCGGAAACTTGATGTCGCCCGGAAATTTATTGCCTTTTTCTGGTCGGGGAGCACGGGTGGCCTCCGCTTCATTTTTCTATGGCGTCAGCATAATTTCGGTATATAGCGATTCTGATTCCGGAATATGCTGAAGTAGCCAAATAATTTGCCCCTGGAGTCGGCCCCTCCCTTCCATACCCCCCTGGGAAAGCGCGTGCCACTCCTCTTTGAGTGATTTGGCAT
>Ga0222632_1000881_pt1 | contig 13217 bp, 15 predicted proteins | sample AntAcemetageno46_FD_179828 | JGI IMG/M metagenome (GOLD analysis project Ga0222632, IMG submission 179828) | Saline water microbial communities from Ace Lake, Antarctica - #46 | ecosystem: Environmental > Aquatic > Non-marine Saline and Alkaline > Saline | place: Antarctica: Ace Lake | collected...
AGAGCTCTGGGGACGCATGGCCGGATTCATTGAGAAGAGAGAACGCATCTGTGCCCGCTACCAGACCTTCGACGGACGGGAGTCCGACTACCGCCTGCGTCCCTACCACCTGCTCGCCTATCACGGGAACTGGTATCTGCTGGCGCACAACGAGGGTAAAGACCGCATGGCGACGTTCGCGCTGTCACGCTTCCGGGACATCACGGGGACCGGGCAGGTGTTCCGGCGTGCGCCGGACTTGGATGCCAAGGCCTATGCCCGGGAAGCTTTCGGTATCACTCGCGGAGAGAAAACCCTGCGCGTGCGGTTGCTTTTCGAGCCGAAACTAGCGGTGTACATCATGGAGCGGGAATGGCATCCGTCGCAGCAGTTCACCCGGCGGCCGGATGGCCGGGTGGAAATGCAGCTTGTGACCTCCGGGCGGAAGGAACTCATCCGCTGGGTGCTGTCCTGGATGCCTGATGTGCGGGTGCTGGCCCCGAAAAGCCTGAAAGACCGAATCGAAAAGAAACTCCGGGATGGACTTGCCCGGCAAAGCGGAATAGGAAAAGTCTCAACCAGCAGCTCCAGCGGACAAGCCGCTGAGCCGTGACGTTGCCTTGAACGTTGAACTAAGGAGGAAAAAATGAAAATATTATATATCGGCCTTTGTATCATTGCAGTACTCAACACTTCAGCCATTGCACAAACCACTGTCAAAGTGGTTTCATTGGGACCATCAGATCGAACAGTAAAAATTATCGATATTGGTCCAGCAGATATCACCGTCAAATTTATCCGCGATGGATTTGCGGACATTCGCGTCGACTATACTGAAGACAGATCCAAGGCCAATGTTATTATTACGAAATACGGAGTAGCTGAAAGTACTGTGAAAGCTATTGACATAGGCCCTGCAGATGTCACTGTGAAAATCACAAGCCTAGCAGGGGCACAGGGTGTCACGATAGGCGTTCCAAAGACAGGAAAAGTAAACTTCATGATCTACACAGAAGATGGCTTCTTCGAGCGTCGCGAAGTCATTTGGATTTTCTAGGGTTTTCTTACCCCCCCTAGTATGTGTGCCCTGCCGGGCACACACAAAAAATCGCTCACCGAAAAGTTTTCAGTGAACGATAAGGCGAGTAAAGAAAATCAAAAAAGATCGTCTATTACTGGGGCAATGGATTACTTACGTCTACGAAGAAGTAGAGCCAAACCACCTAAACTTACTAACAACGTTGATGAAGGCTCAGGAACCGCGACGGTAGACAAAACAATTTGACCAGAATCCCCACCAACATTAGAGTTATTAAACGTCAGCGTTTGCCCCGCGGTGAAACCGTTATCAACTAGACTACCTGAAAGTAAGACAGACCCATCACCGCTATTAAAAAAGCCACCGGAACCCAAAGGACCGTGCAAATAAAACATACCAGTCGAATCACCTATGACACCATCCTTAGTGTCACCGTTGGGATCATCAAAAGAACCAGAAACATCGAAACCGCTAAAAATGGACAAGCTATCAGATGAGACACCATTAAGAAGAAACACATCGTCGGGACCTTGAAAAACTGAATCTGAGGAAAAATTAGCAGATGATCCAAACAGACTACCAGGAACAACAGTAAGAAGGGTCAGGCCAGAATCGTCAAAGGAACCGCTCCACGCGATCGTGGTATTCACCCCATCATCAGTAATCGAGATTAACGCGGCATCAGCACTCTGACTGTAGGAAAGAGTGACTGCGGCTACGCCTAATATGAGAAGCCTGCGGCAACTCCCTGCTTTGTTTAATGATATCATTTTCAACTGATAGGAATTTGCTTTTCGGCGGCGTAGCCGCCGGGGGTGAGGGTTAAACTGATAGGAATTTGCTTTTCGGCGGCGTAGCCGCCGGGGGTGAGGGTTAAAGGGAGAGGGGCAATTTAATGTTGAAGGTTGAGGTTTGAAGGATGAATTATGTCCGATTCGAGAGCTTTAATCGGATGGTTTAGCAAAAGCTCTCCTTTAAAGATCAGCAAGAACAAATTCCCCCAGAAATTCGTGCCTTTCAAAGCATGCTCAAGCGTTCCGCACCTGTGTGATGCGGATTTTCAGTGGTTTGAGCCTTGGATTAGTCGGTCCAGAAGATCGGCTCGTTATCCTGTGCCCAAGGATCGGGGTCTTCGATTTCGATAAGCAGGCCGTCTTCGAGTGGCTGGATTTCCCCTGCTTGGGGTTTCGCTTTTGCCGTTGCTCCTGTCGGCTCGGCCCTTTCGCGTTTGTAGTGTGGGGCGGTCGGCATCCAGGCGGCGGCGTTCTCGGGCTCGAGGTCGATGACGGTGCCGTCATGGGCATCGAGGATCCAGCGAACGGTGGACGGTGGTGCGCGGGGTGTGTAGGCTTTGGTCAAGATGACGGGTTCCCAGAGGCCGAGGCGTTCGAGTTGTCGGCGGATCTGGTCGGAGTCCTGAACGGGCTTGTGCGGGCGCATTTCGCTGCCGCAGCAGGGGCATTTCAGGGGATCGCAGCCCCAGATGGCGAAAATGCGCTCGCGCCATAATCGCTTGCGGCGGGCGGGTGGAGAAAGTTTGAAGGATGAATTTTGAATTATGAAGGGGTTTGTTGCGGTCCGTTTACGCTGACCCCGGGCTTTGTTGCTGTAGGTGCCATAGTAGCGGAGGGTTTGGAAGCCTTTGGGCGGGACGTGCTCGTAGAGTGCGGCGACAAAGTCGGAGCCGGAGAAGAGTTCGAAGTTGCGCTTGGTGCGCCAGCTGCGTGCTGAGCGGTAGAGGACGGTCTTGGTCTGCGCGTTCCAGGACATTTCCTGAAGAGAGATAGGGGCGCGGAGGAAGTATTGGGCGAGGCGCTCGAGGGCTTTGCCATCGTCGGCCCCGATAGCGGCTTCGCCTTGGTCGATGTTGAAGCCGTGGTGATGCCAGCCGAGGAGCTTGTCGGCCTGACGCTGGGAAATCCACTTGAGTTCCAGCAGGCGCTGGATCACGCGGTGCCGGAAGATCTGAGCGAGTTGCTCACAGCCGGTGCTGCGTATGAGGTGGAACTGGTGCGCGTTATCGAAAACTCCGGCGGTGGCGAGACAGTGGATGTGGGGGTGATAGGCGAGGTAGTCTCCGAAGGTATGTATGGCGAGGACGATGCCGGCGCGACCGTCTGGGATGGCGGACTGCTCGCGCAGCCAATCTTGCAGGGTGTGGGCGACGAGGTGGCAGAGCTCGGTGAGGCGTTGCGGATCTTTACGGAAAACGTTACGCAGGATTCGAGGGATGGTGAAGACCCAATGGCGGTGCGGGACGGGGAGGCAGACTTCGTCGCGAATATAGGCGGCAGTATCGAGTGCACGCCGCTGGTGGCAACTCGGGCAGCAGCCGCGTCGCTTACAGGTGAAGGGAAGCAGGTAGTGGTGATCGCAGTCGGGGCATTGCACGCGAAGGAAGCCGCTGGCGAGGTCGCCACAGCGCAGGCTGTCGCGCAGGGCGGTCTCACGGGAGGGATCGAGCGGGCCGAGGTATTTGAAGCGCTCCGGGTAATACCCCGTGGTGAAGGTTTCGAGCGAGTCGTGGAGGCACTGCCAGAGGGGAGAGCTGCGGGCACGGCGCGGCCTGTAGTGGCGGGTCATGCGCTTCAATAAGTGAACATTTGTTCATTTATTGAAGCTTGTATTGTTCACATTCGATTCACATCAGGAGTGAGGCCATGTCCGCCTTGATAGGGGCCAACTTTGAGGGTCTGCGCATTCACTCGTCGGTAAAAGCCGACCCAATGAAAGCTGTCGAAGGCGTGGAACAGTTCGCAGCTGATGGTGGACATGCGAGCGATCTGGTCGGTCTCACCCTCGACCAGAGATTGAATGGTCTTAAAAACTTTTTCGTAAGTCGCCTGTTTCATTTCTATTTTGAGTTGAGGATAGCGAGAGAGCGTTCTGATGAACAGGCCGGAGGCGCTGTTCTACGTAGCACAGGCGTCTAGCCTGTGAGTTTAATTTTAAATTACTCGACTCGAGTCAGTTGCTTTCTCCGTCGCAGCGTCGCGGCGTTCTTCGATGAGTTCCTTCAGGCTGGTGAGTCGGCCTTCGGCATCATCGCTGCTCGCCATGGCTTGCTCAATGATGGCGAGCGCATCTTCGAACTCTCCGCGCTGCGATTTGAGATTAGCCATGATGCGCAGGTCCAGAATGCTGGGTTGGTAATACTCGTTAATCTTTGGCGGTTTGATGTCTGTGCCCCATATCTTTGCAATTAGATCATAGCTGGGTCTGTGCTCATGATAAAGTTGGTAATGGTTGAATGGGTAGTAGCTATTGCCGACGAAGAAGGTCTCGGTCATCTCAGCGAAATACTCTTTGTGGTCAGTCAGTCCATAGTGGGGCATCTGTTTGCCACTCACGTAGGCGACGCGGTCAAACTTACGGCTGTCGCAAAATTTCTGATACGCCTCAAGTATCTCGGGGTGATCGAAGCTCAAAACCTGATCATGATAGGCATGCGCTAATTCGTGGAGCATAACCGATGTGCTGGAGGGCCTTTTTGCTTCACGAATAAGTGTATTCGCATTGGTGATCTGCACCGCTCTGTGTAACGCGGGATGGTAGCCACGCTCGACGAGCCAGTCTTTGCCCGGGTGGTAGTGATTATTTCCCAGGACAAAAAAAAGGGTCGGACAAAAAAAAGGGTCAAACGTAGAATATAAACATTTCTTCATTTACTAGACTCGCTTATGAGGTTCGTGACCCTAGAAGGATGCCCCATGTTCAGCCGCTTGGCTATCCATGGATTCCCGGCCGTGGTTTTTGCCCTCAGCTCTTTGGCTATTTCGACTTTCCAGTCCGCACCTTTGCGGTCTGCTCCCAAGTCTTCCTCCGTCTTTCCGAGAATGGACATCCTTTGTGCGACCAGTCCCTCCCACATCGCTTCATTCAAAGCCTTTAAGTCACTCCCCTCCCAGACGACGTCCGGATGCCTTTCCCTCAGGTCTTTTTCCAATGCCTTCCGATCCTCCTTTTCACCGATGAACCATCCACGGCAATACCGTTTCGCCAGTTGATCGCGCTGACGTGGATCGCCCTCTTCCTTCAGTTCAAGGTGTTTCGCGTAACGGCGCATCGCGCCCAAACTGTCCGGTAGATCCAACATCGACAGGAAATCGCCCCGGCAGAGTCCCGGGCGCACTGTCCGCTTGAAATATTTTGGATAGCTGGAAAGCGTGTAGGACTTGAGTTCCGGGAGCGTGCAGATCTTCGCCCGAACCGGATTGAGGTGGACGTAATCCACCAAGCCGAGTAAGGGACGATCCGAGCCAATAAGAATCGCTTTGTAGCGACCCTGGAAAACATGTCCGCGTTCCTTGCGCAACCGGTTGAAACGTGTGGCAAAGGTGCTCTGCAGCCACTTCATGCCCACAACCAGATTCGGTTCCGGCGTCTCGACCACAAGGTGGAAATGATTGCTCATGATCACATACGCGTGCAGCTTCCAGCCGCAGCCATCCACCACTTCGAACAGGCAGCGCTCAAAAGCCTCCCCCGTATTTTGCCGCAAAAACAACTCCTTGCGATAGTTGCCGCGGCTGATTACATGGTAGATCGCCCCGGGGTATTCGATACGTTGCTTGCGTGGCATCCTTTATCCATGGCACCGAATAAGACACCATGTCAATGTTTATATTCTACGTTTGACCCCTTTTTTTGCCTCGGTCAGCGCCATACTGGATACGACCACATGAAAGCACCTCGGGAGTTTGGATTCATTCCTGTTTGGAACATCCCAGTATCTTTGTCTTACACAATGCGCCGCGCAAATTGCCCTGACTGTGGCCCCACAGTCGAACGGGTACCATGGGCGGATGGCAAGCATGCTCAGTGCAATGTGTTCCGTCACTTTTTGGCATCTTGGGCCAAACGATTGAGCTGGAAGGAAACCGCCGAATGTTTCGGAGTGAAGTGGGATACAGTGTGCCGCTCGGTTCAGTGGGTTGTCGCGTATGGCCTGAAGAACCGCAGCCTAGAAGGTATTGAAGCACTTGGAGTCGATGAAGTTGCCTATAGTTGCGGCCACAAATACATGACTTTGGTCTATCAGATCGATACCGGCAAAAAGCGATTGATTGGTGTGCTCAAGGAGCGCACGACGAAAACACTGGAGAACTTTTTCAAGGAAGATCTTGGACCGGAGCGTTGCGCCAAGGTGAAAGTGGTGTGTTCAGATATGTGGCGGCCTTACCTCAAGGTCATTCGAGAGGTCTTGCCAAAAGCATTGAACGTACTCGACCGTTTTCATATCGTCAAAAAGCTAGGCGAAGCACTCGACCAAGTCAGGCGTGAAGAAACCAAAGAGCTGCACTCCAATGGATACGAAGCGGTTTTAGGCAACTCACGCTATTGTTTTCTTAAGCGCACCGAGAACCTTACTGAGAAACAAAGCCTCAAACTCGAGGAGGTTCTTCAGTATAAATTGAAAAGCGTTCGTGCCTACCATCTGAAGGAATCTTTCGATGCATTCTGGCATTACGATTCGCCCAGGTGGGCGCGGTGGTATTTGAAAAAATGGTGCACTAGAGCTATGCGCAGCCGACTGGATCCAATGAAGAAGTTTGTCCGAACTTTGCGAAACCACGAAGAGCTTTTGATGAACTACTTCAAGGCAGGAAAAGGCTATTCCAGCGGCATCGTCGAGGGACTTAATTTGAAGATTAATATGGGTATCAGAAAAGCATACGGATATCGCAGCTTTGATATTATGAAAGTCGCTCTTTTACATCAACTTGGAGACTTGCCCGAGCCAAAATCCACCCACAGATTTTCCTGAAGAGCCAATTAAGTGCCGTCGTCTTGCCCGCTCCGAGAAAGCCGGAGAGAACGGTGACGGGGAGGCGTGTGTCTGTATGTGAAATCATCCTTATTGCAAATCATTTGCGTTAAGGGCAGGCAAGGGTTTTTTGGTAAAAGCGTTTTTAAATTACAGCATTAGCCGTTGGTTTATTCTTCATTTTGGGGAATTCGCGCCACTAGGCCGAAAAACCTGCATGACAGCAGGATCACTTTCCAGTCGTGGCCCTCCGATGAGGTCGATGCAATACGGAATAGCCGGAAAGATGGCCTCGAGGTTTTCACGAATCGATTTGGGACGCCCTGGTAGGTTCACGATGAGTGTCGAACCGCGTATGCCAGCGGTTTGACGTGAGAGAATTGCCGTCGGCACGTATTTGAGCGAAGTCCTGCGCATGAGTTCGCCGAAGCCCGGCAGTAACTTTTCACACACGGCCTCGGTTGCTTCAGGAGTGACGTCGCGCGAAGCAGGTCCAGTCCCACCCGTCGTCACCACTAGCGCACAGCGCTCATGGTCTGCCATGCGTTTGAGCTCAGCCTCCAGGAGCGATTGTTCGTCAGGAATGACGGCGTAGACAGACGTGAATTCGCTGGTCAGCCACTCGCGCAGCAGGGCGACGCAGGCTTGACCGGGCTCATCGGCATAAACTCCAGCAGCAGCTCGGTCGGAAACGTTGATAACGCCTATTTTAATGATGTTCGCCTTTTCAGTCACGTTGTAGAACTTTCGTCGTGGTTATTTAGTGATGCAAGCATGTTGTGTCACTTACACGGCTCGCGCTACTCTTGCTGCGCGAAGGGTGAAGCAGGCGGCGAGAAAGGCGATATTCGTGAGGACGATGCAAGGGCCAGTGGGGACGTTCAGAAACCATGAGGCCAGCACGCCGACCACCGCGCAAAGCGTGCCACCGATACAGGAGAAGAGCAGCATCTGACGAAAGCCGAGCGCGATGAGCTTGGCGGCGGCGGGCGGGATGACGATGAGGGCGCTGAGAAGTAAGGCTCCCAGCATCTTTAGGCAAATGGCGACAGTGAGGCCGATCAGCAGGGCAAAGACTAAGTCCAAGCGAGCGGTCTGGATGCCTCGAACTTGAGCCAAATCTGGATTGAGCGTGGCGAGAGCGTAGGAGCGGCCATTCCAAAGCAGGTAAGTAACAAGACCTGTGAGGAGCAAAGCCTGCCGCCAGAGGTCGGCCGTGTTGTTGGCATAGATGCTGCCAAACAGAAATCCGTCGAGTAGGCGGTATTTACCGAGGGCGGAGATGACGACGACACCGAGCGCGACGCTTCCGGTAAAGGTAAAGGCGATCACCGTATCGGGGCTGAGATTACCGCGCCGCATGAGCCAAGACATCAGCCCAGCGAGGCCGAGGCTAAAAATGAGAACACTGAGTAGTGGGTCAATCGGCACGCCCCAGACCTCACTCAACAGTAAGCCGAGGGCGACACCAGTGAGTGCGGAGTGTGCCAGGGCATCGCTGAAAAAAGCCATACCGCGCAAGGTGACGAAGACTCCGAGTAAAGCACAAGCAGGCCCAAGGAAGAGCGCGGAGAGCAGCGCGTGTCGCATAAACTCATACTGCCAGAGTGTGCTCATGCCACGACCGAGGGGTGAAAAGGAACCCCGGCAAACGAAGGGCCGAAGACATCGCGTAGGAAGTGCTCGTGGAGCACTTCCTGCGGCGTGCCCAGCCCGCAAAAGCTCTGATTGAGACAGCCGACGCGAGTGGCGAGACGGTGGACGAAATGCAGATCGTGCGAGACGAAGAGAATGGTTAGGTCTGTTTCGGCATGGATACCAGAAAGCAGTTCGAGTAAGTCCTCCGTGCCGCGCCGGTCGATGCCAGAGGCGGGCTCATCAAGCAGGAGCAATTTCGGCTCGTGCAGCATGGCGGCGGCAAGGAGCACGCGCTGGAGTTGCCCGCCGGAAAGAGCACCAATCTGCTTGCCGATCAAGTCCTGAGCGTGCAGCCGCTCCAGTGCGCTTTCGATGGCGGCTCGCCTGCGCTGGGGAATGCCACCCGCCCAGAAACCCCGCTGGCCATCGTGCAGCGTCATGAACTCGCCTACAGTTAGAGGGAAGGATGGATCCATCGCGAGTGATTGCGGCACGTAGCCGATGTGCTTGCTCACTGCGGGTGTGCTCCGCCTGAGTACCCCAGAACTTAGGGGCACCAGCCCGAGGATGGCCTTCAGCAAGGTCGATTTACCCGCGCCATTGGGGCCGATAAAGGCGAGAATATCACCCGGCCAGACATCGAGCGAGACCTCGCGCAGAGCTACCTGCTGACCGTAGCGCACGCCGACATCGGCGAGCCTTAGTAGGGGTTCGTGTATTCGAAATTCCGAAATCATTGAAAAGATTCAGTCAGGCTCTTCAAATTTGCCCGCATACGCTGGAGATACGCATCTGCGGTTCCACTACCGACTTCGAGGGTATCGAGCTCGGCCACGCTGGCTCCAGTTTGGCGGGCGATCTCCACGAGAAGATCGGGTGCGTAGCCAGTCTCGGAAAGGAGAATGTTGACCTGATTCGAGCGAATTTTCTCCATTAGCTCAGCGAGTTGCTTGGGGGTGGGCTCTTGCCCAGGGAAGCTATTGAAGCTGCCGATATAATCGATACCGTAGCGCTCGGCAAGGTAGGGGAAGGCATCGTGAAAGGTGACGAGTTTCTTCGACTCTAGCGGAGCGAGCTGCGCCTCAAACTCGGCATCGAGTGCCTCTAACTGAGCAAAATACACCTGTGCATTGGCCTCGTAGATCGCAGCATTGTCGGGATCTGCAGCGACCATGGCCGCCAGCACGTTGCGAGCTTGGGCGAGCGCGAGTTGAGGGTCGAGCCAGATGTGTGGATTCACTCCGCTATCGGGAGCACCATCGAGTGCCGTGGGGTTTCCCGCCAGTGCAATACCCTCCGAGGTATCGATGACTTCGAGGTTTTCGGCCCCTGCGGCGCTCACTAGATCCGCCAGCCATGCTTCGAGGCCGATGCCGTTGATGAAGAACAAGCGTGCATCGGTCAGTTTCGCGACGTCTGCCGGGGTGAATTGGAAGTCATGCGGTCCGGTCTCTTTGTCGAGCAACTGTAGCACCTCGGCGCGATCCCCCGCGATGGCGAGGGCATGCGCTTGCAAGGGAAGAAAGCTGCAAACGATGCGTAGTTTACCTTCCGCTGCAGGTGGGAGTTTGTTGTTATCGCAAGCAGATAAGGCGAGCAGCGAAGCAAGTAGCGAAGATAAGGCGAGTATTCGGAGAAAAATGTTCATAGTAAATAGTTTAAGAAGTGAGTGTGTGGATAAAAACATCGCCGTTTTTAGTGCCGACAGCTAGGGACTGGCCATTGGGCGACCAGCGCAGGCGAGTGATTTCGTATTCTTGATGCGAGATCAATGCGGGTGCTTCTGTCGATTGAGGCATCCAGAGCAGGACGAGTCCATCGCGTCCGCCGCTGACGAGCCCCTTGCCGCCGGGCGAGAAGTCGAGCGCGATGGCATCGCCTAAGTGCCCCGAGAGCTGTATCGGGGTGGCACCGTTCGGCCCCTTTCTACTAGAACAGGGCCAGATGGTGACTAGGCGTCCGCCGCCCGTGGCGAGCCAAGCCCCCGCCTCCTCCCAAGCGAGTGCCTTGACCTTAGTTTCATACCCTTGGATGTGGAGTGGGTCTTTACGTTTAACATCGTAGAGGTGCACACTAGGGACCTGGTCTCCGGTGACGACCCAGCGACCGTCGGGGCTCCAGGTCGAGAGCAGGCTGGCACCGCCCCAGTCGAAATGACTCATGGGCTTGGCCTTACCTAACTTCCAGAGACGCACACCGCCGTCGCAGACGCTGGCAAACTCATCAGGTTGGCTCGGATTCCACGAAATATCGCAGATGGTGCTTTTCTGCGGAGGGATACGATAGATCTCCTCGAGCCCGTCCGCAGTGAAAACCGCAACGCACTTGCCTAGGGCGACTGCGAAGTGCTCGCCGTTGGGGCTCCACTCCGCTCGCTCCGCCCATGCTTTTTCGAGCGTTAAGACCTTGGGCTGTCCTTGAAAGGAGGCTTCGTATATTCGGACTTCGGCATCTTGCCCGTAGGTCAGCAGCCACTCCCCGGATGGATGCCATGCAATGGCGCCATTGCCGTTTGGGTGCTCTGGAAGCTGGGCAAGCCGCTCGCCCGCGGGCGAGAATAGCTCGATCTGACCGAGACAGGGCATGGCCGCGAGCAAGGTGCTATCGGGCGACCAGCGCAAATCGAGACAGTGGTCGCTGAGCCGAGTCGCCGATGTCTGCGGCAGCAGCTTCGCCGCCGACATCATCTCTAGCTTTACGCGGTCTTCTGGTTTTTTGGATTCTGGCATACGCTTGTATTAGGCTAGGCATTTACGGAAGCTCTCGTTGAGCGCCTCGCGGTCGAGATTACGTCCGATAAAGACGAGGCTATTCTGTCTTGGTCGGTCGCCCCACGAGCCGCCGTCTTGCACATCGAGCAGCATATGGACGCCTTGAAAAATTGTGCGCTTGGCGCTCCCCTTGATCGCGAATACTCCCTTCATGCGAAAGATGTCGACGCCCTGTTCTCGGACAAGGGTGGACAGCCAGCGACTGAGCTTCGGCTCATCGCATTCCCCGTCGTGCTCGATGCCGACGCTCGATACTTTCTCGTCGTGCTCGTGGTCGGGTTTGTAGGCCGCGGCGAGCGTGGGGACGATTTCGCCATCCGCTCCGTTGAGGACGAGCCCCAACTCCTCGGGGTAGTGCTCGGTGAAGGCGGCATAGCTGCCAGCGGTTACCTCGACAGGCCATTCCATTGTTCCTTCCTTAAGTATAAGCTCCCAAGTGGTGCCATCCGCTGCGAGTGTGAAGCTGGGGAGCGCCTTGATCGAGTCGTGAGAATACATCCGCACCGCTTGCTCGCGGGCGTCGGCGAGTGCCTGCTCGCCCGTGTTGGCAACAGGGATGAGCACCAGCTTCATGGAGAGATCTGGCGCCTCCGTGGCGACGAATTTCGCACCACCTGCGGGAATTTCAAAAATACCGCCCCACTCGAAGGGATACTCTGGTTCGAGGAATTTGGAGTCCACCTGCATGGCGTGATCGAGGTTGAAGCCTCCCACCTCAAGAATCGCCTCCAGGGGCACCTGCGCATTGGTGGTGCGGTGTACTTTTGCCATGCCGTTCATGCCCTTGATTTGCGCCTCCAGCTTATCGAGCTCACCGGGTGTGACGAGGTCGCACTTGTTGAGGAGGATGACATCGGCAAAGGCGATCTGCTCTTTCACCTCGTCGGAATCATCGATATGCTCCCAGACGTGCTTGGCATCGACTAGGGTGACGACTGCATCGACGACCAGTTGCTCCTTCATATCGTCATCCACGAAAAAAGTCTGCACCACTGGCCCGGGGTCAGCCATGCCGGTTGTTTCTATGAGGATACGGTCAAACTGATCGCGCCGCTTCATTAGAGTCCCGAGGATACGGATAAGATCGCCGCGCACACTGCAGCAGATACAGCCGTTATTCATCTCGAAGATCTCCTCCTCGGCGTTGATGACGAGTTCGTGATCGATACCGACCTCGCCAAACTCGTTTTCGATCACGGCTATTCGTTGGCCGTGCTGCTCGGTGAGCACGCGGTTCATTAAAGTGGTTTTACCAGCTCCGAGGAAGCCAGTGAGGATGGTGACAGGTGTTCTTTTAGGCATAATTTTATGGTGTTTTGGGTGTGATTTATGAGTGAAGTGTTTCGTGGATTTCGGACTGAAGGCGGGCAATGAAATCGTCGCTGGTCATTGTGCCTTCTTCGCCGTTTTTGCGGGAGCGCACGGCGATGACACCAGCCTCGACCTCGCGCTGACCGATGACGGCCATGATAGATGGATAGGAAATTGCTTTTCGCGTGGTCGCGGCGAAGAGCGGCTTCTGGGTTGTGAGGGGTGCGACCATGTGGATGTAAAGGCTGATGGAGGCGCGAAAGTCAAGGCGAAGAGGCGAATGACCCGTTCCACGCCCTGAACAGAGGGGGCCGGGGGAAGGCCCCCTCTGTTCAGGGCGTGGAATTAACGTCTTTCCAAGGAAACAAGTCAAAGCCCCTCCGTCGCAATCGCTCAGGCGTTTGCGTAAAAGAGCACGGGTTCGTTGTCGTAATCCGGGAACGGGTCCTGATCGACAGGCTCATAGACCCAATCGCCGGGTGGCGGGTCTGTGCCGGTCTGACGTTGAGGATCTACGCGGACGCCCTCCTGCCACAGGCCGAGACACTTGAGAATTTTCCCCGCCTGCAGCGCTATGCTCGCTTGCGCGAGCAAGCGTAGCATTGCGGGCAGGTCGATCACATCGCGTTCGTCGATGAGGGAGACAATCCGCATTTCCCGCTGGCAGGTTGGACAGATCAGGGGATCGGCCTCCCAGACTTTCTTGATAAGG
>Ga0222632_1000891_pt1 | contig 13088 bp, 6 predicted proteins | sample AntAcemetageno46_FD_179828 | JGI IMG/M metagenome (GOLD analysis project Ga0222632, IMG submission 179828) | Saline water microbial communities from Ace Lake, Antarctica - #46 | ecosystem: Environmental > Aquatic > Non-marine Saline and Alkaline > Saline | place: Antarctica: Ace Lake | collected...
GTGAGCAATGGTGCTGTAACAAAACTGAAGAAAAAGGCACTGTCGGAAACTGCCTCGGAAGGCGTCGCAGACATTTCATTAGAAAGCCACACAGCGGCGGCGGCGAGCTGAAGAGGCAGTCCCGCGCCAAAACCCCAGCCCATCAGCTGGCCCGACCGGGACGCGCCGCGGGTGGCGCCCAATAAAGCGCTCCTGGAGGCAAGCACTCCGAGCAAAAAGGCAACGAAAGTGAGCGGGCCTTGAAAGAGGACGAAGAACACCTGCTCATTGATCCACAGATCAAAACGAGCGGGGATGGATTCCAGAAACGTCCCCGACCTCACTACTTCCTCGTATCCGTAGACGGCGGAGGGCTGGGCGGGCTGACCTGAAATCTCCGCCGCCCAAATCAGCGCTGTCAGGCTCATGAGGAGCACCACCATGAAGCCGTAGATCCCCTTCGCCCAGGCCGTAATGGACTGATCAGAGCGCCCCACGAACACGATAAGCAACATTCCTAAAATGCCATAGAGGAAGAGGATGTCGCCCGTATAAAAGAGAGAAGCATGCAGCACACCCAGCGCAACTAGTCCAACGTTGCGCAAGGTCCAACGCCGTCGACCTCCCAGAGTGTCTTTCATCACGTACTGCGCGCTGTATCCGAAGAGAAAGGAAAATAGGAGATAAAACTTTCCCAGGGCAAAGGCCTGAACGACGAAAGCGGCCACGCCGTCCGCTGCGCCCTCGATCGAGTCGCCCGTCACTCCGTTGGTGACCGAGGTCGAGAAGTAGGCCACGTTGACGACGATGATGCCCCAGAGGGCAAAACCTCGGGCCACGTCGGGCGTCACGTCTCGGACTTTTGTGGGAGCGGGGATTGTCATGGTCATCTCTCTCGTATTCGGAAAAGACAAAGGGCCCAGGGGGTAAGCCCTGGACCCTTTGCTTCAATCAGTGAACTACTTGATGATTTTTGTTACGGTTCCGGCGCCCACAGTGCGTCCACCCTCACGGATGGCGAAGCTGAGGCCCTCTTCCATGGCGATGGGCTGAATCAGGGAAACAGTCATATCCGTGGTGTCTCCGGGCATAACCATTTCGGTGCCCTCAGGCAGCGAAATAACGCCAGTCACGTCAGTTGTGCGGAAGTAGAACTGGGGACGGTAGTTGGTGAAGAACGGGTTATGACGACCGCCCTCTTCCTTACCGAGGATGTAGGCGGTTCCTTCGAACTCAGTGTGAGGCGTCACAGAACCAGGTTTGACAACAACCTGTCCACGCTCCACGTCTTCGCGCTTCGTGCCGCGAAGCAGCAAACCACAGTTCTCGCCGGCCCACGCTTCATCGAGCTGCTTGTGGAACATCTCGATACCCGTGACGGTCGTCTTCTGCGTGGGACGAATACCCACGATTTCGATGTCCGAGTTGATAGAAAGCGTTCCACGCTCGGCGCGCCCGGTAACAACCGTCCCGCGACCTGTGATGGTGAAGACGTCTTCAACGGGCATCAAGAAAGGCTTGTCCTTGTCGCGGATGGGGTCAGGAACGTTGTTGTCCACGGCCTCCATGAGCTCCATGATCTTGTCGCCCCAGGCTGCGTCACCCTCGAGGGCTTTCAGACCGGAAACCTGGATCACGGGGACGTTGTCGCCGTCGAAGCCTTGGCTCGTGAGCAGTTCGCGAACCTCAATTTCAACAAGTTCGAGAATTTCCTCATCGTCGACCATGTCTGCTTTGTTCAGCGCGACCAAGAGGTAAGGAACACCCACCTGCTTGGCGAGCAGAACGTGCTCACGGGTCTGAGCCATCGGTCCGTCAGTGGCGGCAACCACGAGGATTGCACCGTCCATCTGTGCGGCACCGGTGATCATGTTCTTGATGTAGTCAGCGTGACCAGGAGCGTCCACGTGAGCATAGTGACGCTTCTCAGTCTCATACTCCACATGGGAGATGTTGATGGTGATACCGCGCTGGCGCTCTTCCGGAGCTGAGTCAATGGATGCGAAGTCACGCACCTTGTTGATAGCGGAAGGGTGACGATCTGCGAGCACCTTGGAAATAGCAGCGGTAAGGGTGGTCTTGCCGTGGTCGACGTGACCGATCGTACCGATATTGACGTGCGGTTTGGTCCGCTCAAATTTGGCTTTAGCCACTGTGGTCCTCCTCGGGACTGTTGGTCTGAACCTTGTGGGAACAGACGATTGGTTGCTTGTCTTGTTGTAGGCCTTGCGAGCCTATTCTTCGGGCTTAGTCGCCCTTGCCCTTCTGAATAATCTCGTCGGCCACAGCCTTCGGGACTTCAGCGTACGTCTCGAACGTCATCGAATACACGGCGCGACCGGAGGTCTTCGACCGAAGGTCACCCACATATCCGAACATTTCCGAGAGTGGCACGAGAGCGCGCACGACTTTTACGCCGGTTGCGTCCTCCATGCTCTGCACTTGCCCGCGCCTCGAGTTCAAGTCGCCGATGACGTCGCCCATGTATTCCTCTGGGGTTCGCACCTCGACAGCCATCAACGGCTCGAGCAAGACAGGTTTTGCTTTTCTCGCGGCCTCTTTGAAGACCATCGATCCAGCAATTTTAAACGCCATTTCCGAAGAGTCGACGTCGTGATACTGCCCATCCAGGAGTGTCGCTTTGACACCCACGGTTGGGTAGCCCGCAAGGACGCCGACCTGCATGGCGTCCTGAATTCCTGCGTCAACGGAGGGGATGTACTCCCTAGGAATACGTCCACCGCTCACTTTATTAACAAATTCGTACATGGTTTCACCCGTGACCTCGAGAGGCTCGAGTGAAATTTGAACCTTCGCGAACTGTCCGTTTCCACCCGTTTGCTTCTTGTGGGTGTAATCGATTTTGTCAATCGTCATACGGATCGTCTCACGGTAGGCCACCTGGGGCTTGCCCACGTTGGCTTCCACGTTGAATTCGCGCTTCATGCGGTCAACAAGGATGTCGAGGTGAAGCTCACCCATACCCTTGATGACGGTCTGACCGGTCTCCACGTTTTGCTCGGTACGGAACGTTGGGTCCTCTTCCGCTAGCTTCTGGATGGCCAGAGAAAGTTTCTCCTGGTCAGCCTTCGTCTTGGGCTCAATTGCAACCTCAATAACGGGCTCGGGGAAGGTCATCGACTCGAGGACGACAGGCTGAGCAGGATCACACAGGGTGTCCCCGGTCGTCGTGTCTTTCAAACCAATCACGGCGTAAATGTGTCCAGCGGACACCTTGTCAACCGGGTGCTCCTTGTTGGCGTGCATCTGGAAGATTTTCCCGATGCGCTCCTTCTTATCTTTGGTGGAGTTAATCACCTGCGCACCGGAGTCAAGTCCCCCCGAGTACACGCGGATGTAGGTCAGGCGGCCGAAGAAGGGGTGAACGGCAACTTTGAAGGCCAAAGCTGAGAACGGTTCGGTAGCTGAAGGCTTCCGCTCAATCATCTTCTCCGCATCACGAATATCGTGTCCCTCCATGGGGGGAACATCCAGTGGTGAAGGCAAGTAGTTGATGACCGCGTCGAGCATCGGCTGCACACCGCGGTTCTTGAAAGACGATCCACACAGGACAGGGTAAGCCTCGCCGGCAATGGTCATCGACCGAATTCCCGCCATGATTTCTGCAATCGAAATCTCTTCTCCGGTGATGAACTTCTCCAGCAATTCCTCGCTGGATTCAGCAACCCCTTCGATGAGCAGTGCGCGGTATTCTTCAGCTTTTGCTCTGAGTTCTTCGGGGATTTCGCGGGTCTCGTATTCAGCACCCAACGTCACATCACCTTTAGAGTCACCGGGCCAGATGAGAGCCTTCATTTCCACAATGTCGACCACACCGGTGAAAGTGGACTCGAAACCAATTGGCAACTGAATAACCAGGGGTTTTGCCCCCAGACGCTTAACGATGGTGTCTATGGTGTAGTAAAAGTCAGCGCCGAGCTTGTCCATCTTGTTGACGAAGCAGATTCTGGGCACGTTGTATTTGTCGGCCTGGCGCCACACAGTCTCGGACTGGGGCTCCACGCCTTCCTTGCCATCAAAGACGGCAACGGCACCATCGAGAACACGAAGGCTGCGCTCCACCTCAACGGTGAAGTCCACGTGTCCTGGGGTATCGATGATGTTGATTTGGTGGTTGTCCCAGAAGCAGGTGGTCGCCGCGGAGGTAATGGTAATGCCGCGCTCTTGCTCTTGCGCCATCCAGTCCATCGTGGCAGCACCATCGTGTACTTCACCGATTTTGTGAGAAATACCGGTGTAAAACAGAATGCGCTCTGTTGTTGTGGTCTTTCCGGCATCGATGTGCGCCATGATGCCGATGTTGCGGACCTTTTTCAGGTCAGTTAGCACGTCCTGTGCCACAGTGTTCCTCCAAGTAGGTGGTGGGGATGAGTAGAGAGAGAATGTCTACCAGCGGTAGTGGGCGAAAGCCTTGTTGGCTTCTGCCATTTTGTGGGTATCTTCACGACGCTTTACCGCGGCACCGAGGCCGTTGGAAGCATCCAAGATTTCGTTAGTCAAACGCTCGGTCATCGTCTTCTCACGCCGGTTTTTGGCGTGGCTAGACAGCCAACGGAGTGCGAGCGTGTTGGCACGGTGAGGCTTGACCTCAACGGGGACCTGGTAGGTGGAACCACCGACCCGACGAGACCGAACTTCCAAAGTGGGGCGTACGTTATCGAGCGCCTTCTTCAGCGTCACAACAGCGTCCTGACCGCTCTTCGTGGTCACACCTTCGAGTGCGCCATACACAATGCGCTCAGCGAGGCCTTTTTTGCCTTGAACCAGAATCTTGTTGACGAGCTGGGACACGACGGGTGAACCGTAGACGGGATCGGCAACAACCGGACGCTTGGGAGCGGGACCTTTACGAGGCATTACTTCTTCTCCATCTTCGCGCCGTAGAGACTACGACCCTGCTTGCGGTTTTTTACGGCCTGAGTATCCAAGGCGCCACGGACAATTTTGTAACGGACACCGGGGAGGTCTTTCACTCGGCCACCACGCACGAGCACCATAGAGTGCTCTTGCAGGTTATGGCCCTCGCCGGGAATATAGGCGGTGATTTCGGTTCCGTTGGAAAGCTTCACACGAGCGACCTTGCGCAAAGCCGAGTTCGGCTTCTTCGGGGTCGTTGTGTAGACACGCGTGCACACTCCACGCTGCTGGGGGTTGGCCTTCAGGGCAGGCGCCTTGCTCTTAGAAACCTTAGCTTTGCGTCCCTTACGGACCAACTGTTGAATCGTTGGCACAGTTCACTCCTTATATGCGCTGCACGGTGACAGCTGTTCGATGGTGGTTACTAGGTAGTGGCATGTTTTCCACCACCCAGCGACATCTTCACCAAGCCGCGCGAGGCGACTAACGCTTGGTATGCCGTGGGGGTTGGTGTCACAGCGTTGCCGCTGTGCGTACCTCTGGACCCAATTTTGCGGAGCTGATGACTCGTGTCCTCTGCGCCCAGAACCTGGACACACAAGACGGGCGCGCCATCACACACACAAAGTCCCACAGTAATACCGAAAATGCCTGCGGTCAAATGATTATCCCACTTTCTTCCCACCACACACACAGGAAAGTCGCCGCCATCATGAAAGGCCCAAAAGCTAGGGCATCGTTGGGCCCAATCTTCCCCCGTACCAGAAGGAAAAAGGCCACTATTCCCCCAATCACACAGGAGAGGACGGCCCCGATTATTCCCAACCCTGGGGCGACCACACCAAGGTAGAAACCGAGTATCGCTTGGAGTTTCACATCACCCATGCCTAAAGGCTTGGAAGGCAGGAGAGCGAGCAACGAAAACACCCCCGCGGTGAGAGCTGCCTCGGTAAAACCCTCCACCAGAATGACGCGGTCGCCCCCCCACCAGGCGACAACAAGTACCACGATCGCCAAAGGAAAGGTAAGACGGTTGGGTAGTCGATGTTCCGCTAGGTCAACCACCGCAAGCCGCAGCCCCACTCCCGCCACTACGACGTGCAGGATCAGGATCGTTGTGGGGTGCACCCCCTCACGCTAGGCAGTGACAGCAAGACGGGAATAAGTTATCCCCAGAATGGCAAAAGGGCCAGCACTGCTGGCCCTTTTGCTCAGACTTGCGCTTTATTCTGCGCCAGCACCTTTCGCCGCTTCACCGGGTTCCGCGAAGGAGTCAAAGTCCACGAAGGACAGATCATCTCCGGATCCAAAGTCAGCGTCACTGGCGAACAAGCGCGCTGGGTAGTGCTCAGCACGGGCTTCTTCGGTGGGCTCGACGGTAACGTCGCGGTAGGTCGCCAACCCGGTACCAGCGGGGATGAGCTTTCCGATGATGACGTTCTCTTTGAGACCGACCAACGGATCACTCTTGCCCTGCATGGCAGCTTCGGTAAGAACCCTGGTGGTCTCTTGGAAGGAGGCCGCCGAGAGCCAGGACTCTGTTGCCAGGGAAGCCTTGGTAATTCCCATGACTTCCTGACGAGCAGATGCCGTCTTTTTGCCTTCACCTAGAGCTTCTCGGTTAATCGAGTTGTAGCGGGTGCGGTCTACCAACTCGCCCGGAAGCAGGTCAGTATCTGCGTGGTCCACCACGGTCACCTTGCGCATCATCTGGCGAACAATAACCTCGATGTGCTTGTCGTGGATGGGCACACCCTGTGAGCCATACACGCTTTGAACACCGTCGACCAAATGCTCCTGGACGGCACGGACACCCTTGACACGAAGAACTTCCTTCGGGTCCACGGGGCCCTCGTGGTACTGGTGGCCCAGCAAAATGCTCTGGCCATCTTCCACGAGCATGCTCATGCGCTTGGAGACGGTGTGAGGAACGGGTTCATCACCGTTGTCGGGGGTCAAAATGACCTTGTACTGGGTGTCCGTCTCCTCAATCGAGATGCGTCCATTAGCTTCAGCAATGGGACTTGCTCCCTTCGGGGTACGAGCTTCGAAGAGTTCCGTCACGCGGGGCAAACCCTGGGTGATGTCATCTGCCGAGGCCGAACCACCCGTGTGGAAGGTTCTCATTGTCAGCTGGGTGCCGGGCTCACCGATCGACTGTGCGGCAATGATGCCGACAGCTTCCCCCAAGTTCACGGCAATTCCCGAGGCAAGTGAGCGCCCGTAACACGCAGCGCACACACCAACGAGGGATTCACAGGTCAACACCGAGCGAACAAGGATTTCCCGCACGCCACTGGCGACGAGTTCTTTGATTAGCACGTCTCCGACGTCCACACCCGCGGGCGCGATAACCGTGCCCTCCTCGGTGGTCGCCTCGGCCGCCAAGTTACGGGCATAGACCTCGTTCGCCACGTTTTCTGCGCGAGCCCATTCGCCCTCGGCATTCTTTGTCGCGATCGGGAAAGAAATTCCCTTGGTCGTGCCACAGTTATCCTCACGGATAATCACATCCTGTGCCACATCGACCAGTCGACGGGTCAGGTACCCTGAGTCAGCGGTACGAAGAGCGGTATCAGCCAATCCTTTACGCGCACCGTGGGTGGCAATGAAGTATTCGGCAACCGAGAGGCCTTCGCGGTAGCTGGAGAGAATCGGGCGGGCGATAACTTCACCGCGCGGATTGGAGACCAAACCACGCATGCCGGCAATGTTTCCTACCTGCAACCAGTTACCGCGAGCACCAGAGGTGACCATGCGGTTAATGGTGTTATCCACGGGGAAGGCAGCGCGCATTTCATCGTTCACTTCCTTCGTACACGCACTCCACACCTCCACCAGTTCACGACGACGCTCGACATCAGAAATGAGACCCTTTTCAAACTGGGACTGAATCTTTGTCGCGAGCTTCTCGTACTTGGCGATAATCCCTTTTTTGTTCTTGGGAGTCAGCACGTCACTCAACGCCACCGTCACACCCGAACGGGTGGCCCAGTAGAAACCGGCGTCCTTGACCCGGTCAAGGGTCTCAGCGACGGCGACCTTGGGGTAGCGCTCAGCCAGATCGTTGACAAGAGAAGAAATCAATCCCTTGTCCGCAACATCTGCCACCCAGGGGTAATCCTCGGGAAGGCTCTCGTTGAACAGCGCGCGACCCAGAGAGGTGTCGTGGATCGCGGAGCTGCCCTGGACGAAGCCCTCGGGGGCATCCGCGAGATACAGGTGTTTGATACGGATTTTGACCATAGCGTTAAGATCCAGCGAGTGCTGGTCCATGGCCATGATGGCCTCGGCAACGGAACTAAACGCACGTCCCTCTCCGGTAGCACCTTCCTTCAGCGTGGTGAGGTGGTGCAACCCGATAATCATGTCCTGTGTGGGGACAGTGACCGGGCGGCCATCAGAAGGCTTCAAGATGTTGTTCGAAGCCAACATCAACACGCGAGCCTCTGCCTGCGCCTCAACGGACAGCGGAAGGTGAACGGCCATTTGGTCGCCATCAAAGTCCGCGTTGAATGCGGCACACACGAGGGGGTGAAGCTGAATCGCTTTACCTTCCACGAGCTGTGGCTCGAAGGCCTGGATACCCAAACGGTGCAGGGTAGGGGCGCGGTTGAGCAAAACGGGGCGTTCCCGAATGATTTCTTCAAGAACATCCCAGACCTCGGGGCGCGAGCGCTCGACCATCCGCTTAGCGTTCTTAATGTTACTGGAGTGTCCCAGGTCCATCAGGCGCTTGATGACGAAAGGCTTGAAGAGCTCGAGTGCCATAATCTTGGGCAGCCCACACTGGTGGAGTCTGAGCTGGGGGCCCACGACGATGACGGATCGTCCTGAGTAGTCCACGCGCTTACCGAGCAGGTTCTGGCGGAAACGACCCTGCTTACCTTTGAGCATGTCAGAAAGGCTCTTCAGCGGACGGTTACCGGTTCCCGTAACGGGGCGGCCACGACGACCATTATCAAACAGAGCGTCAACAGCTTCCTGGAGCATGCGCTTTTCGTTGTTCACGATAATTTCGGGCGCACCCAAATCCAGCAGACGACGCAAACGGTTGTTGCGGTTGATGACCCGACGGTAAAGGTCATTGAGGTCAGAGGTCGCAAAGCGCCCACCATCAAGCTGCACCATGGGGCGAAGCTCGGGTGGGATTACGGGCACCACTTCCAAGACCATGGAGGCTGGTGACCCACCGGTCTGGAGGAACGCGGCCACAACTTTCAAACGCTTGATGGCACGAATCTTGCGTTGGCCTTTGCCGTTAGCAATTTCATCACGGAGGCTTATCGATTCCGCGGCAAGGTCAAACGCTTCGAGACGCTGGCGGATAGCTTCAGCGCCCATGTGAGCGGTAAAGAACATACCGTAGCGGTCTTGAACATCCTGGAACACGGCGTCTTCAGCACGCAGGTCCCCGACGCTGAGAGTGCGGAAATCATCCCACACCCGCTCCAAGTGGGCGATGCCGTCATCGAAGCTTTTGCGGATGGCACCGAGTGCTTTCTTCCCCGCGTCATCTGTCTTGCGCTTCTGATCGGCCTTAGCGTTGGTGGCCTCGAGCTCAGCAAGAGCTTTTTCGAGTTCCTTCAAACGCTCTGCAACAAGAACGTCCTTCTCTTTCTCAAGCTGCTTGATTTCCTGGCGGAGTTCCTTTTCAAGCTCCGGCATTTCGCGGTGGCGAGCTTCCTCGTCCACCGTAATAATCATGTACGCAGCAAAGTAGATGACCTTTTCCAGGTCTTTGGGGGCCATATCCAGCAGGTACCCCAGGCGGGACGGAACGCCCTTGAAGTACCAAATGTGGGTGACAGGCGCAGCCAACTCAATGTGGCCCATACGCTCGCGCCGGACAGACGACTTCGTAACTTCGACGCCACAGCGCTCACAAACGATGCCCTTAAAGCGAACACGCTTGTACTTCCCACACGCGCACTCCCAGTCACGGCTGGGTCCAAAGATTTGCTCGCCGAAAAGGCCATCCTTTTCGGGCTTGAGCGTGCGGTAGTTGATGGTTTCTGGCTTCTTCACCTCACCGTATGACCAGCCACGGATGTTCTCCGCGGTGGCAAGACCGATGCGCAGGGCGTCAAATGTTGTTGCTTCAAGCACGATTAATCTCTCTCGTTAGTTTCTGTCGTCGAATTCTTAGATTTCGTCCACGGACGAAGACTCGAAGCGGGCCGAAATGTTGATTCCGAGTTCCTCCGAAGCGCGGTAGAGCTCGTCATCGGAGTCCTTCAGGGAAACAGCTTGGCCGTCTGCTGAAAGCACTTCGACGTTGAGGCACAGTGACTGCATCTCTTTCATCAGCACCTTGAAGCTCTCGGGAATACCAGGCTCCTGGATGTTTTCCCCCTTGACGATGGCTTCGTACACCTTCACGCGACCGAGGATGTCATCTGACTTGATAGTCAGAAGTTCCTGCAGCGCGTAGGAGGCGCCATACGCTTCGAGCGCCCACACTTCCATCTCGCCAAAGCGCTGACCACCGAACTGCGCTTTACCACCCAGAGGTTGCTGAGTGATCATCGAGTACGGCCCTGTCGAACGAGCGTGAATCTTGTCGTCGATGAGGTGGTGGAGCTTCAGGATGTACATGTACCCCACGGAGACAGGTGCGGGGAAAGGTTCACCGGAGCGGCCATCAAAAAGATGAGCTTTACCGGAAGAACCCACCAAGCGGTTGCCATCGCGGTTGACGAGAGTCGAATCCAGCAGGCCAGCAATTTCTTCCTCGCTAGCCCCATCAAACACGGGAGTGGCGACCTTTGTGCCAGGAAGTGCTTCCTTGGCCGCGTCGGCAAGACGTTTGGCCCATGCTGGGTCACCGCTCACCTTCCAGCCTTGCTTGGCAGCCCATCCGAGGTGGATTTCTAGGACCTGACCAAAGTTCATGCGGCCGGGGACTCCCAGGGGGTTCAAAATGATGTCGACCGGGGTGCCATCTTCGAGGAAAGGCATGTCCTCAACGGGAAGAATTTTGGCGATAACGCCTTTATTCCCGTGACGGCCAGCCAGCTTGTCACCCTCAGAGATTTTACGCTTTTGAGCAATGTAGACGACCACACGCTGATTAACACCAGAGCCCAGTTCGTCATCACCGTCTACCGCGTCAAACACCTTGACGCCGATAATGGTGCCTTGCTCACCGTGGGGAACCTTCAGGGAAGTGTCGCGAACTTCACGGCTCTTCTCGTTGAAGATGGCACGCAGTAAACGCTCTTCGGCACTCAGCTCGGTTTCACCCTTAGGTGTGACCTTGCCGACCAGAATGTCACCGGGGCGAACCTCGGCTCCAATGCGAATGATTCCCCGCTCATCCAAGTTCGCCAGCATTTCTGGGCCAACATTGGGCAGGTCGCGGGTGATTTCTTCCTTACCGAGCTTGGTGTCCCGGGCATCAACCTCATACTCTTCGATGTGAATCGAAGAAAGAGTGTCGTCCTTGACCAAGTTCTGGGACAGGATGATCGCGTCTTCGAAGTTGTAACCCTCCCATGACATGAACGCCACGAGCAGGTTTTTGCCCAAGGCCAATTCGCCGTCTTCGGTAGCAGGACCATCGGCGATAACGGAACCTTCAATAACCTTGTCGCCCACGTTCACGCGAACCTGGTGGTTGTAGTTGGTGCCCTGGTTGGAGCGATTGAATTTGCGCAACACATAGGACTTTGTGCCGCCCTTGTCCTGCTTCACCGTGGCATAGTCTGCGGCAACTTCCGTCACCACGCCGGGCGCAACAGCGGTAATCACATCTCCAGCATCGACCGCGGCGAAGGACTCCATCCCGGTTCCGACCAGGGGAGATTCCGAACGCAACAGCGGCACCGCTTGGCGCTGCATGTTCGCGCCCATCAGGGCGCGGTTCGCGTCATCGTGCTCGAGGAACGGAATCAGCGAGGTGGCAACGGAGACCATCTGGCGAGGAGACACGTCAACGTAGTCGACCGTGTCGGGCGACACCAGCTCTACCTCTCCACCTTTTTTGCGCACGAGCACGCGGTCCACGGCGAAGGTTCCATCCGCATTCAGCGGGGTTCCTGCCTGGGCAACCACGAACTCGTCTTCGTCATTGGCGGTCAAATAGTCGACAGCCTTCCCGACTTTACCTTTGCTGACGCGACGGTAAGGGGTCTCAATGAATCCAAACGCGTTGATTCGCGCAAAGGACGCCAACGAACCAATCAGGCCAATGTTTGGGCCTTCCGGGGTTTCAATTGGACACATACGCCCGTAGTGCGAAGGGTGTACGTCACGAACCTCAACACCAGCGCGCTCACGGCTTAGACCACCCGGGCCCAGTGCCGAAAGGCGCCGTTTGTGGGTAAGGCCTGACAGCGGGTTGTTCTGGTCCATGAACTGCGAGAGCTGGCTGGTGCCAAAGAACTCTTTAATGGCAGCCACAACGGGTCGCACGTTAATAAGAGTCTGAGGAGTAATAGCCTCAATATCCTGAGTGGTCATGCGCTCTCGAACCACACGCTCCATCCGGGAAAGCCCGGTGCGAACCTGGTTCTGAATGAGCTCGCCCACGGCGCGAATACGACGGTTTCCAAAGTGGTCGATGTCATCAACATCGATGCGGATGTCGACTTTTTTTCCACCGCGGGTGCCCTCGATGTGGGTACGGCCATCGTGCAACGCCACCAGGTACTTGATAGTTGCAATAATGTCTTCCACGGTGAGAACAGAGTTCTTGAGTGGCTGCTCGAGACCCAGCTTCCGGTTGATCTTATAGCGACCCACCTTGGCTAGGTCGTAACGCTTGGGGTTGAAGTAGAAATTATCCAGCAGCAAGCGCGCGGCCTCTGCAGCAACCTGCTCGCCGGGACGCAGTTTGCGGTAAATATCTTTGAGTGCTTCTTCTTTGGTCAGGATGGTGTCTTTTGCCAAGGCTTCCTCGATAGAGGAGAAGCCCGCAAAGTGCTTGGCGATGTCCTCTGAGGTGAGGCCCAGAGCCTTGAGGAAGACGGTGACGGACTGCTTGCGCTTACGGTCAATTCGCACGCCGACCTGGTCACGCTTGTCGACCTCAAACTCCAACCATGCGCCACGGCTAGGAATCACGCGGACGGAGTGGATGTCTTTGTCACTGACTTTGTCCACCGTGGTGTCGAAATAGACGCCGGGGCTTCTCACGAGTTGGGACACGACAACGCGCTCGGTGCCGTTGATGATGAAGGTTCCCTTTTCCGTCATCAAGGGAAAGTCCCCCATGAAGACGGTCTGGG
>Ga0222632_1000902_pt1 | contig 12982 bp, 9 predicted proteins | sample AntAcemetageno46_FD_179828 | JGI IMG/M metagenome (GOLD analysis project Ga0222632, IMG submission 179828) | Saline water microbial communities from Ace Lake, Antarctica - #46 | ecosystem: Environmental > Aquatic > Non-marine Saline and Alkaline > Saline | place: Antarctica: Ace Lake | collected...
ACATTTTTATATCCGCATGAGTTGTAGCTCTTACCGCATGAGCGGCTACGTTTGCCCAGACCAACATCCAAACTAATATCTTGAACGCTGTACAGACCATCATGAAAACAGTCTATACAACCAACGGATCAGCAAATGGATGAGTCCTCGCAGCGATCAACACAGGATCAAGAATTTACCTGAGTGGTGGTATCTTAAGCTCAGCAACAGGAGTTGCTGGTCTTGGTCTCGATGCAAATGGCTATGTAACAACCAACGTATCCCTCGGTGGATGACAACAATGAGCTACTGGACCACAAGGTCCACAATGACCGCAAGGAGCAACAGGAGCCTCAGTTGTCCAAGGAACTGACGATGATTGGTATAGCGTTACTAGTCCATGAAATGCACCATTAAACATCAATGAAGATATTTATACCTATGGACAAGTTGGGATCTGAATGCAAAATCCAACGGTGCCTTTACAAGTTGCAGGAAATGTAATTTTTGGAAATACTGGTAATATAATATTATGATGATTGTATTCATCAATACTATGAGGAATAAATAATATTTTAAATTGAAGTTATGCTACAATTGTATGAGGAGAAAACAACATGTCAGAATGACCTTTCTCCACAATTGTATGATGACAATCAAATATCATAAGTGGCGGAGCTTTTGACTGATTTATAGGAGCATGATTAACAAATACATTAGAAAATTCTATGGCTTGAGTTATAGGATGAGGAGTGTCAAATAGGATTTTATTTAATATAACATCATTTATAGGAGGATGACAGTGAAATTTAATAATTTGAGCTATGGGTAGCGGTAAGGAAAATAATTGAATAGTATGATGATTTAACAATACAATAAAGGATAGTAATTTTTCATTTATAGGGTGATGACACTTAAACGCCATAACAGGGAATAACAACGTTATTTGATGATGATTACAAAACAACATACAAGCAACATTGATGTGAAGATCAACTATAGCATGATGAGACAGCAATACAGTCAATGGAGACTTTAGCACAATTTGATGAGGACTAGATAATATCATAGAAAATGGAGAATACAATTTTATTGGAGGAGGTTATACAAATCAAATATATAATTGAAACACTTCTTCAATAATAGGATCATTCAACGGAATAACATGAAGCAATAATCTAGCTTTAGGAGCGACAAATACAATAGACGGTTGAAATCAAAATCAAATACTGTGACAACAAAATACAACTACAGCATCAAATTCAACAATAATTGGATTTGAAAATAACATGACAAATTGAGATCGAAATTTTATACTGTGAAGAACAAATATAATAAACTGATCCAACAATTTGGCAATATGATTTAACGCAAACATAATAGGGAACAATATTTGAGCAATAAACATGGATTCCATAAATACACTAAATGCATCACAAGACAACTCCTTCATTATCAATGCACCATCGGGAGTTGGTATCAACACAAATACACCACAAAAAGCTCTCCATGTTAGTGGAGCTATGGTATCATCACAAACATCTTGAATCGATGGGTCAGGCATAAGTATTGACGCACAAGAAGTAAACAGCTTCACAACAACACGAGGATCTGACATAACAATACAAGGAATCCAAAATTGAGTTCAGGGACAAGTTGTTCATATAGCCAAAGCACATACAGGATATAGTTTGACACTCGATAACGATTCAATGCAATTAACAAATCAACTTCTAGTAGGAGCAACATCTCCTGTAATAGGATGAAATGAAATCGGATGATTTACGCTACTGTATGATGGATCACAACGAATTGTAATAGGCAGATACAGTAACTAATTCATTTATTATAACACTATACTATGACAAAGACAACACAACCTAGACAAAACAATACAAAAGAGCAGACCAACCGAGAATTGCTGGAAATCATAAATTGACTTCAAATAAGGCAAACACACTCGCGGTTTGTGTTTGCCTAGACCTTTTTGTTACTTTTTGCGGCGATGGCAAAAAGTAAGAAGAAATAATATTTCTTTATCACTACACACCACCATGCACAAAAAAATCATCATGGGAGTATTGGGATTAGCAAGTATAGTAGCAGTAACATATGCTAATGGAACCATAACCCTCCCGAGCAATATAAACACTATCATCCCCAGCTACACATCCGAGATCAATGCCATCCACTTCAATCGAGGAGGCAATAATTTTCAGTGATTAACTATATGGAACACATCACAAACACTCAATACACCACAAACAGTTACCTATGGGACCACAACACTATCGTGTAACAAAAGAATCTCTGGTATCTATTATAATAACCAAAGATGAGCAAGACGATGGCCATTGGATAACACCACACACACCGCACTCATCACTGCAGATAATAGCTATAACAACATCCAACTTACTGGATGACTCTTTACCGACTGTGGATGAAATGCTAACGCCGTATATGGACAACTAACGCATATACTAACAGGGACTCTGAGTGGACAGTACCAATTGGCTGCTGGTTTAAATTATAATTTTGCAAACAATAGCTACGCCACAACAGGATTTGGACAAACGCTCACAGGATGATTTAATAATCAGACAAGTGGATATCTCTATGATAGTGCAGGATGAATAGGACAAATATCATGGGTCGGCATTATGGCACCACCAACACCACCAGCACCACCAACATGAGGCTGAGGTTGAGGTGGTTGAGGATGAGGATGATATCGAATACAACCAACATCAAACAACAATAGCTGAACAGTCGTCACTTTCGGAACAGGAGTTATCACTCCACCTACAACCAAGCTCTGTCACTACGCTGACATCGACTACGCAGGCAAAGGACCATTTAACGATACACTCGGACATCGAGGATTTGATTATATCGAAATACTCCGTATCTCCTGTCTTAACCAATGAAGATGAGTCAAAAAATGACTATGGGAATATCAACCAAATTCTAATATAACCAGAGCAGAAGTACTCAAGACGGTTGCTAAAATCCTTGGATCTTCATTTGCAAATCTAGAGGTAACCAATGAACAACATATCTACAATGGAAACAAACCATTTGCAGATACACCAAATTGGTTCAATCATTACGCAGACTATGCATTCAAAAACGGACTAACTGAAGGACTCTACAACACAGACAAAGATGGAAAAAAATATCTCGATCCAGATAAAGCCATCAGTAGATATGAAGCTATCAAGATCATGATGCTTGCATATAACAAAATCAGTCAATCAATGATCGATATATCACAACCATCAGTCATGGGAGATATTGTAGATCCCAATAATCCATATTACAGCTATGTCAGGCAAGCGGAAACGCTATGATTTATATCATGAGTGCCTAAAGCAAATGGTGGCTATAGTTTTGAAGGTATCAGAAACCTCACAAGAGCTGAATTTGCTAAGATAGTATGATTGCCATTTGCTGATCAGTTATTTGATATCAATCAAGTCATATACCAAAGCAGCCTCTACCAAGAAATTATCGACGCTCTCAACACAACAACAACCAATAGAAAAGTATTTATACAAGCATTCTTTGAACAAGTAAGTGCGCTAAGCGAAAACAGCTTTATCAAAAAATACAAAGTACCAAAACAACCATTCTTGGAAGTGTTGTATGAGACGGTTGTTGCTCCTATACTAGGAAGCTATACGTGACCAGCAGATAGCCAATAAGATAATAAATTTTATCATAGATAGATATAAATGAAATATCTAAAAGGCATCATCGCAGGGATTGGAGTTATAATATCGCAACCAGCAACTGCTCAAATCGATACGATATCCAATGATTTAACAAAAAAAATACAAGATAATTTTCTGTTATACAAAAAGCATATACCAACATACCCACATAATACAATAATAGTGAATATAAATAACGTAGAAGAAAATCCCTATGAAAAAAATAAAAATGTCATGACAGTAGCTATGTGATATCCATATGGTAAAATAACTATAAACAAAGGAATAAATGAGAGTGAAATAACTGATCACATACTATTACATGAAATAACACATACCATAAAAGATTCTATACAGCGTGATATAGAACAATACGCACTCAACGATTGAGCCAAAATTATAGGCATAAATTGACTAAATATCATCATACAAATGCCAAATGGGAAAATAGGATCTTTTGCTTTAATTGAAGAAGCTGCTGCAGACTATATTGCTTATAGCATAAAACCTACTGAAGAATTTACTGATCCAAGATATTATGCTCTACAATGCTTTATGAGAATTTTAGCTGACGCAAAACTTTTGTCAGCACAAGATCTAGCAAAAGCTATCCAATGAGATGATATAAGATATCTAACACATCTATTCAATATTGAGAATGATCCAAAATGGGGTGATGCATTATTGAGTATATTTTCACAAATATATCAACTATGAATAAACAAAGAAAATAAATTTGAAAAAAGCGCAAAAGAGATAGAAGCAAAAGTTGAAAATTTCGTAAAAAATCACTTACGTTTTTAGATATACTTCCATTCTCCTTTTTCTAGTCCTTCCAATGTCCACTCACCGATTGACTCACGTTTAAGATACACAACAGCATTATCAACAGCTACCATCATCCTTTTTACTTGGTGAAATTTTCACTCATAGATCGTCAAACGGATTGTTTTTTCATCTATTTTTTCTATCTGTGCAGGCAATGTTACATCACCACCATCCAATTCTACTCCAGCTTCCAATTGTGCGATTGACTCATCAGAAATATCTTTTTGCAATGAAACAAAATATACCTTTGGAAATTTTTTCTTAGGGGAAATAATACGATGGATCAATCCACCATCATTGGACGCAAGGATCAATCATTCTGTATCTCGGTCAAGCCTTCCAGCAACATGGAGCATATTCACGTATGGACAGTTATCAAGTAATTCCCTATATGATTGATAGCTTGCTTCTGGCACATCACTACTGACATAACCAGATGGTTTATGAAGCAATACAGTAATAAATTCTCTTGCTACAATATCCTCTCCACCAAAATTGATAGTATCTCCATACGAAATTTTCTGATCCGACGAATCAGCAAGAACACCATTAACCAATACCTCATATCTCTTCATATACGGCTTCACGTCTCTCCTTGACATTAATCATAAGTTTGAAATATATTTATCTAATCTAAGCATATAATCAAAAGAAACAAAAACTTACCCCAAAAGTCACACCACATAGACCAAGAAAAAGAATACAATATACGCAGTAATAAACCCACCAATCACATCTATTGGATGATGTTTCTTCAATTGCAATCTAGAAACAGCGACCAATAAGGCAAAAAACAAGAAAAGAAAACTTAACTGTGGTATTGTCGCCTGCACAAAGAAATATAATAAGAATGAGCCAGCAGTATGATTACTCGGAAATGATGAATCTACAGGAACAGGCAAAAGAATATGATCTTTCTTGTATCAGTCAGGTCTTGGAGTACGAAAAATAGCCTTAAGAATAAGATGACTGATTGCTAAGATAAATAAAGCAATATGAAATACGACAATTGGAGTCATATCTTGGACAAGCAATGCATACAAGGCAATAGGAAGAAGAAAACCAGGAAATGATGAGACTGTTGAAACAGTTGACCATACCATATCTTGTCGAGATTGTTTTTGTTTCATAAGAGGAAGTAAGGAATAAAGTTTATTTTTTATTTTTTTGTTTTTTTAAGTAAATCACGTATTTCTATTAGAAGTTCTTGATCTTTACTCAAAGCAATTTCTTTCTCTTTTTCTTTCTTTTTCTCTTCTTTCTTCTTTAGTTTATTCATAGCCTTAATAACCATAAACATAGCAAATGCAACAATAGTGAAATCAAAAATATTTTGTGCAAATGTACCGATATTAAGATAAACAGCTTCTTTTAAGACAATTCCTGCATCATCCAATAACGCTGATGAAAGCAATATTTTAATGCTAGTAAAGTCAATTCAACCTACAAGCGCTCCAATCGGAGGCATAATCACATCAGCAACCAATGAGCTTACCACCTTTCCAAAAGCTCATCCAATAATAATACCGATTGCCATATCTACAAGATTACCCTTGATCGCAAAGTCTTGAAACTCTTTCAATATTTTCATAATAATATAGATGAGAGAGTAAAATAGCAAAAACCATAAACCTTAATTTTTTGGAATCTTCCTAAATACACCATAGCAAATCGTTCTTCATTGTCAAACAAACTTTTGTTCATAATGAGTCTTAATACCATAATGGTCAACGAGCAATTCACTTGTATACAAATTTATCGTTTCTTCTAATACATCCCATCATTCTTGTCTAAACATCTCTAGTGAATATGAGAACAGATCAGCATCATCTGTTTTCAAGCGTAACAATCATCCTGATTTTAATACATTTTCATACATTACCAAAAAGCGAGGGTTGGTCAATCTTCTTCTAGCGTCAGCTCATCTTGGCCTAGGATCAGGATGAACAATCCATATTTCATCTACTTCTCTCGGAGCAAAGAATCTATCCAAATGATGGATAATGATACGCAAAAATCCAATATTAGTTAGTCATTTCTCGCTAGCGTCTTGAAGTCATATCCACATCCTATCTCATTTTTTGTCCACCCCAACAAAGTTCTTATCAGGAAAATACTCAGCTAATCACACTGTATATTCTCCCCTTCCACAGGCCAATTCTAATACAATTGGATTGTCATTTCAAAAAAAATCCTTCTTCCAGTTACCTTTTGCATTATCAAAAAAATCTTTTCCTGACTGTACAATACGATCATCAGTATCATTATGATCAAATCTTTTAGCTTTGACACGAGGCATTATTCACACAATTCACGGCTAAATTCTTTATGTCCCCTTCCTGGCCAACAAGCCCACATGGACGATTGTTCATCTATATACCATTGACCAAACTCGTCAGCAAGAAGCTCGAGACGATATTTTACTGCTCTCACACTATCATCTTCCATCTGATCATCAACAACCTCAACAACATAAACACCATCCTGCAAAGATACGATAGGATAATTAATTACATTACTGCGTAATAAGAAAAATCACTGTACAAAAACAACAAGAAACAACAATCCAATAAACATTTTTTCTAGCATAATATCGAGAGAAATAGACTAAAGACTTCTTTCTTCAAATTCTTTCTTCACCTGTTGCACAAATGCTGCAGCATCCATAGTCGATTGTTCCTTCGTTTTGAACACTCTCAATGATACAGTCTTATCTGTCTCTTCTTTTTCTCCTACGATCACAATATATGGTATTTTCATCAATTCCGCATTTCTAATCTTCTTACTAAACGAGTCCGCACTATCATCCATACTATATCTCAATCACTGTGCATGCAGTTGTTCTGCTATATTTTTTGCATAATCAGTGAAAACATCAGCAACAGGAATGATCTGTACCTGTATTGGAGATAGCCAAACAGGGAATGCTCCAGCAAAATGTTCAATCAAAAATCCAACAAATCTCTCATGCGTACTCAATGGCGCACGATGGATACAAATCGGTGTCTTGTCTTGACCATCTTTGTCTACATAAGTAAGATTAAACCTTTCAGGAACTGCAAAATCCAACTGATTGGTGGCAAGTGTAAATTCACGACCGATCACTGACCAGATCTGTACATCGATCTTTGGCCCATAAAACGCTGCTTCATCTTCTGCTTCAAAAAACGGGACTCCTGACTTCTCCAAAACTTCTCTTACTTGATTCTCTGTTTTAATCCAAAGTGCTTCATTATCGACATATTTTTTACCCAATCCTTCTTTACTGTGTTTACTCAAACGCATTTGATATTTTTCAATACCAAAGAGCTTAAAGTAATAAACATACATATCGATCACCTTCATAAATTCATCAGCAAATTGTTCTTCACTACAGTAGATATGTGCATCATTCATACACAAACTACGTACTCTCATCAACCCAAACAATGCCCCACTATCTTCATATCTATAACAGTGCCCATATTCACCATATCTTACTGGCAAATCTCTATAACTCTTAGGAGTTGCGGCATAGATTTTATGATGATGTGGACAGTTCATAGCCTTGAGATAATAGGTTTCTCCATCCATTTCCATTGGAGGAAACATACTTTCAGCATAGTATGGCAAATGTCCTGATCTTAGGTACAGTTTATCTTTAGCTATATGCGGCGAACGCACTCTTTGGTATCCATAAAAATGCTCTCTTTCCTTTGCCAATCTTTCCAGTTCCTCAACAATAACAGTTCCATTCGGCAACCATAATGGCAATCCAGGACCAACTTCTTCGTCAAACGCAAACAATTGCAACTTTTGTCATAATACTCTATGATCCCTTTTCTTTGCTTCTTCCATCATCGCTTGATGATCCTTCAATGCAGCCTTATCGGCAAATGCCAATCCATAAATTCTTGTCATCATAGGGTTTGTATCTTTAGCCTGTCGATACGCTCCAGCAACTTTTTCAAGAACAAATGACCCATTAGCAATATCTTTTGTTGTCTCACAATGTCCTCATTCACACAGATCGATAAACGTCACAAAACGTCATGCAACCGAAGTATCTAAAGAGGATAAATATTCTGTTATTTTTGTATAATATGCAATATATTCTGGCTTACACGTTTTTTCAAGTCTTGGCAACATCTGGACATCGACATAATTATACCAGAACGTATACACAGCATTTGTGTCTTTTGCAAAAAATTTCTCTAATAATTCAACCTTGAAATGTTGTCCCATAACCGCTACCAATGCCTTTGCATCATCAATATTTTTTGCAGTATAACAAGCAAATCATTGTCCTTCTTTAACAACCCCCTCCATAATTTTTTGTAAAGGCTTCATCTGATCTTCACCAAAAGTGATCCCATCAGAAAACAGCATATCATAATAAAATCCATCATCAACAGCTGGACCAGTTCCAAGCTGAATCATAGGATCAAGAGATCTTTGTACTGCTTGTGCTAAAACATGCGCAAGACTATGGCGGTTAGCATACATTTCGTTCATTACCAATTCCTCTTATCAAATAAAAAACACCCCAAACGTTTCAGTAAGGAGTGTAGCAATTTCACAGCAACATACAACCCCTACCAAACAATTTGGTCCGTCGTGGTCGTTGTAACTTTTTTGAGAAAGGTTTTCATAACAATGATATATGATTAAGATAGACAATACAAGAGTCAATACATAGAATTACAAACCATACCCAAAAGCATACAAAACAAGAGCAAGAAGAATAAACACAACCCCACCAATTCTTACAAGCATAGGATCCATAGGCAATTTTTTTGTCATGGTAACTGTCCAATTAGGGAACCATAAAGGAATGATAGCTTTAACAATGTTTCCCCAACCAAATAAAGTAATAATCAATACCCAAGAGATCTCCCATACATTATGAACCAAAACAATAGCCACTCACATAGCTAAACTCAAAAAAGATCCCATATGTATCATCGATGGACTTTTAAGAATGTCTTTGGTAATAGCATCATACCATACAGGATTCAACAAAAGACTTACTCACAAGACTCATAATACCCAACACAACAGCTGCGCCAAAAAAACTGAATTATCCATAATATAGAGATAGAAAATAAAACAACAAAAAATCGTAAATCACTAAGTTTTACCGATAGATTTTTTTATAATAGGAGACTTTTTGTTTCCCCATCTTCGTCTAAGCTCCCCATCACATTTCTTCTCCATAAACCACGAAAGAGAAAAAACAATAAGAGCTATATCAAAGAGAAAGCTTACCATCTGCAAAATATTTACATCATATTCCAATGGGAACCCTGGCAATCGTAATCCATTACGAATCATAGCAATAGCCAACATTCCAAGAAGGAACAAAGTAAATAACCATCCCTGCCATGCAATAGGGACAAATCCCCAACCATACGTTTTTGGCTTAAATCGATAGTTCTGTGCCATAAAGAAAATCTAGTAGATAAATACTCCTCATGTATAGATGATATCACAGGAATTGCAAGACAAAAATACCAAAGATAAACTACAAAATCCCCCCCCCAACAAAAGCACCCCAAAATTTGACAAATCAACATCTCGCCAATACAATAAAGAGAAAACATCTTTAGTTTTTAAATATCAGTACATGAAAAACTCAGTAAGGCTCAAACTCTTTATATCGTTTATCCTAGGATTGTCTGGAGCGCTATTTATGACATATGCATCAAGTGGCGTATCTATCGAAGCAGCAATCAATAGCTTTACACAATATATCCAAAGGATTGTTGTAACACTTGATGGAACACCCGATTCGCAGATCATTGTAGATATAAACAATGCCAATAGTTCAGCAGCATTGTTGGTAAACTCTACTACGAGATGATTTCTGCCACCACGTTTAACCACAGCACAAAGAAATGCAATCAACAACCCTGCCAATGGGTTGATTATTTTCAATACAAACATCGGCGTACATCAGTCATACAACGGACCAGCAGGAAATCAACCAGAGTACTGGCAAAATGCAGGGGTAGCCTGTCCTGCAGTTTCTATTATACAGGTACAAGATCCAAATCTTCAGACAACCCTAAATTATGGAGCATGATTTTATGCTATTGGCAAATCACGTACTGCAAATAGACTATTCGCTAATGCTACTGCGGAAGAGGATGATGCGTTGGGGGAAACTCAAATAGAAACAATAACATATACTATTAGAGGATCCCTTATCTTAGATAGTAACAACAATAGAATATTATCCGCAGCAGAAAAGGCACTATTCGATGATAGTTCCATGTATGGAACAATATCTCTTACTGCAACTGGATGAATGCAGCTTGCTGCAGCAACCTATGTAGATGATAAATCAACAATGAGATCTATCCTATGATGAGTCGTATGAGAAGACGCTATGTTATTATACATTTGTGGAGAATTGCTTCCATGATGTACAGACCCAGCCGCAGACAATTATGACTCTCAAGCAAATATTAATGATGGATCATGTACAATCCCAACACCACCAACACAAGTAGATATGTATTTTTCATCAGGAAGTAACTCTATATATGCAACAAGCACCTGATCAAATATAACATTCTCTAGTATGATAAGAAATAGCTATTGCGAATATCCAAATGATTCTGCGACAGTCACAGCAACATGGAATACAACCAACGGATCGACTCCTTCATTTGTAAGTGAATCATATATGTATGGTTCAGCAAATATTATAGGAAACAGTGCAACATGGACTATCAATTCTGGATATTTAAGCTGTTCTGATATGCCATTATCCATAACATTATATAATGCACTAACTGGACAAGTTTCAGTAGATTGGGATATATCTATAAATAACGACAACAAAACATCCAATGATTACATGACACAATATGGAACATGGCAAGGATCGCAATGAGGAGCCTCTGGATATTGTTCAGGAGACATCGCAATGGCATGTAATACTGGAGTAGATCCTGCTATGCAATGTGATGCAGGGATGATGTGACCATGTATAGCATGAACGCCACCAGCGGGAGCTAGTTATGATTACGGTATATTCTCATGACAATCAGCATCATACTCAACAACAGCATGAAGCAACATAACATCAAGTATAAATATCATAGATGTACAAACCGCATGTCAAGCTGGATATTGAGTTCGTGTAGTGGCACAATTGCCACAATGAGCATCCTATACATCATCTAGTGCGGGTATGATGGGAACAGCCTGATCATACGACAACATGATGCAAACAGTAACATGGAATTATACAGGAAACACAGATTGTCGAGATTTAGCGACTGCAGGGTATGCATATAATATTACATCAAGGTATGCATATAATATTACATCAAGCTCAGCAACAGCATATTCTGGAAACATAACCCGGTCAGTCTCAGCTGCAAACGCGTGAAATACTGATAATAATATAACAAACAACAACGGAACACACTATCTTACGTGGACAGCAGAATGAGAAAACAATATAGATCTAACATTCAATGCTCCATGAGATCCATCATCAAACACAGCAGGATCAAACATAACGGGAAGCATAGACATAATAGAACTTTCATGAAATACAGCAAACAATGTAACCATAACTGCGACATTGCCAGACTACATGCAATCAGCAGATCCAGCAACACTAATGGGCGCAACACAAGGATATTCACAAAATGGCAATATTCTTACCTGGAATCTATGAACTGCTTCATCAGTATGACCATATCAAGTAATATTGAACTGAATGCAAGCAGAAACTCAATACGTTTATCGAAATATAAGCACAACGGATAATGATATCGACACAATGAATAACTCTTACTCTATGCCATTTACGCGATACTAAAAAATATATTTAATTAATCTAATGCCATCACTATGAGATCACATCCACAGCATCACATCCATCTCTTATGACATCTAAGCCTAGCCGTACTAGGTATTTTAGGATCGATAGGATGATTTTTACTTAATAGCACAGGAACTTCAGCACAAGTACCAACTCTATTCCAATGATATTTCAGCGGACGAGATGCAACACAAGCAACAGGTCATTGGAACTACGGTGGTAATGACTTTGAGTGAAAAGTCTATTGGGGGACTCATCAGATACTACCCACTCCAGCGACCGTCACACTTGGCGTTCAAACCAAATCTTGTACAAGACAAGTAAGAGGATTATATTACAATTCTGCAAGATGACAGGTCTTATGGCCACTTGATCAAGGATCTCTGGATGCACTAAGAATCCTTGATGCTTCCTATGATGATCTATCGATCGATGGATGATTGTATATTGGATGTAATGGAGATACCACACATGTCTTTGGACAAGTGACGCATACAATTAACTCACTCGAACGCAAACTGGTTGCGGGAGTAGCCATTAACACAGGAACAAACAGCTACACCCATACATTTGCCAATAGCCTCACATTTTCTGGTGGAAATTCGACAGGGTATATTGTCGATAGTATCTGATCAGT
>Ga0222632_1000905_pt1 | contig 12906 bp, 9 predicted proteins | sample AntAcemetageno46_FD_179828 | JGI IMG/M metagenome (GOLD analysis project Ga0222632, IMG submission 179828) | Saline water microbial communities from Ace Lake, Antarctica - #46 | ecosystem: Environmental > Aquatic > Non-marine Saline and Alkaline > Saline | place: Antarctica: Ace Lake | collected...
GAACCAGTCTCTTGTCATTAAGTAGCTCCAAGAGGTTGGTTGTATTAACTACAAACTCATGAATTTCCTTCTTGCGAAGCGCCACAATAAATGAGTTAATATCGGCAGAAGAGTAGGGAGGTAGCTTGCCACTACTTTTAGCTTTACGTACTAACTTAGCTTCAAAATCGGTAGCTGTACGGAACGATTTGAATACTTTAATACCAGCCCCCATTAGTCTTGGAATGCTCCTGCCGTGGCGAAAAACGATAGCGGCAGAATGAAATACTATGCGGAGTAGCTTATCGGGATGAGTTAGGTAATTATCTAAACTTCGGAATGCTTCTTCCAGCGGTTCGCGGTTTTCTGGATGAGGGTAAACTTGATCCAAGAAAAAGTTGCGGTACATAGCCATGCGTTCTTCATCAAACGAATCAGGGATTTCGTACTTACTAACTACCTCGTCATATTGGTAACGGTCGTATATCAGTTTTCGAAAACCGATTACAACACCGTTTAGTATTTCCTTGTCAGATGTATTGCTCATTTATAGTGTAAACTTAACTCGCCCAGATTAAGTTCAATAAAAAAAGGTCAGCCTTTTGAAGGCTGACCTTTTTCACTTTCTATATCCGAAAAATCAACGAATCACCTGGAAACGACTTACTCCTGTCTCCCCAGATTCTTGCGTTACCTTCAAAATGTGGATACCGGCACTAAGACCCGAAACATCGACCTTACCATCATTCACCAAACCTATTAATACAACCTGTCCTACCGCATTCAACACTTCAAACTGAGCTTGTTTAAATGTGGTTCCTGACAGGTTTAACACATCGCTAGTTGGATTTGGGTAAACGCCAACGATGACTGATGACCTCTCGTTGATTCCAACATTATAATCAGTGTATTGTATGGATTCTGATACTTGCCCATTTGCGTTAAAAAAGGTATTGACCAAAACAGGATATCGAATACCCGCTTTGTACCAATGATAGATTTCTGTTTCGTATGTTGCAATCTGTGGGGTGCCTGCTACAGCATCCTGATAATCCTCTTCTATTTTTACACGGAGAACATCAGTAAAGGTTCCAGAGGGAGTGATTACGGTTCCATAACCATCTACAACTGAAGTAACCGTACCAGATCGGTTAACCGTAAATCCATTTGAAGTAAAACTTGCTGCAAAAGAGTCGTTGTTCATGTCCATGTAGTTCAGCGGAAAGTTGAACATAACCTCTCCATCAGAATAGGCGATGGCAGTTGTTGTATTCGCAATTCCATAATTGGTTGAAGATGATGTTGCATCAACATAAATCCACGAACCCTGAATTGCGATATACTGTGCAACAGTAGCATTAGGAAATTGAGAACCAAACGTTGTGGTTGAAGGGTCGAGCATTTCGACAACTGCTGTGGCATTAATGTTAGCACCTGAAAAATCCCAGGTCTGGTTGGCACCAGAAGGCCCTGCTGACTGATGGTCGGAAACGTTAATTGTCCAGCTGTCGCCAACTGTATAAGCCACGTCAGAAGCTTGAAGAACGGGTTGTGCAATAGCGGCTATGGATACGCTTATTGCTAAAATTGAAAGAGGTAATTTTTTCATCATAAAGTTGGGTTTATTTAATTCCAAAGATATAAAAACAATGAATTTACTTATCGGTCATTCATTACCTCAAACAGCCTCTCTATTACCTCATTTTGTAGAAATGAACCTAGTGTCTGGTGCCGATTAGGAATTCAATTGTTTCTACCGTTCGCTCTTAGGCCAAATACGTTTGCAGTTTTCTATAGCTGAGTTTAGGGCATCTTCATGCGGGTTGAAATTAAGAACTCAGTTGTTTTTAAAGCCATGCTACAAACCGTAATAAATGACTAGCAAGGTTTGCTTTTCAACCAGTGTGTCATCTATTACTTATTGACTAACCTCGGGGGCATTGTTTTCTATTTTCGTGCTTCGAGACAAGGCATCTCGAGGCCGATAAGAACCAACAGGAACGTAGGTTGTTTCCTGTTTAAAACCTATACAATATGATAGACCCTAAAAAAACCATCAGCATAATTCCAGCAACGTTAGATGAGGATGGTTGGAAGCTGGAGTCTGACTCTACGGATGTAAAAATCTATAGTAAATACGGTGTATGTAATTCGAAGGTAATCGGGTTTAAGACCATTTCGGAACACCCGGTTTCCGCACTCGAAGTATTCGAACTTTTAAAGGACGTGAACAAAGCAATGGAGCTGGTAAATGACCAATTTATTGGTGGAGAGGTGCTAGAAAGTTGGCCAACCGATTTTGATTCAGAGGGGACCTTAGTCAGAACCTCATTCAGTATGCCATGGCCCTTCACCAATCGTGAATTTCCGCACGGACAGCATACGCAACAACTTAATGAGACAACCTTCATGGTTGGGTATACACCCATTGAGCGTGATGATATTCCTGTACAAGATGGATTTATCCGTTGCCCCATGTATATTTCTGGCCAGCGCATTACTCAATTACAAAATGGAGCGTGCAGAGTTGAACACTTAATGGTCTACGAATTAGGTGGGGCGGTCTCGCCCAAGTTTCAGGATGGGCTTATGAAAGCAGGCCATATTGGCGCCTATAAAGCGGAGTGGAGGAAATTACGCGAAGTACTTTTTCCTCAGCATTTAGATGACGTAAACACGAGCGCACTTACCAAGCTAATGGTAGATGCATTAGCTAAAAGCAAAGCGTGGAAAAAAATCAAAGATGCTGATACAGGGCACGTGAGCTCAGGACGTTTGGCATATTGTCCGAAAACTATCTATAGAACGGAAATTGAAGTAGTTGCTCCCATTAGTCAGGTGGTAGATGTGTTAGCCGATAAGTCGTTAGAATATCTTGGCAGATGGAACAAGGAATTTATGCAAGGTTTTGTCTTGAAAGAGGTGAGCAAAACAGCTACAAAAAGCGAGTGGCTCATACACGTTCAGTATGCTACACCAGGGCCTATTTCTAATCGCGAGTACGTCTACTATTTTTCGAGAGAATGGATAAGCGACTCAGAGGCCATTATTCTTTATTGCTCTGTTCAACATGACAAACCTGTACCAGCAGGATTTGAAAGATCGCTGCTTTACCCAACCGTTCATAGATGTCTTTCTACAGAAAAGGGAACCACAATCGAACACTTACTTGCAACCGACCTAAAAGGCAAGCTGGGTTCTTTTCAAGATGGGTTATTAAAAAGTGGTCTTGTTGATGCACACATAAGAGACCTTAACAGTCAGACAAAACTCTTCAGAGAAATTGCTCAGTAGGCGTTGTAATCTCCCGATTCTAGTACACGTTTCGCTCTTTCATCCGTAAGTTTTGCGAGCGCTTGCTTATACCCAAATCGGTGCATTAAGCGCAAGATTTGAACAGGCAATAACCGCGGGGCTGATACCAACTCAACCAGCGTAAAAACGGGGAAAAGAAAAAACACTTTTATTTTCTGAGGTAATGTTGATGACTGCATCCATTTACCGAATGGGACAAAAGCGTTGGAACCACTATGAGGAGGCGGTACCGACTCTGGCTGATGACTTACCGTTTGTATAAAGGAAAAAAGAATGAGCGTTCCGAGGGCTACATACACACCGTTTGCACCCAAAGCTGAATTGAAAACGTTGGCTAATAACCAGAAAGCAACAACAATTGGCAGCGACACCAAACCTATAGTAAGATCCATAATGAGGTACCAAATTGCAAAAACAAGCATCGCAATAAAGGCACCGTTAAATGCCGTTTGAGCGGCAAAAGCATCGATGAGTGATGCGCTAGAAACATCAACATAAGAAGCCAAAGCAAACAAAGAGAAGACAATAGGGGCCATACACACCGTATGAAGAAGCTTAGATGTTTTAGTCTGATGAAAAACAGTATAAAAAGCACTCTGCCATTCTAAATCAAAAATTTTGGTTTGTGCTTGCGGAATCGTTAGAAGATGTTCAATAATACTGGGGTCTGATGCGCGCATGTGTTCTAATAGGTTATTAACCTAACACAAAGATACCTACCGATGTTCAACGCTTTAGCGCTCAGTTCAGATTTAGTTCAAAAAACCCAAACATAATCTTCACTTAGGTGTTACGTTGTCGCAAGAATAATCATGGGCAAAATTGCTACGTTACATCCCTATCCAGACAGCTGGTACGTACTTGGTTTATCTAATGAGATAAAACCGGGGACAGTGATGAACAAAAATCTTGCTGGTCAGGAGATTGTTCTCTTTAGAACCGTTTCAGGAAAGTTGCACGCTATTGATGCATATTGCCCTCATTTGGGTGCTCACCTAGGGCATGGCGGCACAGTAGAAGGTGAAGATATCAAGTGTCCATTTCATGGGTTTTGTTTCAATGGCTCTGGCAAGTGCACCAAAACGGGGTATGGTACAAAACCGCCCCCAACAGCAAAAGCCAAAACGTGGCCAGTAAGAGATAAGAATGGCTTCATAGCCATTTATCATAGCAATGAGGATAAAGCACCGGATTGGGAAATACCTGATGTAGATTCTACGGGCTGGAATTCGTTGATAACGACTTCATTCGAAATCAACAGCCATCCGCAAGAGACCACAGAGAACAGTGTAGATATTGGTCATTTTGGAGAAGTGCATGGGTATACCGGTATTGAAACGCTAAAAAAGATTGAAACCGAAGGATCATACCTAACAACAAAATATGCCATGCATCGCGCTGCTGGGTTTGTAGGTAAGGCCGAAAAGGTAAGGGCCGAATTTGAAGTCCATGTTTTCGGACTGGGCTATAGCTACGTAGAAGCTAAAGTTCCCAAGCATGGTCTCGAGTACAGAACATTTGTGTTTCCTACACCCATTGGTAACGGAAAGATTAAGCTAACGCTCGGACTACGATTAAAAAAAATTGAGCGTGCATATAAGGTCAATCCATTAATGGCCGTACTACCCAAGCCGCTAGTCAACTACATTGTGGGTAAGGCCAGTTTTAACATTTACCTGCATGATGTAAAACAGGATTTTCATATCTGGGAAAACAAAACGTTTATCGCGCCTCCTGCTCTCGCAAAAGGAGATGGCCCAATTGGTAGCTACAGAACTTGGGCTAAGCAGTTCTATCCAGCAAAGACTAACATCAGTTCAAAAAAGGCAGCTCAGGATAGTTTGGTTTCCAAAACAGAAGTTTGATGCCGCTTTTAGAAGCGCTCTAGTAATACCCCAAGAAATCTCTTCTTAAACGCACCCATGGCTACCACTCAGAAAAAGGCGAGTGCTTTGGTTAACGAGACCTGTTAGGTTTTGGAAACCTAACAGGTCTGGATTTCAGATATAATTGGCCTATTTTTTCCTGTAGAAGAAGGTGAAACCCACACATGGGGCGCCATTATTGGCGTGCTTATTTTCTTTGTGTCCCTGCTGTTTATGTTCGGGGCTGCTAAAGGGATGTGGTAGGCTAATTAGACCTTCAAGGTTTTGAAAACCTAACAGGTCTTGCGTTGGGCAAAGAGGAAAAAGAAACCCCTGTGGAACACTCGCGCAAACGGGGCTGTTACATTATCCATTCCAGCTCATTATATTTATCTTTCATTTTGTCCCAGAATCCGTTACTCCAATCCATTACAACGGCAGGCCGCCAATCTTTTGGAAAGTCCTTTAAAAGAGCATCAACCATTTTGCTTCCGTTACCCTTTACTGGAGAGTTTATGTCAAAGAAGTCAATTGACTTATGTTCGGTGCTGTAAAGTATTTGAATGCCAATTGCTGTGTCGTGGTTCATATGAGTAATGGGAACCTTTGGCCGATTTGGATAGTTCTCACTCGAAGCAGCCAGCGTTTCGTCACATATTCTTACATATTTGATAAAGTCCAGGTTCGCAAGATTCTTTGCCATAATAACAATTTCAGTAGGCAAATCCTTTATTCTACTTATTACCCAAACTTGTTTCCCGTCTTTATTCAGGGTCTCAAATTCTTTTTCAAATTCCTTTCTTGTCATTTTCTTTATTGTCGTCACTTGCTTAGTGTTTATGGTGGGGGTAGCTTGGAGGGTATTTTTGTTCCTCCTTTTAGATTAGTCGTAAACTGATTGTGTTCTGTTGTACACAAGTGATCCGTTGGAACTCTTGCGCGCGAGGGGATTCAAATGTAATAATCGTGAAGCACGAAACGCAAGTTCAGCGAAGCTACATTCGAAATAATGAAGTGCGAAGGATGGATGCAGGAAACGTGGGTTCAGGGGAGCTAAATGAAGAAGATCAGTTGCAAATTGATCGTGTTGTGTTCCGCACGAGTAATCCTGCGGAACACTCGCGCGGGCGGATGTGGAACACTTAGTCGAGCGGGCATTTCTGTCACAGCAAGGCAATTATGTCATGTTGTAATTTGTTTATACGGTAAAAGATAATTTCGGTCAATTCTGATCTTCTTTGATGGCGCGCGTTTGTAACGCGTGCCCTAGTTGCTAATCTTGTGTTAAGCATGCGTTACAAACGCGCGCTATCGGGGTGAATCAGATGAAGGTATTTTATTCTCTTTTTATTCCATCTTCTTTTTCAAGCAATCTAAGTAGCGTAATAATCTTATCATATATTTTGTCAAGACGATTTGCACCAGAAATACCTTCCTTCTGTCCTGTTAATTCTTCGCTGATATCATTAAAACGAAATTCATTTTCAATTAATCTTATCTCGATGCAAAGTGTACTTATCGTAGATATTATTTCGTCATCAATATTCAATGAATGTGTAGTCAATATATTTTCAAGTGAGTTTTGTAAATATTTTAGGCGTTCAACCTCCCCTTTGACAAACTCATATCGTTCTTTTCCAGTCTTCTTTGTAACACATTCTAAAATTTTGACTCTCAATTGTTCTGGCGCAACAGGCTTTAAGACATTGGGTCTCAACAATGCTACAAAGTCAAATAAATCAGGATATTTTTTATTCTTAACTAAGAATGTCGTGACATCATCATTTACTTTTATTTCATGTGGCATATGATTTAAAAAATCACAGAGTTCAGAAATGACAAACGTTATTTTGGTTCTAAAATGAATTATGTTTTTTCGTTTTAGAAGTCTAATCGTGAATTTTGGAATTAACCATATCGATACTATAATTCCCAATAAGAAATACACGCTACCTGCATAAATATTAACCCAAAAAGCACTCCAATCTATCATAGTTCATTATTGTGTGTGTATGTCGCGTTCTTAGTATTGCTGCCAACGTTTTCCCGCCTACTAAAAATAGGGTTTTAGTTCCCCGTCTTATACATTTTCAATAATCCCATTTCCTCATCTCTCAAACCATTATACTTTTAAGCACGCGTTACAAACGCATGCTATCGGGGCGTGTCATGTACCACACGAGTGATCTTTTGGAACACAAGCGCGAGCAGGGGGGGTAAATGCTAAACTCTTGAATTACAGCAGAAAACAGCCACTAACTATACATATAATTATGACCTAGCTTTATTTTTCTTCTTCGAGATATTTCCAAACAGCGTCTTGAAAAATCAGTTCAGATTTGTCCTTAAAAACAATACCAAGCACAGAAACTTTTAGTCCTTTCATTATAAAATCCTTCTTTACTTTCTCGTCTGCTTCTTCTTCACCGAGTTCGTCTCTTAATGCCTTTTTGGCCTGAACAGGAACTTCGGTATACATAAAATCAGCTACGCTATTATATTCTTCTTTAGTTGAAATCTCAACTTCGCCCTTAAAGTCTCCTGCTACTTCATCAGTCAACTTAGATTTTTCATCAAAAAATTCAGAGTCATATTTGCTGACGTATTTATAGTTAAGAATAACGTAAAGTACTTCTTTATCAAGCTGATTATTGAAGTCAAGTGTCATTGATAGATACCCTTTGTACTTGTCGATTGAAACAGTGTTGGCATCCTTCAATGTCACAAAGTTTTCAAGCTTCTTATTGTTCTCTCTGATTTCAATCTTTGCCGTTCTAGTTGAATCAAAATCTATCGTAAGTTCATTTATTTGCTCCCGAAATGTTGGCATTTTTGATTCAGCCATTTTCATTGCCTTTCCTAATTCCACAAAACCGAGTTGCATTTCGAGATTGTCAATGAGATACTTTTTCTTCATATCGCTATTCTTCTCATTGGAATTAATCTCCTGTTTCACTTGGTCGAAATCTTCCTTGTTTAATTTCTTGTCCAAAGTGCTTGTGCAACTTGAAAGGATTAAGGTTGCAGTGATAAATACTCCTAAAATCTTATTTGTCATTTTACTTGTTTTGAGGTTTAAAGTTAAATTGTCTGTTTTTTAGCTTGGCTATATCAGTGATGGTGTTGACCTTTTATGCGGATCAACAGGAACTGTTTTAGGTCCTGGTTTTGGTGCATCAGGATTTTTTCTAGGTGTTGGTGATGGTGTTGACCTTTTATGAGGTTTTACTGGAACTGTCTTTTTTGCCATTGTTATTAGTTTTTATACGTTTCAATAATTTCAATTTCTTCTTTCGTTAAATCATAAAGCGCATAAACCATCCCATCAATCTCTTTATCAATTCTGTCAATATCAGATTGAAGCGCATTGGCTTCTGCTTTCTTTTTATTGAAGTACTCCATCCACTCTGCTTGTTCTGCAAGCGATAAAGGTGTGTATTTCTTTTCCGACAAGGGGTTTTTCTTTTCCTTTTCCGACAAGGGGTTTAAACCCCTTGTTGTAGATGTAGATGTAGATGTAGATGTAGATGTAGATGTAGATGTAGATGCAGATGCAGATGCAGATGCTTTTCTCCCCTTTTCTACTTCCGCCAAAAAGCCTTTGAAATCTAAACTTGGCCACTTCTTCAACTTCGTGCTCGGCTTCTCTAGGTCGAAGTTGGATTGGAGGAGTTCAATAAAGCGTAGTGTTGCCGATTGGAGATTGAGTGTTGAAGCCAAAAGTGATTCTACTGACTTTTCAATTTTACTTGTGTCACTACATGCAGGTATCGGTAATGGATATAGATACTGGCGTTTCCAACGTAAAAATCCTCCTCGAATTTCTGAACTGGTGTGCTTAAACAAAAAGGTAAAGAGCCTTGAATTGAGAATCGATAATAAATACTTAGAGTCATTTCCAATTATGAACGCTGTCATATCGCAGTACAACTTTTTAGAATCAAGTGAGAATCGACCTTCGGTAGCTATTTCCGAATAAATAATCTTTGGTTTTTCAAACTCACCATAGTATTCACAAGCACGCAATTCCCACCAGTATTCCCCTTGGTCTGATCTCTTCCTACAATTTACTTCATATAGTTCTAAGTGCGCTGCTACGGATGGGAAATTTGATTTACACCAAGTCCATGCCTCAGCCTCATTCTCGAATTTATATTGGGCATTAGTCCATTTAGATGGTATACAGATTAAATATTTATCGATTATGGGTTCGCCATACTTATGAATATCTCGACCAACAGTATAAGGGCGCAATATTTCGTTACTTCTTGAATCGGATTTCAGGAAATATTTGTAGGTTTTCTCATCAATTATAAAAGCGGCATTATATCCCGTTTTTAATCCAACGAACATTTTGTTCTGGATGTAATTCTTCAAAGGAGTTCCGACAGACTTAAGCCTTTTTACCAGTGAAGCGACTTCATTGCCGACTAAAGACCAACCATTTTCATCTAAGGAATCTTGGTCAACAGTGATTGCTATACTTTTGATGTAACCATCCAAACTTGGGAAATCTAAGGTTGATAGGCTGGCTGCTTTGAACGAACCTTTTCTTTTAGCACCATCTAGAGAAAGTATGCAGGGATATGCTGCAACGTTTTCAAAAACAGGAAGATCACCAAAATCGATTAATTCGATAATGTTTTTATCGTTCATCCATTTTCGCAGTGGTAGCCCATAATTTGCTCGCATCCATTTGTTAGCCACAATGATGCTGTAGATTCCTTTTGTATTTATGAGTTTATCAACGCTCATTTCAATGAAGTAAACAAACAAGTCAGCAGAACTTTGATACGTTTCAAACTTCTTTTCCAAGTGGGGTTTGAAGGGAAGAATCAACTCCTGCCTCACATAAGGCGGATTCCCAATCACCACATCAAAGCCTCCTTTGTACTCGGTGGCAAAGGCATCATCTAAGCTACAGACTAGGTTATTTATATGTGCCTGTAGTGCTTTATTGTGAGGCAGTTGGTGCTTGGCGCGGTTGTGTTCTATGTAGTCTATGGTGTTCTGTAGTTGTTCTTGGTCGGTTATTTCTTTGCAGCCAAATTTCTGTGTCCACAGGGGTATGCTTTTTTCTCCTTCCTTTTTGGCAAGGGGTTTAAACCCCTTGTTGCTGTTGCTGTTGTTGTCTTCTTCTTCTTCTATGACAAGGGGTTTAAACCCCTTGTTGGTCTCTTTGTAGAGGTGTAGCATGCGAGATGTTCTACCCTTTATTTTCTTTACAATCTTCGGTACTTCGTCCTCTTCGCATACCAGCAGCAAATGCAGGTGGTCGCCACAGATGTTGGCTGCCAAAACATGCAGATTGTCTTCTTTGGCGAGGCCTGCCAACGTTTGCATTATCAGTTCTTCATCTTCTGCCTCTAGCCAAATAGCTTCGGGGTACGGGCGTGCGCCATTGTCTCGTTTTTGGCGCACCTTATGGTCTACCATGCGCTGCGAAGTGCGGCTATCGTGCGTGGCTGTGGTAATATGATAGGCGTGTTTCTCCTTTTCGCGGAATACGCTCGAAAATTCTTTCTGCCAATTAAAGGCAAGGTCGCCCGCTACTTCGGGGTCGTCTATCAGGCTATTGCCGCATTTAATGTTGCTACTAAGCGAGGTAAGCTTGCGGCCTTTTTTGGCGGTGCGTAGCCATAAACTCAAACGGGCAATTTCTACGCTTTCTTCGTTTATATCTACCCCATAAATGTTGTTCTCTAATATGTGGTTCTCTACATCCTGGAAAACAATACTGCCTTCAAACAATTGGGCTTCTAGTTCATCTACATAGCGGTGTTCTGCCATCAGAAACTCCAACGCTTGGTTGAGGAATGCGCCCGAACCACAGGCAGGGTCGCAAATGGTGAGTTGTAACAGCCATTCGCGGTATTGCTTTAGCTGGGCATCCAGCTTTTTAATGGTGTCTTTTTTACGGCCTTTACGGTCTTTGGCAAACTCTTCATCATCTATGCCTATTTCGGCCTTTTTCTCTTCGCACAGCTTTCCTACTGTATTATCTACTATGTATTTGGTAATGTATTTGGGCGTGTAGAATACGCCATCTTTCTTGCGCTTGGTTTTGCTCTTATCTACTTCTTCGCCCGCTAGTTTTGCGCGTACATTCTCAATATCATTCAGACTGTGCTCAAATATGTGCCCAAGTATGTTGGTATCTACCTCATCGGCAAAATCGTAGTTGGTGAGTTTGAGACAGTGCTTTTCTAATAGCGCATCATTAATAAGCAGTCCGTCTAGCAGTTCGTCCTTTACAAACAACCCACCGTTGTAGGCGTGTATTTCAAAGAATTTCCCTTTGAAACCATCATTCATATACCCGAAATACTTCTGAAACCGACTGTACAACGGACTGTAAGCATCGCGGTCTTTGAGGTCTGCCCATTGGTCAACAATAGAGCTGATGCTATTGGGCGGCAACAGGCCTTTGTCTTCAGAAAAGAAGATGAACAAAAAACGGTCTAACAGCTTTTGGCTTTTCTTGTAGAGCAACAACGGGTCGTGCTGTGGGTTTTGCACCACCATGTCTTCCCATAAGTCGTTCTTAAATGCCGAATAATCGGCATACAACGCTTTCGTTATTTTCTCCTCTTGTAGGAGGCTTTCTTCCTTCACCTTGGCAGGAATACCGCCTAGCAGATTGTCTTTTTGCAAGAACAACCACAGCAGCGCAAAGCGTTCTTCTGTAAGGGTAAATAGGTTAAACTCTTCGTGCTCTACCGCATTATGAATAAAGAACCGCAGCTTCTCAAAGTTGCTGGTTATCACATACACACAATCAGGCTGATTGTTCTTATAGTTAAACGCTTGGTCGTTCACCTTCGCCAAGTCTTTGGTATCGGTGCCTTTTAGTTCAATAACCGCAATGGCGGTTGGTTCTGAGGGCAAGGGGTATTCCTTTTCCGACAAGGGGTTTTCCTTTTCCGACAAGGGGTTTTCCTTTTCCGACAAGGGGTTTAAACCCCTTGTTGAACCCCTTGTTGAACCCCTTGTTGAACCCCTTGTTGAATCCCTTGTTGCTAGAATAGCGCCATCGGTTTTCTTGGCGTCTTTAATGTTCTTTAGCTCAGTGGTTAGGTTAAAATTAGGATTGGGGTTGATGGTGTAGCCCAATACATTCACAAACAACTCTCTAAGGAAACCTTCTTGAAACTGCTCTTCCTTACTGTTGCGAATGTTCTCTTGTATCTCCTTATTAAGAAAGTACGCGCTGTAGGTGGCGTATGCTGCTTTTACGGCTTCTGCATCTTGCGATGCAAGGTGCTTCCTTAATACTGAGTTTTGATAGAGGGCCATAGTTCCAATTTGACGAGTGCCAATGTAACATAGTAATTCTACAGATGCAATAGTTTGTTTTTTGAGTAATCAAGCACAGAATACAGTTACCTACACCCAACAAACACTTTATGAAGGGCATCAGGAACTTCCTGATGGGCATCATGCACTTCCAGAAGGGCATCATGCACTTCCAGAAGGGCATCAGGAACTTCCTGATGGGTAACATGAACTTCCAGAAGGGCATCAGGAACTTCCTGATGGGCAACATGAACTTCCTGATGGGCATCAGGAACTTCCTGATGGGCAACAAAAGTTTCCAATCAGTAATCTTTTATGGTGGTAGAGTCGGAGGGAAGTGGTTTACTCTTTCCGTACTGTGTTTCGTGTGTCTTACGCTTTATCTTATATAATAGGTTAAAAAGGGTCTATGTAGTTACTTTTAAACGTTATTAATGCGACTTATATATAT
>Ga0222632_1000919_pt1 | contig 12732 bp, 9 predicted proteins | sample AntAcemetageno46_FD_179828 | JGI IMG/M metagenome (GOLD analysis project Ga0222632, IMG submission 179828) | Saline water microbial communities from Ace Lake, Antarctica - #46 | ecosystem: Environmental > Aquatic > Non-marine Saline and Alkaline > Saline | place: Antarctica: Ace Lake | collected...
CCGTGACCGCAGAACAAACCCCTCCGCAGAGCACATGCACCTACTCGGCTGGACGATACTTGTTACCACAGTCCCTGCGGAGCAGTTGAGCCCTGATGACTTGACTGGAATATACGGACTCCGGTGGCGTATTGAAACACTGCTTAAAGCGTGGAAGAGCTGCTTCCGGATTGGTAAAATACCTTCCTACGCCAGCGCACCCTTTGCAGCCGCACTCGTTTTGGCGGGCTTGCTATACGTGGCAGTTTTCCAGTGCCTCTTCCAGAGACTCCAACGCCAAGAGCCAGCGAATCAGCAAAGTCTGAGCCCACTTAAACTCGCCTCTTTGATCGAAAACCTTGCCTCAATCGAACTCCAATCGATCATACAAAAACTACCCGATGATAGGCTGATAAATCTCACGCTTTATCATTGTCGATATGACCGAAGGAAACGTAAACACTACTATCAAATACTCGCAGACCTCTCATTAGGTTGACGCACATGCGCTGAGCGGGACTCAAGCCTATATACCCAAGGTCGATATGCGCGAACCCGTTGCTGCCGACATACGATCTGTCTTCAATGCAGAGTCGCTTCCGCATGCACAAGCCAAGCTCGACAGCCTCGTTGAAAAATACAGCAAGAGCGCACCCGAGCTGAGCAGATGGATGCAAACCGCTATCCCCGAGGGACTTCAAGTCTTCAGCCTGCCCGAACATAAAAGAAAACGCCTGCGCACTTCCAACGCATGTGAAACTCTCAATACTCAAATCAAACCAAGAACCCGCGTCGCCGGACTTTTTCCAAATACGGACTCGATCTTGAGACTCGTCACCGCGATACTCATGGAAGTCTCTGATGAATAGTCTATTGGAAAAGAGTTTATGTAGAATGTCGCGCAAATGTGGGAAAGCACGGCCAGCTGCTCTGCAATAGCTCTATGCTTACGAATGCCATTCATGCATTGAGAATATTCATAGTGTAAAGACCCGATTTTCAACTGGATCGATCCAACATAGACAGGTAGACATTTGACGTGAAACGGGGCCCATCAATAGCGATTCTCCTGCTACTCTGGTTGATCACCGGTTTGGGCTGGGTCTGGACCAGCACCCTGTGGCAAGAGGTCTGGGTTGATCGGGCCCTTTCATTCTATCCACCGGAATGGAGGAATACGGAGGAAATGGCTCGGCTCAATGCTGAGGCTCCACTTTACCGCGAAAATGACACCTATTACTGGGTCTATCTTACGCTGGAGTCTCAACAAGATGAGAGAGTATGGGGAAGTACTCAACTGGATGGATCGGGCGAAGAGAGACCCGTCAGATGGAGCCCCATTTTACCAGCACTCCTTTCTTTTACCGGATCCATCCATTCTGCGATTCAGAATACCCCGGTAACAGAAAGCCTATTCTGGACAGGACACTGGTTAAACCCCTGGTTGGGTTGGCTTGGATGCGGTTTGCTGTCTTTTCTCATCTATTTCCGTTTTGGGCTGCTTTCCGGCGGTCTCTTTCTGTTGCTTACCTTTTCGAGCCCACCTTTACAGTGGGTCTTTGCCGCGAGTCGGCTGGATCATCACTCCCTGCAGGTCTTGTTGGCAGGGATGCAATTGCTGGCCTTTGCCGCCGCCTTGGTTCCATCCACTCGTCCAACCCCACCCCGCCCTATTCCCTGGGGTTTACTCGCAGGCATCTCCACCGCACTGGGGATCGCCGTCAGTGCCTCTCCACAGATACTGCTCTCCGCTGGGATTACCCTGGCAGCTGCTCTCTTCCTCCTCACCGCTCGAAGCTCTAGCGTTCAAACTCGATCTTTTTTCATTATCTTTGGAATTTCCGGGGCCATTTCGACTGTTCTGTTTTGTGTCTTCTGGTCTCCGTCAATCGGCTTGGTGTGGGATATCACAACCCTCCACCCCCTGCACGGTATCGCCATTCTCGGATCGGGTCTTTTCCTTTCGGGAGTTTGCCGTGGAGAAGAATTCGCGCGTGAACCCATAAAAATCCTTACAGGACTAATCCTCGGTCTAGTTCCTGCCTTTTGGATACTATTTCTACCCTCTGCAGGTCATGTTTGGATGATACCTTTCGTGGAAAGAATGCACCAGTACATATCGGATTATCGCAGTCCGTTGCTGGAGGGTTACTGGTATCAATCCCTCTTCTGGCTACCGATCCTCACTCTTTTTGCGGCGGTGCTAAGTTCACTCAATCGATCCAGGGTTTTCCCTTTGCTGGTAGCCACCATTCTCCTGCTTTTAGCTATTTGGCAACGGAGATGGCTGGCAGAGTTTTCCATTGTTGCGATCCTCTGTTTATCCATCTCTTCACAGAAGGGGAAAAGAATTGCTGGCAGCGTTCTTGTCATTTTATCGTTTAGCCTCTGGGCTTGGCAGTGGTCAACCATCCGCGAGAATCCTGGCCAGCAATTCTCCGCCGACCTACTACTCCGGACCTTAGGGCGGGATGTAGCCCTCAATATCGAACGCTATTCGATGAACGATCCGAGAGGAAAACCAGCCCGGGTCGCTATGGTTTATGACTTCGCCCCGCAAACTCTTGCCTTCTCCGGCGTTAAACCTATCGGCTCTCTTTATTGGGAAAACTGGCACGGCACGAAAGAAATGGCGCAACTCTTTGACGAAAGGGATCCGCATGTCGCAATGCAACTGGCCAGAAAATACGGTGTCGATTTTCTTGTCGTTCAACCGAGAGGTCAGCGATTTGCGGAAATGAATCAAGCAATGAACGCAACAGCAGATGGCTCAACGGAACCCTCTTTTGCGACCCGCCTCTCACTGGGAGTCGGTGTGCCATCTGGATTGGAGAAAATTCCTTTCTCCGGAACATTCGATCCGAGGCGAGTTGATGCCGTTGTCTACAGAGTTTTAGAGGAGAACAAGTAAGGGTAGCCACAGTATAGCTATGGATGTGGAAGGTTTCCTGTGCACCTTTTTGCAAGGAAGCGCTCTCGCAGTAATAGAAAAGAAAAAGGCGTGCCGACAAGCGGCAACCCTACAAATCCCAGTACGATGGAAATGTGGCCGCTGAAGCAACCCACCCAAAGCATTCACGGGAGAAGGATCAACTCTTACCGTGGCGCGGGGCTTCCGCCCGCGAAAGATACAAGAGAATGAATTTCTCCGCGTAAGTTCTGACTCCGGTACGGAAAAGCGGCCATCCGTTTCCGAATGGCCGCTGGATAAATTCTACTGAATCGCAGGATTCTTACTCGTCAGGCGTTGCCTGCTTGTCGCGAGAAAGAATACCTCCCGGGCTGATCAGGGTTGGATTCTGGAAGAGTGAATTTGATTCCGTTCCGTCAAATGACTGTTTGGCTGGAGATCCCCCTGGGCTGATCAAATTAGCTGTCACAAAGATGATGAGATTTAGTTTCTGAGAAGTCTCACCTTCAGAACGGAACAATCTGCCGATCAAAGGAATATCACCCAAAATTGGGATCTTTTCCTTGTATTCTTTCACTTCTTCCCGGGTCAAACCACCGAGGACCACTGTTGCCCCATCAAAGACCGTAACTTCGGTTTCGACGGTGCGGGTGGAGAAGATCGGCTGGAAGTAACCGGAAGGTGATTGCACCGCGGAGAAGTCGGTCACCGCGATGTTCGGGCCACCATAGGATACGTAGCCTTCGAACTCTGTAACCCGGGGTTGTAATGCCAAGTTGATTTTATCGTTCGGCTCAACCGTAGGAGTTACGGTTAATTCAACACCAAGGTTACGGGTCTCAAAATCTTCTGGAACACCGGATGCCAGTGCGACAGAACCACCTCCGTTACCGGAGGATGCTGTAACGGTAGGCTCACCGTAAGAAGTCGGGTAGATGAATTCCTGGGCGACAACAATGTTTGCAGATTTGCCAGACATCACTGTTACCCGAGGTGCGGACAGTAGATCCGATCCCTCCATTCGTTGAATCGCTCTCACAAGCAGACTGACATCAAAATTGCCGATCACCCCACTTGTAAAGAAATTGCTGATAATATCGGCACCGAGATCCAGCGCGTTTGCAGGGTTTCCGGGTGCAACACTGAAAGTATCGGTGGTACCCAGAGTTGTTACAGAACCCGTTGCAGTTTGAGCAGTAGTCCCAAAAATTGAATTCAAAGTGGCAAGATTGCTATTGTAGCCTCTGGTCGGTGTCCTAGCTGGATTACCAAATGCGTCGAACTGTGGCTCTACCGAGCTGTTAAAGGTACTATTATTGGTCGAAGTATTACCGTTTACAGAGTTAAACTGATTGGTAGAAGCGGTGGTTCCTGGCGGTGTAGTTGTCAAAGAATTGAACGTGCTGGTAGAGTTCCGACTATTTCCACTGGTCGCAGTATTCGTAGTTTCTTGCGTCCGGGTTACTAGAGCATTGCCCTGATTGGCTACGTCCCATTGGAAAGAAAGTTCATCAAGATTTCCTTGAACTACTTCCATGAATTTTGCTTCAATTTCCACTTGGTCAGTCACGTCGAGTTCTCGCAGAGTCGAACGAATTTCCTCAATGTTTCTGGATGTCTGGTTGACGAGCAACCGAGAACCGCGGTTCACGATACTTGCACCGGGTATGTCCTGAAAATTGATCCCGGAGCCTTCGAAGAAACTAACCAGTGCGTCTTGTCTTTCATCCGTTCCTGGCCCGGAAGGTCCGGTTGGGGCGGCAAACGGGTCGGAAACGACAGACCCTCCGCCGGAAGCAGACTGGATGTCCAGAATAAGATCCAATGTACCTTTGGAAATCGGAATGATTGCTCTTTGCAAACGATTATTTCCTCCTTGTCTTTCGCTTGGGTTGAACTCAACAATGCGGTCGACCACGTCCCATTGATAACCTGTTTGTTGGGCAACAATGTCCAGAATGCGCAAAAGGGATAAGTTACGAACGGAGAAGTTGACCTGCCGCTCCGTGCCTCCTTGACCAGAAACGACCATGTTCACGCCCTTGGTCTCATCGGCTGCGGAGACCCTGTCAAATTCTTCTGACATTTCTGAGAGAGATTGCACAGCGCGCGAAAGACTTGTGTCCTTAAAGGTAACCCGTGGTATGACAATTTGTTCCAGTTTCTGAAGCACAAGATTCGTGTCATTAGGATCTACTATGTCTTGGCGGTCTTCGATGTAAACCCGGGGCTGTTGCCAACCGCGACTCACTTGATTGAGCATTTCCGCCCGAGTCTTCGTACGATCTATATATCCTTCTTCGCTGGCGCGTTTGGCAATTTCATAAAGAAAGGCTTTGGCTTCTACATTATCCGGACTGATCGTCTCCACCAAAGAAAAGGTCTGCCGGGCTCCTTGAACATCACCGTTTACAAATTGGGCCCTCCCACGAACCAGTAGATCTTCCACTCGTTGGAACTCGGCAGCGTATTCGGGGCTTATGTCACGGATGTCGTAAGCATACGGGTTTTTCACCATCTTCTGAATGTCTCTAGAGCGGGCTTGCAGGGAAGAATCCGTACCGGGGTTGCTCTGATAGCGTTGGTATGCAGCCATCGCCTCCTTCCCGTTACCGCTTTCCGCCAATTCCTCTGCTTGGTCCAACAGTATACTTCTGCGAGTGTTGTTCAGTTCCTCCAAGAGGTCTTCTGTTCCAGTAGTAACCGGTAACCGGTTGATCGCTGCATCCAATAACGCGTAAGCATTGATGTAGTTCCCGGCTGAGGCCAATTTCTTAGCCTGTTTTAGATCTGCTTTCGAATTACTAATCGCCGCATCCTGATAACCTGATTCCTGCTCAAGGATATAGGTGGCGATCAAATCATCCGCCTCCGTTATGGTTGCCGGATCTTCGCTTGTGCTCTTGACGTTGTTCAATATCGCAATCGCTTGAATGTAATCGCCGGTTTTCGCGAGGACTTTTGCCTGGCTGATCGTCGGGGTCTCGGGAATCGTTTCCGTTGCAGCCTCAACCTCCTCGGTGGAATTACTAGCCGCCGCTGTCTCCGTGTCTATCATCTCAAAAGGAATACCCTCGGCATTCATTGTGGTGACTAGTTCTTGGTAGAGCCGACGAACCGAAGGATCATCCGGGGAAATTTCCCGCAGCTGCTCAATTTTTTGGTAGGCGGCTGCGTACTCGCCTTGGTCTTTCAACCGGAGTGCCGAGGCCATTAAACTGACTTTTTCAGCGGGATTGGTTTCAGCGCTTTCAGCGGCGTACGAAATAGGTGCGCATAGTAGCCCAACAGTTAGCGTAACTGAAAGGGCCGCGACTCGGTTAAGTGTTTGCAGGGTATTCATTAGTAAATGGTAAAAGGATTACAGGTTATTGGTGCTAGGTGGCAACTCTTAGTTGAATAGATCACCAAAATCACTGGTCTTTGAATCGGTGGGAGTTACTGGTCTTGATGTGGATGGAGATGGAGTTGGTGGAATAGCGGAAGTGGGTGTAAGGATCTCTTTTTTGGGCATTTCCATATCGGGGGCTTCTTTAATAAGCTCTACAGACTCTTCGTCCATATTAATTTCGGAAAGAGTATAGGTCGCTTCGTTCATTTCAAAGGTCTCACCCACACTATTGAGAGAGACCGTTTGCTCCGGATTGTCGATCGCTGCAAATACCACCGTAATTCCCTCTTCATACATCGTGTCGTTGTCAGAAAGGAGATAAACTTTGCCATTGTCCAAATCGGTGATGGTGGCGATGTGTTCGGTTTCCAACCCGCCGCCGACATCCCGCTCAATTTTGCGGATATCATCTACCCGGAAATTGTGGACGGGATGAGTCTGCCCTTTCTTCAAGCTGATGGTCGGCATTTCTGTCTGCGTGGCATAGACATTCTCAAAAGAAAGCACAGCTGTATCCACGTTATCCAATTCAACCTCGTAGACAGCGTCCAGTTGCAATCGATACTTTTGTCTTTCCATCTTGACCAAACGGACTCCAAAAGGCTCTTCCTCCACTACTTCGATAATAATCTCTTGGCCTGGAAGAGGTGGAGGTTCGGGATCGAAACGCCCGTCGACAATGAATAACTTAGGCGGTGTGAATACCCGATAAAGCCACTTGCCAGCACTGTCCTGCGCTTGAGGCTCAGGCCAAATCACATCGGGGAAAGCTGGTAATCCTTCGTATTCAACCAAAGTGGTCCCGCCCTGTAAGGGTTGCACTTTACCTGTGATCGAACTTGTTTCGGAACCACCCATTAAAACCCAAGCAGACAAGCCGCCCACTAGAATTAGAACGACGATAAAAACGATTTTTTCCAAGTGTTTCACGCGTCCTCCTCTTTCTTCACGCCTAGTTCGATCTCAACCTCAACAAATTCGACCACAACCGTAAACCTCGATTTATTTTCGGTTATCACGGGCTTCCGGCTGTCATCCACGGGCTCTGCAGCTGGTTCGGCTTCTTCGGGCTCGTTGCCTCCGAAGAGAGCGAAAATATCGTTTGCCGAATTTTGGCTGCCCCTCTCAGGTGTGGCCGCCTTGGGCACGTCTTGTTCGCTGGTCGGTCGAACTTCGACACTCCTTACGATAAGTGGTAGCTCGAACTGCGAAACCTTATTTAAAAATGTGCGCAGAACATCGGTTCGCCCGGTGAAGACAATTCGGAATGCAAATGTGTTGATGAATTCATTTGAACGGGCAGTTACCAATTCCTCGATCGTAAAAACGTCGTCGTTTTTATTTTCATTTCTGGCACCCCTCGCCTGATTTTGATCCGGAGTAGCCTCGACCAACTCTCTCTCAACCGAAAGAATGGCTGTCGGCTTCGACTCAATCAATTGCCTGAGAATATATTGCAACACCTGTCTTTGCCTGTCGAGGAGAGGCACTAAATCCTTTGGTGGTTGCACGGCATCAATTGCATACTTCGCGAATCCAAATGCTTCATCTCCTTGCAAGGTCACCTCGTTCGCCTTTGCAAAAGACTTCATGCGCGAGATAAAGGACTGCAACTTTGGCAGGAAGGTGAATTCATCGGCAGGCGGCACTAGGATATTCTCCGTGCGGGCAACCATGTTGTTGCGAATTTTATTCAGATCTAATTGTACCTCTGCGAGCCGAGCCTCCAGCTTTTCACGGTTCTCGCTGGATGGAACGATGCGCTGCCCCGTTTCCGCATCATAAACAGCGCCGCGGGAGACTTGCTCAATTTGCCGAAGGTTGGCTTCGTAACCATCTTTCGCTTGGTCCAACTTTTTCATTTGGCCCAATGCGAGATAGACGCCTCCTCCGAGAACCAGAAGAAAAACGAAGAGCAGAGTGCAGAATATCGGGTATCTTTTGATAAATCCCATAATTAAAGAGGCCTTTCCGGCTCAATGGAGAAGATGAATTCGAAAGGTAAGAGAGGTTGACCACCTTGAATGGCTTGGAAATCGATCCGCAAGGACAGCCTCTCGGAAATGAATGGAGAAGAGGTAAATACGTCCGAGAGAGTCCGAATACGGTTTGAGAGCAACGTCTCATCGATTTCATTAATCCCGACCACTTGATCAGAATCCTGTTGTCTTACTAACAACCGTCCTTCTACGCTCAATCGATAGCGGATGTTTGCACCGCTCCCAGTGCGGTCAACTAGCAACTCATCCAACCAAACGTCTCCGATGTCAAAGAGTGCACTTTGTAATTCTGCGAAGAAAAGGAGCCAGTTGGATTTCGAGTTAACAAGATCATCAAAACGATCTACTTGGGTCTTCGCTTCCTTAATGCTGATCAAAAGACCTTCGATCCTTTGCAGCTCAGCCTGCCTGGCCGGTAGTTGGCGTTCAATAGAGTCCGAAGCTTCTTGGTAGATAACGGCTTCCGATTGTGCCTGAAGCAAAAAGGGAATCGGCGCTACAGCTACAATCAATGCAGCCGCTAGTATCCAAATGCGCTTGCCCTTGAAACTCATCTCCTTGCGGATCTCTTCTGGTAGAAGCTCGACCCCCACCCCATTTGGAACAATGGACTTTGCAACTTCACCGATTAGCTCTGAAGATTGGAAGATCTCAATCGCCTGCGTCTCGGCATTCACATTCGACCCGAGCTGGATGTGCTGACCTGGATCAAAAAAGGAGACCTCAACCCGCTGGGATTCGCCGAGGAACTCGGGCAACCCCGCGATGAGCGCACTTCTTCCCGTCAATAAGATCTTTTTCGGTGCTTTTCCCTTCTTTTGCTGGCGAAAATTTACAATCGACCTTGTGATCTCCTGCGACAATTTCCGCATGAAGGCGTTCGTCGCATTGTCAATGATTTCAGTCGAGGTATGATCAGAATGCTCGGTCGTAAAGTAATTTACCTTGATCCTTTCCGCTTCCTTGAAACCTTTCCCCAAGCTGTCACCCAGGCTCTGCGTTAAAGCGTTTCCACCCAAACTGATGTTTCTGACAAAGAACCCATCTTGCTGGATGAATGTCAGGTTGGATGCGCGGGCTCCAATATTTACGACGAGAGCGTCTTCCCCATCATCAGGGTGAGTCAACTGGTAGGCATTATAGTCCAGTATCGTCGAGGCATTTACAGAAACCGTTTGAAACCCAATTTTTGAAATTTCATCGCAGAACCGTCGGCACATACTAGAGCGAATACCGATGAATATAACCTCCGTTTCAATGCCGTCATCGGAAAGGATTTGATAGCTCCAATTGAGATCGGAAAGTTGGTACGGTATGTTTTGCTGGGCCTCATAGGCGATCATTTGCGCCTGCTTGCCACCATCGACATGGGCGATGCGAAGGGTCTTCGTTAAGAGGAGAAACCCAGGTAATACCACTTGGACTTCACCGGAAATTTTTTCCTCGCTGACCACATCCCGCAAGCCAGCGAGAATCGCGCTCAGCCACTGCTCCTCTTCCGAAAAATCATAATCAAGATCACGCGTCACCAAACGCTCCATGGTAGGCTGCTCTCCATCAAGCGTAAAAACGCCTAACGAAAACTGGCTCGCACCACAGTTCAGGACTGAAATCTTATGGGAACTCATGTGATTGTAGATCTAAATTAATTTCTTGATTGATTCTGCATCAAGCTCCGTTTGCACGGAAAATCAATTTTCCGGCTCAAACCGGTAAAATGCAGGCACTTCCCGAAAATTTACCCGGGCTTCATTCACGATGTAACTGGGGGCTAAATAAATCGGGAGCAAAATCCCATCGTTTTCAGCGCCATCTGAATTAGCTTTGGACAGGAAAGAATCGTAAGCCTGCTTTGACTTGATTTCTCTTTGTTCAAACTGATCGTCTCGAAGAGGAACCTTTTGACCGCCTACCTCCATCTCGATAATCCAAGCAAAGGGAGTCACATCCAGATCATCGCGGTCTCTGACCACACCGGGCAGGAAGAATTTCAATGAATATGTGTTTGGGCTTTCAATGGATACCATTCTTACGGTGCTACGGTAAAATGCAAATTCCTCTTCCCCGTTAGCTCCATCCAATTTGAAGGACAAGTAAATGCTGAGCCGCACATCGTCCAGGAAATCTTTATCCCGCGCTGTGGGCAGAGTATTATCTCCCGGCCGTATGTCGACAGAGGCGACAATCCAGTCACCGGCAACACGGTCGAACCGTACGTTCGTCACCTCGATTTCAGGAGCCTCTTGAGCAGACGCCGAAATGGTTACAAACAAAGGTAGGAGTAGAAGCAAAGGGGTTCGCAATGCAGAATACATCCTTAATAATAAGGCACATACCCCAAAGGTGGGGCAAGTCTTTTTCTAAGATGTTTCTTAGAAATGATATATTTTGCATGTTATTCCATCTCGTAGGCTTTTTTTCTGTGCAGGAGTTCGTATTCCTACATGTTTGCGCACATGGAAACTCATACTACTCTTCCATTCCGTATCAGCACATTAGTCTTCCTTCGGGATCGGGAAAATCGCTTCCTCTTACTCTTGCGAGAACGCCCCCCGAACCGAGGAAAGTGGAGCCCGATCGGCGGTAAGCTCGACATGGATCGTGGCGAATCCCCTTTTGAGTGTGCTCGAAGAGAAACGGAAGAGGAAACGGGCCTAGTTCTGTCAGACGATGATCTTCACCTATTTGGTTACGTCTCCGAGAAAAACTACGAGGGCGATAAGCACTGGCTGATGTTTCTCTTTCACTGCCGGGTAAAATTGGACGCCCTCCCTCCCGCAATCAGTGAAGGGGATTTTGGCTTTTTCTCGCGGGAAGAGATTCGGCAGCTTCCCATACCCGAGACGGACGAGCGCCTGGTCTGGAGGTTGTTCGATGACCACCGGGAAGGTTTCACGGGCATACGGGCCGACTGCACAGACCCGGATAATATGGTCGTCACCGAAGAGGTCCGGCCCAGTTCTTTGCGCAAGCCTTTCTACTCCTGATCCAGCGCTTCAGTTCCAAAGAAGGAATTGATCGGAGAGCCGATTGAGAGCTCTTCGACTCGAGGAGAAGGTATCGCTGATTTGCCGAAATCGCTCTTCGAGAAGAAACTCCTTCGCGAGTGGATGATCCCCCGCCTCGCGAAAGATTCCCGCTCCAAAATCCTCGTAGTAATTTACGCCTGGCGCACCCCTCCTCCTCGATCTTTCCTCCAGGTGGTTGTGGAAGATTCCGGTCGCTACGAGGAGAAAATTGCCGATCCGAACCGAAAGAAAGAAGCGTTCATAGGAAGAATTCACCCGCCGAAGATCTTCCTCGAGATCGATCACAAAAGGCATCGCTGATCGCCCTCCGGGATTCGGGCAATGACTCAGGGAAAAATCCGCCAAGGCTCCCGCGGCATAGTCTGCCAGGTTTGGATCGTCCAACCGGCAGTCCAGATAGGCCCGCCGCACTAATAAATAGAAATAGAGAAACTCAGAGATTGCTATCGTTCCACTCCGATTCACTACAGAGGCTAGGAGATCCACTCGGTCCAGAAGGCTATCGACAATCGCACTATCGGTCAGGAGGCCAAAGAGAGCCTTTTTTTCCGGCTCCGTTTTTGTCAAAACGCTTGAAATAAAATCCCAATCCCCCGTTGGGAGATGATATCTGCGATCTGTTTCGGATAGGTTCATAAACTCAACCCTGTTTCATAGAGTAAGCAAATCAGGTGCCATCTGCGATGGTAAACTCACTTCGCTACTCGGCATCCCATTATTTTCTCATCGCTTCACTGCCTCGAAGGTAGATGCGGTTCACACGAACTGTAGAGTTGCCACCTCGGGCAGACAGCCCTTCGATTTCCATATGGCCGCCGACAAAGACTCTTCCTTCTCTCCCGAGGATGCTTGGATTGTCTTGAATGGTCTTCCGCACCTGGGACCGATCACTTTGCGAAGGCTCTTTGATCATTTTGGTTCCGACCCGACGGCTATCTTATCGGCGAGCGAAAGAGCCCTCACGGCAGTCGATGGGGTCGGTCCCAAGATCGCTCAAACACTCCGCAACTGGCAGGACCATTTTGATGTCGCCCGTGAGAAACGCCTGCTCTCCCAGCACAATGCCACCTTTATCCGGCAATTTGATCCGGAATACCCCAGTCCTTTATTGGAAATTTATGACCCCCCGATTGGTCTGTATGCCCTCGGGGAAATGTGTTTTTGCGACCCCGCCATCGCTATTATCGGATCCCGGCGAACGACTCTCTATGGCCTCCGAACCGCAAAAGAATTTGCCGCTGCCCTCGCACGACGGGGGATCTGTGTCGTGAGTGGCCTGGCTCGCGGAATCGATGCCGCAGCCCATGAGGGTGCTCTGGAGGTGGGGGGTCGAACCGTTGCCGTGTTGGGGAACGGTTGCGATATCGTCTACCCACCGGAGAACCTTGATCTCTTTCAACAAATACGGTCACAGGGAACCAT
>Ga0222632_1000920_pt1 | contig 12731 bp, 13 predicted proteins | sample AntAcemetageno46_FD_179828 | JGI IMG/M metagenome (GOLD analysis project Ga0222632, IMG submission 179828) | Saline water microbial communities from Ace Lake, Antarctica - #46 | ecosystem: Environmental > Aquatic > Non-marine Saline and Alkaline > Saline | place: Antarctica: Ace Lake | collected...
GGCAGACAGTCTGGCCGGTTGTTCGCTGCCGATCGTGCTGGATCCGGTGATGGTGGCGAAGTCAGGGGATGCTTTGTTGTCAGCGGATGCTTTTTCCTGCTTACGCAGGCGCCTGTTGCCCATGGCGGCTCTCCTCACTCCCAACCTGCCCGAAGCGGCGGTTCTGCTGAACGTTCCGGTGGCCACAACCGAGGTAGCGATGTTGCAACAGGCGAAGGCCCTGGTCGGCTTCGGCGCGCGCGCGGTTCTGTTGAAAGGTGGTCATACCGAGGGCGCCGAATGTGTAGATCTTCTCGTCACAAGCAGCACTGTTCTGCGCCTGACGGCGCCACGTCAGGCGACCACCAACACCCATGGCACCGGCTGCACACTCTCAGCCGCCGTTGCCGCAGGTCTGGCCCAGGGGATTGATCTGGCCGACGCCGTCAGCCGCGCCCATGCCTATCTGCAAGGCGCGATCGCTGCAGCGGATGGCCTGCACGTCGGGCATGGACATGGACCGGTGCATCATTTCCATAACGTCTGGCCCCTTGTCTGACGTGCCGGTGGATGTGATCAGGCTCTTCCTGCTGCTTCCCGCACAGCAGCCAGCTCCCAGACGCACCGCCAGATCCGAAAACAGCTTCGGTAGCGCCCCTCCGTGTGATGTTCAATCTCGCCGCCCACAATCTGGATGATCACCTCAAAAACTTCGCCTTTCTTGGATAGATCGTCATGGCCAGTGGTCGCTTTCACCTGCCTTAGATGTCACCTGGAGTTTCAATCCCAAGGGCGATTAGACCGCAACCCATCAGATGTCAGCGAATGGCAAACGTGATCATTTCAATTGCGCCGATTTCGAAGTCATTGGCGGTACGTCCACGCTTTGTGGCGGATGCGGGTGTCCCTTGGGTCACCTGGAATGAGTCAGAACAGCTATCACCTGAGCCTCCTTCAGCCCTGCGCCGCCTACGCCTGGCCTCCAGAAACAACGGCTTGTTCTCACTATGTCCAGCCTGATGAGCTCAAGAGTGGGTGCACCGTGGCTTTTGTGACCCTGCAGGCGGGGGATGTACGGCGATGAGATGCTACGGTTCAAATGCTTTGCTGAGGACTTGCGGAGGCGAGGTAAAGCCTCTCTGAGGCACCCACCGCGAGTTGTAGCGCCGATGAGCACGAAGGGTGATTCACCCGGCACCAACGTCAGCCCACGGCGATGTCCCTGGTGGCGATGTGATCCTTCGCCCGGTCGCCCCTGGTGGAAGGATGCAGTGATCTACCAGATCCTGCCCTGGAGTTTCCTCGATACCAGCGGCACCGGCATTGGTGATCTGCAGGGTATCATCCGTCGATTTGATTATGTTGCCTCCCTCGGGGTGGATGCCATCTGGCTGACTCCTTTTTACGAGTCACCCATGAAGGATTTGGGCTATGACATCACGGATATGCTCGACATCGACCCCCTATTCGGGGTGATGAAGGATTTCGAGACACTCTTGTCCATTGCCCATGATATGGGTCTCAAGGTGTTGATCGATCAGGTCTGGAATCACACCTCCCAGCTGCACCCATGGTTTGTGGAGAGCGCCTCCAGCCGTAACAACCCCAAGGCCGACTGGTATGTCTGGCATGACCCACGCGACGATGGCTCCCCGCCAAACAACTGGCTTTCGGCCTTCATGGGACGCAGCGCCTGGCAATGGCATCTGGGGCGCCGCCAGTACTACCTCGCCAACTTCCTACCGTGTCAGCCAGAACTCAACTGGCACAACTCGGAAGTGTTGGAGGCCGTGCTCGATCTGGCCCGCTTCTGGCTCGATAAAGGTGTTGACGGTTTCCGCATCGACGCGGTGAACTTCTTCCTTGAGGACCCCGCCCTTCGCGATAACCCGGAGCGCACACCGGAGATGGGACTCCCTGACGGGATTTCGCCCGACAACCCGATGGTCCGCCAGCAGTTCGTCAACAGTTTCTGTCGCACCGAAATGTTCGAGCAGTTGCCTGCCATCCGGGCTCTGCTGGATGAATATCCCAACGTCGTGAGCCTGGGGGAGGTGACGCTCGCTGAGGACTCGATTGCTCTCTCCGGAGCCTATGTGCAGGGTCACAACCGTCTGCACCTCGCCTACAACAGCTCTCTGCTGCAGGAGCGCCCCTTGTCGATGGCGATGCTGCGAGGGGTGATTGAGCGCACCCTCAGCAACTTCCCCGACCAGGGGCAGTGCTGGATGGTGGGAAATCACGACTATGGCCGGTTCCGATCGCGCTGGACTGGCACCGATCAGCACGGCCAGCCCTATCCGGAAGTCGCTTATCACATGATGGCGGCTCTGCTGACCTGTCTCCCCGGAGCCCTCTGCCTCTATCAGGGCGATGAGCTGGGCCTGCCGGAAGCTCGGATTCCCGCCGACATCCCCGAGGACCGGATCCGGGACTCGTTCGGCAAGGCGCTCTATCCGGTTCTGCCCGGTCGGGACGGCTCCCGCACACCGATGCCCTGGTCGTCCAGCGCGCCCCAGCAGGGCTTCACCACTGCCGGCCAGCCCTGGCTGCCGATTCCGCGCCGGCATAGGGCTCTGGCGGTGGACCTCCAGACGAAGGATCCCAGCTCCCTGCTCAACACCTGGCGCCGGCTGCTGCACTGGCGCCGGGAGCATCCCGCCCTGCACAGCGGTGCAATCACCGTTCTGGAGACAGGGGAGCCCCTGTTGGCCTTCCTGCGCGGTGACGCCGAGGAGCGCAGTGTGTTCTGCCTTTTCAATACCAGCGGGCGCTGGGCCGACTTCCATCCCTCACGGCATGGTCTGGTCGATTGCCCCCTGCAACCCTCCTTGGTGATCCACGGCTTGAACGCCTTCGGCGAGGATCATGTTTGTGGCGAGGTTCTGCGATGTCCCCCCTACGGAGCCCTTGTGATGGAGCGATGAGCCCTCAACAGCAATGGTGGCGTTCCGCGGTGATCTACCAGATCTATCCGCGTAGTTTCATGGACAGCAGCGGCAACGGTGTTGGCGATCTTAGAGGCATCATCCAGAAACTTCCCTATGTCGCTTCCCTTGGCGTCGATGCGATCTGGGTGTCCCCGTTCTACCTATCGCCGATGAAGGACTTCGGCTATGACGTCAGTGACTATCGCCAGGTCGATCCTCTCTTTGGAACTCTTGAAGATGTTCGTGCGCTCCTCGATGAAGCCCACAGCCATGGCCTGAAGGTGATCATCGATCAGGTCTGGAGTCATACCTCCGACCAGCACCCCTGGTTTCTCGAGAGCAGAAAGAGTTGCCATAATCGCCACACTGACTGGTATGTCTGGCATGATCCTGGCCCCGATGACCAGCCTCCCAGCAACTGGCTGTCCACCTTCGGCGGCTCGGCCTGGACATGGGAACCCCAGCGCCGCCAGTACTACCTCCACCATTTCCTCAAGGAGCAGCCCGCCCTCAACTGGCGGAATCAGGAGGTTAAGGAGGCCATGTTGGACGTGGGGCGCTACTGGCTCGACATGGGCGTCGACGGTTTTCGTTTCGACGTCATCAACTTTCTGGTAGCCGATCAGAACTGCCGCGACAATCCACAGCGGCTTCCAGGTATGGCCCTGCCCGACGGGGCCTTCGGAGAGGTCCCCTTCTTTCAGTTCGTGAACACCTACAACCAGGGCCGGCCGGAGTCCGTGGAGATAGTGGAACGCATTCGGGCCTTGCTCGACAGCTATCCGGAACGCACCAGCCTGGCCGAGGTGTCGTGCGCCGAGGACGCGATCGCCGATGCGGCTGCCTACGTGGACGCTCCCGACAAGTTGCACATGGCCTACAACTCCTCCCTGATGAGCGAGGAGCCCCTTGATCGCGCCCGGCTCACGGGCATCATCGAGCGGGTGCAGGCCCAATTCAAGGGCGGAGTCCTTTGCTGGACCGCCGGAACCCACGACTTTCCCCGCCTCGCCTCCCGCTGGCACGGGGCTCTGATGGACGAACACTTCAGTCAGGAGGCCTTCGACCATCAGCTCGCCGCGCTCCTGATCAGCCTGCAGGGCAGCTGCTGCATCTATCAGGGTGACGAACTCGGGTTGCACCAGGCCGAGATCCCCCGCGAGCGGATGCAAGATCCCTTCGGGATTCGGGGCTATCCGCTGGTGCTGGGTCGCGATGGTTGCCGCACCCCCATGCCCTGGACGATTGAGGGCGATCAGGCCGGGTTCACCACGGCGCCGGAGGCCTGGCTGCCGCTCCCACGGGAACATCGCCGCATGGCGGTGGAGGCCCAGGAGCGCGACCCCCAGTCACTGTTGAACAAATACCGCCGTCTGATCCACTGGCGCCGGCGGCAGGAGGCCCTCACCGATGGTGACCTGCAGTTGCTTCCCAGCGAAGACCCTGTGCTGGCCTTCTGTCGTCGGGCCGCCAGCCAGACCCTCCTGTTTGCGTTCAATTTCGACAGGGTGCCGGTCTACCAGTCCCTGGAACATTGGCCGGCCTGCCGTCAGGCCGATGAACTGGATTTTCAGGTGAGGTGTTTCGAGAGCACAGTCGAGATCCCCGGTTTCGGAGTGTTCATCGCTGTTGCCGAGCCTGTGACCTCGTCCATCCATCCGATCGCAGGGTCTCCTGGTCTCCTCCGGTGAGGTTGTTTCTGCTGGATCCCAGCACGTTGGACGTTCTCCCGGGCCATGAGTGAAGCGATCCGACCGGCTTATTGAGGATCAAGCCCACCTCGGCGGCCCAAGAAAGAGGCCACGGCCGCCGGCAGCGTCGGGAAAAACCAGGCGGCTCCGACCAACTCCACGATGCCGGCACGATGGAGTTGGTTGTAGAGATCCTGTTTCACCCGCGCCATCCCGAAGGCGATGCCGAGGTCGGTGAGCTCCTGGTGGAGATCCTGCAACACGTCCACGGCAGTGATGTCGATCTCCACGATCGCCTCGGCGTTGAGCACGAACCACTCCACCGGTGCCTTTTCTCTCGCCACCGCTTCAAGGGCGCGACAGCGGAAGTCCTCCGCGTTGGCGAAGCAGAGCGGGGCGTCGTAGCGGTAGAGCACGAGGCCGGGATAGCTGCTGGCTCCCTCCCAGTCGCTGACGTCGTGAAGGCCAGCGAGTTTGGGCACCACCCCCATCACCGCGTCCTGGGGGCGTACCAGGCGGGCGAACAGATCGACCACGGAGAACGCCACCGCGAGCCCGACCCCTACAAGGATGTCCGTGACCAGCACGCCGAACAAGGTGATCAGGGCGAGCCCGAACTCGCTCTTGCGGAAGCGTCGCAGCCGCTGGAACTCGGGGATGTCAATCAGCCGCATGGCGGCGTAGATCACGATCGCCCCCAGGGCCGCCTTGGGGAACAGCGCCAGCAGCGGCCGCAGGAACAGCAGCACCAGCAACACCACCGCAAAGGCCACCAGTGAGAACAGCTGTGAGCGGCTGCCGAGCGACTCACCGATGGCGGTGCGGCTGCCGCTACTGCTCACCGGAAAACCCTGCAGCAGGCCATTGCCCACATTCACCACCCCCAGCGCCAGCAGCTCCTGGTTGGCATCGATGCGATAGCCACCCCGGGCGGCAAAGGAGCGAGCAGTCAGCACGTTGTCGGAATAGCCCACCAGGGCGATCCCCACCGCTGTTGAGACCAGATACTTGAGCTTCTCCGGCGCCACCCCCTGCGGCAGGGAGAAACTTGGCAGGCCGGCCGGGATCATGCCGATTACAGCGACGCCGGCGTGGTCGAGATGCCAAACGGCCACGATCGTGGTGGCCAGCAGCACCGCCAGGAGCGGACCTGGGACGGTAGGGAAGCGCCGCTGCACCCAGAACAGGAACAGCAGCGTCCCGCTCGCCAGCAACAGCGTGGGCAGGTGGATCTCGCTCCGCTGGGCCATCAGCTCGCCCATCTGGCCCAACAGAGACTCCGACTTAAAGCTCACCCCGCTGATCTTTCCGATCTGGCTGGTGATCATGATCACCGCCACACCAGCCATGTACCCCACCAGGATCGGCTTGGAGAGCAGATCGGCCAGGAATCCCAACCGTGTCACGGCGCCAATGCAGCACACGAGGCCCACAGTCAGCGCCAACAGGCTGGCCAAGGCGGCGTAGGTGCCTGGATCACCGGCAGCGATCGGACCGATCGCTGCGGCCGTCATCACGGCGGTGGTGGATTCGGGCCCTACTGATAGCTGGGGGGAGGAACCGATCAGGACATAGAGCAGCATCGGCGGCAAGATCGCCCACAGACCAGTGATCGGAGCCAGCCCCGCCAGCTCCGCATAGGCCATGCACTGCGGCACCAGATAGGCCGCCACGGTGCTTCCAGCCAGGACATCTCCTCTCAGCCAGGCTGGCTGGTAATGGCGGAGGCGCTGTAGGCCCGGGAAGGATGGGATCTGCATGGATCGCATGAACCACTGCGGCTGGGGGCTCTCAAGCTCCAGCAACCGACGGGCAACATTCAGCCTTTCGATCGAGCATGGCATCGAAACAATCCAGCGGCACGGCCAGCGGCCGCCTGTTGTCAGGCTTAACCACGAACGTGTTCGCGCTGTCGGCAGACGGCAAGGAGCAATCCGCTGCAAACCACCACCCTGCTTCAGGCGATTCAGGGCCTGGATGCTGATGGTCTGGTGAGCCTTGACTCTCTAGCCGCTACAGGATCTTTGATGGGTTCACTGCCCAAAGCCCCATGCGCAAGCACCAGCACGCCCCTGCGCCCAGCCTTCCGGCCCAAGCACCGACGGGCAGTGCATCAAAACGGACGTTTCGGATCCGCTCGATGGACTGCGCCAGCGAAGAGAACGAAATCCGCCACGCCCTGCGCGGCCTGCCGCAGAGTTGGTCAATGGTTTCGCGCCTGAGGCTCTCGGCCACGAGCCGGTGGAGATGGGGCTGGCGATCGGTGCGATCGCACTGGTGGGCCTGTCGATCTACCGCAAGGGCATCGCCGCCCTGCGGCAGGGCCGGCTGAACATCAACGCGCCTATGAGTGTGGCTGTCAGCGGTGCCTTTCTGATCGGGCACCGTCAACCAGAGCTGAGCCCTCGAGATCCGGGTGAGTGCCCCGGCCTCGCAGAGCACCCTGGCGCGCATCCTCCAGCGGTGGAGGAGGCCCAGGCCGCGCGCTACACGCCGGCGGTGTTTCTTCTGGCCTGCGCCGTGGCTGTACTGGTGCCGTTCCTGCTGGGCGTTGCGCCCCTTGAGGCGGCGATCCTGGTTCAGGAACGTCAGGGCCGCAGTGTCTCGCTTCTAGCCGACACGACCACGGTGCTGGCGATGGTCCCCGTGGCCGATACCGTCAAACCCTCATCCCAGCAGGCCATTGCAGCGCTGCGGGCCCTGGTCGTGCGGCCCAGGCCGGCAGCGACACAGCGATGGAAGTGGCCGATGTGGTGATCATGAAAGACGATCTGATGCGGCTACCGGAGACCATGGCCCTTTCGCGCCGCACGTTCACGGTGCTGTGGCAGAACATCACCCTGGCGCTTGGCTTCAAGGCCATTTTCCTGGTGCTCACGGTGGTGGGCCGCACCAGCATGTGGGAAGCCGTGTTTGCCGACATGGGCACCAAAAGCTGGGGATTCATGCACCCAGATGAGAACTCTCCGGATCGACCTACGATCCACCGACAGGGTTGGATCGGCGCCGATGCTGGCCATCTGCGTCGCTCTGCTCCAGCTCAAGGGCGCTCCCCTGGCCAGGGGTGGATGGGGTGCTGGGGGCACCGCTGTTGAAACGCCTGCCCGTCTGGATCGACCCCGTAGGCCAGCGCCTTCGCCTTGGGGAGGGAGCCGTGGCATTCGCGGACACCGGCGCCGAGGGTTTGTTCCTCAGCCCTGCCATAGCCACGCGTCTGGGGCCGATCGGGCCGGAGGAACCGGTACGGCTGGTGGGCTTTGGCGGCGAGCAACAGGTGAAACGCCAGCGTTTTGCTGGGTTGGGGCTCGGGTTGGGCCCGGCCCGCGTCGAGGGCATCGTCACTGCCAATCCGATTTTTGCTGAACTTCAAGTGGAGGCGATCGTTGGCCAGGAGCTGCTGCGCACGCACCGCCAGCTCTGGCGGCTTGATCAGAGGCCACCCACGCTCAGCCTGTGGTGAAGTCATTCACGGCTCTCCTGGCGTGGTCGCTAGCCCTGGTGCTGGCGCTCGCGGCCCTGTTCAGCCCAGCCCTGGCGACGATGGGAGCAACCTCCCCTGGCATCGGCACCCCCAGCGCTCCCTTGCCGCTCTCCAATGATGCCCTCAGCGAACGGGCCCCGTTCAACCAGAGCGCCCACTACCCCCTGGGCCTGCGCCCCGATCCCGCCCTCTACAAACCCCACGCCGACTGGATCGGCAGATTGATCCTGCCCAGTGAGCGCGAGCTGGCCGAGGCCCCGGGCACTCCGGGCCAGGACTGGACCTGGATCGAACTCGAACAGGTGCCAGCGCCGCAGGCGTCGTTGCTGGGCCAGCGCCTACGGCTCGGCTGGAAGGACAACCCACCTCTGACGAACCTGGTGCGCGCGGTCACCACCGACATCCGTCTGGATGCCGCCGCCCGCTCCGCCAGCACCGATGGCAACGTGGTGCCCGTGCGCCTCGATGGACGCCGGCGAGTGGGGCCGCTGCAGTCCCTGGCGGGCGCGCGCCCCCGCGATGACGTGATCGTGGAACTGCAGGAGGTCGCCGTGGCGCCTGCCGATGGGCTCGCCGCTGCGGGCGCCCCATCTCTGCGCATCGGCCGGCCGCCGATCCAGACCACCGGCCGCTGGGTCGCGCTGGCGCAGATCCTGGGCCCCGCCCCAGCTGTTGGCGGCGGTTCAGCCTCCGATCGCTACCGGGTGCAGCACTACGACAGCGAGCGGGGGGCGTTCAGTGGGCCGATCACCACCGTGCGCGTCCCCCAGCAGCCCCTCAACCGCAACGGCCGCTGGATGTCCAGCCCCTTGGGCCTGGTGAGCAACCCCATCGGCGAGCAGGGCTGGTATCTCTATGGCGCCCCCGATGCCACGGGGCTGTTCACGGTCCAGGCCCTGCGGCCCCGGGCCTTGTTTCAGCTCATGGCCGACCAACTGCAGCACGGCCGCGACGCCAGCTGGCGCTACCTGCAGCGCGGCAGCTGGGCCCCCACCAGCCTCCAGCGCGGAAGTTTCTCGCGGGTCGAGCTTGCCGCGAAAACTCCGGTGCCCTGGGTCCTGGGGGACCGCGGCCTGCTGATCCACCTGTTCGGGGGCATCGGTGGCCGCCAGGCAGAGCCCATCGCTTTTTTCACCGTGACCGGCCACTTCGCCTTCGGAGAGGCGGAGGTGGTGCGCGACCCCTTCACCGGCGAGCTTCAGTTCGCCCTGCGTTACCACCAGATCTATGCCAACAATCCCGATGGGATCGTGGCCGGCACGCAGGACTGGAGCGCCTATGCCGGCGACCTGCGCCGGGGCTGGCTGTGCACACGGCCCTTCTCTGATCTGCTGGTCAAGCTGGATCGCTTCGACGAGCCCGCCCGCTCCGATTTCGGCGCTGGCGAATCCCAGTTGTCGTTGTTGAGGGAACTGCAACTGCAGGCGGAGGTGTTGATGGCCCGCTACCGCAGCGGCGATGGCACCGGCTTCAACGGCGTGGGCGCGGCGATCTCCTGCGTACAGGACTCCAGCCAGGCCCTGGCGATTGCGGTGGAGCGCCTGCGCCTGCGGCTCGCGTCTGCCACCAGCCAAGGACCTGGCTCAGGCCCCGACGCCGAGCGGATCCAATCCCTCGAACGCCTCACCCGCTCCCTCGATGGCCTGCTCACGCCCTTTGGACAGATGCGCGCCGATTGGCGCCGCAATGCGGCCGTGGTGGAACAGTCGTCCCAGGGGATGGACGAGGGTGCGGCCTTCCGCCGCAGCACCGGTCTGCGGGTCACGTTGCTGAGCTGGCGCACGATGGTGCCCCGCAGCGGCCACGACAATCTGGCCCAGCTGTTCCTGAACCAAGGCGCCCAGCTGCATGTGCTGCGCACCAACCAGATTCCTGGCGGGGATGGGCGGATCACTCCTTTGGCCCCCACCGATCTGCTCGGTCAGCTGCCGCCCGTGGCCTCCCTGCTGCGCCGGATCGCCTCTGCCCTGTTCATGGCCGTCGGTTGGCGAACCGTGGCCATGACCCTGGCGATCCTTGTGCCCTACGCCCTGCTGGCTCTGGCCCTGGGACGACGCTCCGGTTTCCTCCATGCGCAGGTGCGCTGGGGACCGCCACTCCCCCTGTTGCGCCGATCCCTTGGTTGGTTGCTGATGCCCGCCTTGGTGGAAGAACTGTTGTTTCGCGTCGCCCTGCTGCCCCATCCGCTGGAGGGGGAAGGCCTGGCGGGCACGCTCGCCTGGGGCTCCTTGAGCCTGGGGCTGTTTGTGATCTACCACCCCCTGGCGGGGCGCACCTGGTACCCCAACGCCAAGAGGGTGTTCCATGACCCACGTTTTCTGGTGCAGTGCACCCTGCTGGGGTTGGCCTGCCTAGTCGCCTACAACCTCAGCGGCTCGATTTGGCCGCCACTGCTGATCCACTGGCTGGCGGTCACGGTCTGGCTAGGGCCCCTGCAGGGACACCGGCGCCTACGGCCAGCACGGTGACGCCGATGACCGCCAGGGCGATCAGCACCAGGCCCTGGGCCCACGGCCACCGACTGAAATCGAGCTCAGGCCGCTCTTGGCAAAGTTGAAGCGGAGGGGGCCAAGGCGGGCGGAGCGGCGGAAGCGGAAGGGCATGGCGATCAGCGGATCATGAAGCGCTTGCTCCCGGAGCTGAGTCAGCCCAATGGATGCGCCATGAAGACCACCAGCCTGCCGGGCCAACAACCTGTTGGCACTACACAGCCAGATCACACCTAACCCCATCCGATCCGGTCCGTTGCCGGTAGTCCCTGCATCCCCTACCGCAGCGGTCAGCATCGTTGGATCGTGACGACGCAAGCCACACCGATGAGCAGGCCATCCCGGGCGCCGCGGCCGGATCCGCTGCCTCGCGCCCTGCCGACCACGGCTGGGGGAGAATCCACGATCAGCGTGGTCATCCCGGTGCTGAATGAAGCCGGCCTGCTGGAATCGGCCCTTACGCACTGGCACAGCCTCAAGAGCAGCGGGGCCGAGTTGATTGTGGTGGATGGCGGCAGTCGCGATGGCACGGCCGAGCGGATCCGCCAGGCAGGCTTCACGGTGGTTCAGGCAGGGCGGGGCCGCGCCAGCCAGATGAATGCCGGTGCCGGCAACAGCAGCGGCGCGCTGCTGCTCTTTCTCCATGCCGACACCCGCCTGCCTACGGGCGCGCTCGCCATGGTGCGGCAGGCCCTATCGGCCGGCCCCGGCTGGGGTCGCTTCGATGTGGAGCTCTCGGGTGGCGGAGCGCTGCTGCGACTGGTGGCCGCCTCGATGAACCTGCGCTCGCGGCTGAGTGGCATCGCCACCGGCGATCAGGCGATCTTTCTGAGCCGCACCTGCTTCGATCGCGTCGGCGGCTTTCCCGACCAGCCGCTGATGGAAGACGTCGAACTCTCGGCGCGGCTGCGGTCCCTGTCCGCCCCCGTCTGCCTGCGGGCCCGGGTGGTCACCTCGCCGCGGCGCTGGCATCGCCACGGCATCGTGCCGACGATCCTGACCATGTGGGGCTTGCGACTGGCCTATGCCTGCGGCGTTCCGGCCCAGGCGTTGGCACGGTTCTACCGATGAACGCCAACCGCGCAGGCCGCTTCACCACCGTTGACGGCACCGTGGGCGACACCGTCATGGTGATCATTCCGGTGCTCAACGAGCAGGACACCCTGGCCTCGGTGATCGGCCAGCTGCAAGCAATCGGCCTGCCTCACATCCGGGTGGTCGACAACGGCAGCAGCGATGCCAGCGCCGCGGTGGGCACGGCCGCCGGCGCCGAGTTGCTGCGCGAACCGGTGGCCGGCTATGGCCGGGCCTGCTGGCGCGGGCTCGCCCAGCTGCCCGAGGCGATCGACTGGATCCTCTTCTGCGATGGTGACGGCAGCGACGACCTGGCCTCGTTGCCGGGCTGGATCAGCCGGCTGGCCGACCACGACCTGATCCTGGGCAACCGGGCCGCCACGGCGGCAGGCCGCCGGGCACTCACGCCCGTGCAGCGCTTCGGCAACAGCCTGGCGACCAGCCTGATCCAGCTGGGTTGGGGCCGGCGCTACCAGGATCTCGGCCCGCTGCGGTTGGTGCGCCGCAGCAGCCTGGCGGCGCTGGAGATGGGCGATCGCGGCTTCGGCTGGACGATCGAGATGCAGGTGCGAGCCATCGAAACCGGCCTGCGCATCTGCGAGTTGCCGGTGCCGCACCATCCCCGCCGCGGCGGCCACTCCAAGATCTCCGGCACCGTGGGCGGCAGTGTTCGGGCCGGGCTGGCCATCCTCAGCACCCTGGCTCGCCTCTACGGCCAACGGCTGTGGCGGAACCGGCTCGTGCAAGCGCGCAGCGAAGCGTCCTGAGATGGAACGCCCTCCCGCCTCACCACCTCCCGCACCACCGGCTCCCGCCTGGATCCTCCCCAGCAGCGCCGCCTTGCTGATCATTGGCGCCGCCGCGATGGCCCCGAACGGGCAGCTGACAGATCCCGACGTGCTGCAGCGTTTTTTCCTGGCGGCGGCAGTGATGCTGGCGGGCTTCGCCCTCACCTGGCGTCTGAAAACGGTGGGGGCGGCCTGGTTCTGGGGCGTGGCGCTGGCCGCCCGGCTGCTGCTGCTGCCGATGGAGCCCGGCGACGACATCTGGCGCTACCTCTGGGAAGGGCACATCCAGACCCTGGGCT
>Ga0222632_1000922_pt1 | contig 12686 bp, 27 predicted proteins | sample AntAcemetageno46_FD_179828 | JGI IMG/M metagenome (GOLD analysis project Ga0222632, IMG submission 179828) | Saline water microbial communities from Ace Lake, Antarctica - #46 | ecosystem: Environmental > Aquatic > Non-marine Saline and Alkaline > Saline | place: Antarctica: Ace Lake | collected...
ATCGCCGCCGTTTTTGCGGGTATCCAATGCGCAGAATAACGACAATCTGACCACTTATGACAGTCTGACAACAACTGGATTTACAGCCTATTGCCGGACGGGCGGGGGGCTGACAACCGGCTCCATCAACTGGGAAGCCACCGGCGTTTAATTTTAATCCATAGTTAATTTAGGAGAACGACTAAATGGTCGGCACTTTCACGCAACCTGATTTTGAATCTCAGGGCGGCACCGCCTACAAAACAAATCTGGATAATTCGATATCTGTGATTTCGGATTGGGGAGCAAAGTTTGCTCCCCACGAGCAGACCACACCGGACATGACCATTCAGGTCGATGCGGGCACGCTGTTCAGCGGCACGGCATTAACCGTTCTGGCGGCGTTGAGCACGGGCACGATCACCGCGCCGTCAACAAACCCGCGCAAGGACATTGTCTATCTGGACACGACAGGCGGCGGCGGGTCGCCGCTGGTGTATATCGGCGTCCAGACAGGAAGCGAAGCCGCCAGCCCGGTTGACCCGACAGTTGCATCGGGGCTTATCCCGGTTGCGCGGATCACGCTGGCGACCAGCACAACAGCAATTTCAAACAGCTTGATTGATGACTTGCGGGGCGTGATCTGGGATAAAGAGAGCTTCGGTATTTTTAACGTTGTTGAGGATACGTCGCCACAGCTTGGCGGCAACCTGGACTTAAACGGCAATGTGATAACTGGCTTGGAGATAGGAACAGACGTTCAGGCGTATGACGCTACAGAATACAGCCCAGAAGCTCGTACCATCACAGCCTACACAGGCACAGCATTAAACTCCGCACTCACACACGAAGGGGGTGTTGTTACTATGAGCAATGCCTCAGCTAACGTATTCACCATTGAGCCTAACGCTACTATTGCACACACAGATGGGGCACAGATTGATGTGGTCATGCTAGGTGCTGGGGTAACCTCCGTCACTGGCGGTACTGGGGTTACGTTGAATGACGTGAGCGCCGGTACGGGGGTATTAACCCGATACCAAGCGACAACCCTTGTAAGGATATCGTCTGATGTTTGGGTCGCACCCGGCTTAGGGACCGTATCCTAATGACACACTTTGGTTTAGGTATGATCAAACAAGCCATAGCACTTGATGCCACTGTAACCTTTACAGACACAACAGTTAACACCGCCAACCAATCAGTATACAGCTTTACAACACAAGCGTTCGGTGCTGCTGATGCCACTAGAGTTATTGTTGTCGGTATAGCCCACGGCGGCACAACAACAGCTGCTTCATGGGTGACTATAGGGGGTGTATCCGCCACTAAAGCAGTAAGTACATTAGAGAACGAGTGTCACGCTGCTATATGGTATGCCGAAGTTCCAACAGGGACATCAGGAACTGTTGTTGTTGGCGTCTCAGGTGGTGCCGGTTCTTGCGCTATCGTGGTGTGGTCAGTATTAAACGCTTCATCTACACCAACCGCTACAGGATCGTCAGTAGCTAACCCACCTTCAACAACTATATCGTGCGATGCGGGCGGCGTTATCCTTGGGGTCAACCAGAACAGCCCATCGAGCAATAAAGCAACAACATGGACGAACTTAACTGAGGTCGCAGATGCTACTTTAGAAGGAGATAGAACTTACTCTGGAGCCTCAGACGCATTTGAGACTGCTCAGGTAAGCCGTGCGGTTACCGCGACTCTGGATGGTGGAGTGGAGAATTTCGCCAGTATGGTTGTCGCATCATGGAGCCCCTAGTTTAGGGTGGTTATAACAGACTGCTAATTCAAAAGGATTAGTGCAATAGTAACTAAGTTGGGGTGGGCCTCTGACGTCTCAGGACGGCTTGAAGCAACTGAAGTGCGACAGGAAACGGATACTAAGTTCCACACCGATCAGCATTGCGGTTAAAGCGCCGTTTAAATACGCGAACGGGCAAGCAACTGGGTAGGAGAATGAAATGTTAAGCAAGACTGCAACCGCCTTGATGGCGGTTTCTTTGTGCCTGATATCTGTAACGGCAAACGCTCAAGCCGTTTGCGGCACCCGCGATGCTCTGCTCAAACGGCTAACTGACGAGTACAAAGAATCTCCCATTTCAATGGCGCTGGCGGCCAACGGCTCGGTTGTTGAAGTAACCCGTTCCGACAAAGGCACATGGACAATTCTTTTAACCAACCCGAGAGGCGTCACCTGTCTGATGGCCGCCGGGGAGAGTTGGGAAACTTTGAAATCAAAAACCAAGGGGGATCCGAGCTGATGGCCGGTGAATTGATTAGACATGCGGGGGAATCGTGCAGTGATTGAAGGTATCGGACCAGAGCGGCGGACAGCGGAAGAGACACGGGAAATTATTGACCGGGTTGCAGAACAAGCGGCAAAGAAAGCCGTTCGAACAACATTTAGCAGCCTCGGCCTAGACACGTCAGACCCTATCAAAATCCAAAAGAATATGGCGTTTCTTGATGAAAGCCGCGAGCGCTGTGAAAAGTTTTACGGCGAGATGTGGAACAACATGACCACGACGCTTTGGCGCGTTGTTAAGATTATTTTCGTTCTCGGCATCTTAGCTGGATTGGCGAAGTTAGGCTTTAGCATTGAATCGTTGAAACCTTTGTTCGTAGGGGCATTATGAAAGGAGCTTTAGGTATGAATTTATCAAATAACTTCACCCTGGCAGAGATTTGCAAGTCTGGCACTGCTTTGCGCTGTGGCATTGTTAATACGCCCGGTGACAATGAGGTTAAGGCGCTGGAAGCGTTAGCAGGAAACATCCTGCAACCTGTCCGAGATCATTTTGACATCCCGTTTTCCCCGTCATCCGGGTTCCGGTGCCTGGAACTAAACACACTCATTAAATCCAAGCCTACGAGCCAGCACGTCAAAGGCGAGGCGGTGGATTTTGAAGTTCCTGGTGTTTCAAATCTGGCGCTGGCCGAATGGATTCGCGACAACCTGGAATTCGACCAATTGATTCTCGAATTCTGGAAAGACGACGATCCCCATGCTGGCTGGGTGCATTGCTCTTATAAGGGGGAAGGCAACCGAAAGCAGGTTTTGACGATAGGGCCGGGTGGCGCATTGGCAGGATTGGGGGCTTATTAGGTATGGATCCGATTAAAAGTGTCGTCGCCGGAATCGCATCTCCGCTCTTCGGGCTCGTGGATGAACTTTTCACCAGCGATGACGAACGAAACACTGCGAAGATAAAGCTCGTACAGATGGAGCAAGATGGCAAGCTCAAGACCATGCAGACGCAAATGAGTGCGATCCTTGCCGAGGCTCAATCAACTGACAAATGGACGAGCAGGGCACGTCCTGGGTTTCTTTACGTGGTCTATATTTTCATTCTGGCTGCTATCCCGATGGGTGGCCTGTCCGCCTATGACCCGGATATGGCAAAGGCCATTGCCTACGGCGTTGGCGAATGGCTCAAGGTAATTCCAGAAAGTATGTGGGGGCTGTTTGGGGTTGGTTATCTTGGATATGCCGGGGCGCGGTCTTGGGATAAAAAGAACGGGACGGCTAAGTGATCCGATCTGGCCGTATTGTAATGAGCGTGATGATGAGTGGACGGATGAAGAGGCGGTGGTTTGGGTATAAATAATAAATCTGCAAAATGCAGATTAACTATCGCACCACACACCTACAGACCGCAGAAAACCGTTATCAGTCAACACGCTAAGTCATTGAAATCATTAAAAGGTACTTTTCTGCTAAGGGAGTATACGGGAAACCGTTTCTAGGGGTAATCTCGTTTCTGGTTTCTCAATTTCTTTCAAACTCATTGATCCGTCAGGCCATTTAACGACCCTGTATTTTTGAACTTTCGTACCATCTGCGTCCCAAAGAGAAATCTCACCATCTTTGATAACCATCGCCATATCGGGTGGCATTTCTTTCACGGCCTTGATTTCCATTCCACATATCAACATCGGTTCAATCCCTCTGTTCTGGTACTTGCTTGCCGTTCCACCGAATGACCAAATCCTCGGCATATTCCGGTGTCGTGCATGTCGCGATTATTCTCGATGTACGTCCAAAAACTTCATCTTTAATATCTTCCCAAACGACATTGAGAGATATATCGCAGCGGATATATGCTTCACCAAAAAGGGGTTCTGTTTGCTCTGTCATACTTAAAGCTCCTTCAATTGCTAATTTTTGACACGACACTTAAGAATGAGAGAACCGCACTCTGGTGCGTATTGCCCACGTCCCGGAGAGGTCGCCGCCGAAGCGGGAGTAGCGTTTTTTTTTCATGCTCCGGTCTCTCATTCTTAAATGCCGCATCCGTTAACCCTTGTTATCGTTCAATCGTTTATGACTTCCATCAAGTCACCTTCACATCGGGGGCAAATCGGTACGCCGTTGTCTTCATCCTCACCAACCTCGTCCATAGGACGGACCATGCTGTTGATGAACGCGATCTCGTCCTCCGAAATGCCGTATTTTTTATACAAGAGCTCGTCTGTCCAAGTCTTATCCCAAGACTGCTGAGGGACCCAAGAGTAAGTAGAACGCAAAGCATCCTGCGTAATCTTTCGCAGCGATACCAGAAAGCGGAAAAGACGAGTTCGATAATAACTAGCAAAACCTTTAGCCTCTTGCTCCGATTGAAACGGAGAGACGACCAAGTATGATTGTGTGCATGCTGATGGTGGCGCAGCAACAATCTCTTTACCAAGGATTTGATGTGGGAATGATTCGCCCGCTCCATAGGCCTTGGGGACTAGCACTTTCCATGCATCAATCGCGTCAACGTTCTTGCGGATATGCCCTCGCTTCATAAAGCCTATGGTTCGCTTTCCTTTTTTGATAACGTGGAGCTCGATTAGCCCAGTATGGTTCTTATCGCGCCAATCCTGAAAGTTCGTGGCAATTCCAAATGGTGTGTCGCCAGATATGAGCTCAACGACTGAAGGCTCTTTTTTAGAGAGCACCTTTTTAAGAATTCCAAGCGCTCTCTCATCTCGAACCAAGACATCGAAATCGCCGAACTGACGATTTCTCTGAGTATGTTCTACTCCCCCTGACACGCGCGTAAGATCGCAGGTTCCGTTGTGTGATGCCGCCCAGAGGAAGTAGCAAATTCCACCTTTAATCTGGACGCCAGGAAACGCTTCGCCGGAATCTGGGAAGTCCGTGAGGTTGCGGAGATGCCCACCGTTGAGCATTTGTGCTCTGAACTCTTCGAGCCCTCGTCCACCAGCCATCCATCGCGATGGCACCACCATATTAACGTAACGAGGTTCAAGGTTAATGGCCTGCTGAACGAAGAGGTGATAGATCGACGAGGCGCTTGAACCGCCTGCCCCTCCCTTCATCTGATATGGTGGATTGCCGATGATCACGTCAAACTGCATTTCGTCTCCCAGCAGGCGGTAGGGCACCTTCGCGGCGGCCTTGGTGTCTTCGTCTCGGGTTAACCAGTTCAGGATCGGCATCAGTCGCCCTTCTTTACCATGAGGATTTTCCGCCGCCCCTTGAAGGTGGCGGTACGTTGGATGGCCAACGCTACCGGATCGCCTTCACCATCAGCGTCGCCGGGATAGCCATCCACCTCATCCAAAAACAAATATCGTACCGGCGTTGAGCGCAGGCCAATGGCGGAATTGGCCCCGGTCATGACCAATTGCCCACCGGGAAAGGATTTGCGGAACAGGCTGTTTCCGGCATCCCGCGAGCGTGGCGTCGCCACCAGATCACGCAGCACCGGGCTGGACCCGATTAACGGATCAATGCGGGTCACGGTATTGCGCCGCACCATATCGAGAGAAGGTTGAACCAGCATGACCAGACCGGGTGCATTGTGAATGATATAGCCCAGCCAATTCAGCCCGGCTTCGGTGCCGCCGGTTTGCGCCCCCTTCATCATCACCACCCGCTCATAGGCATTGCCGGTGGACAATGCATCCATGATCTCACCCAAATAGGGCGTTCGTGACGTGCGCCAGCGACCGGGCTCGGCGGCGGTGTCGGGCAACATGCGGTGACTGTCGGCCCATTGTGCGACGGGGATTTGTGGCTCTGGTCGAATGGCCCTGCGCCAGATATCATCAATCTGTTTTAGCAATAAATAGTTCCTCCAGTGGGGTTTCTATTTTGTCCGTTGTGTCTTGCGCTAATTTCATTAAATCCATCGTGTGTACCTTTCAGCTCGTTATCGTTCAATCGTTTATGACTTCCATCAAGTCACCTTCACATCGGGGGCAAATCGGTACGCCGTTGTCTTCATCCTCACCAACCTCGTCTTCGTCGCCCTTCCAAGGACACATAACGCAACTGTATTGAATTAACTCTTCTTCCATTCTGTTCTCGTCGTCTGCTTCCATTATATTAAACTCTTGTTCGTCTACCATTTGTCATCCTTTGCCCTATCAGGCTCGTTTATGGTTTCAGTTTCAGCCACCTAAAAAGGTGCCACTAACAGCATCGACAGGTCTAATGCTTCGCTCCAGCTCCGTAATCCTATTGTGCAGTGGTCTGTAAATTTCTTCTGCTAAAGCGTGTGCGTCCTTGCGAGACAATCCGTGTCGTTCAAGCCGCATCTCAAGTGCCGTCAATTCCATGTTCAATCCCTCGTTTTATTTTGGTTTTCTCTAAGTTTCGGTTTCGCGACGAAGATGATCGACGCAAATTGTGTTTGATGTTTCAGGGATAACGTAGAGCGGCATATCGCTAGATCGAAGCCGCACGGTCCCGGTAGGATCGCAGTTGATTTCGATATATCGGGTTGCGTCGTTTTCATCGTAAACCCGCACGGTTTCACGCGATGTCAGTTCAATATGCTTTGCCATGATTTTTAACCCTGGTTTGTAAAAGTGTGGTACGGGCGCAACCCCGCTTCGATTTTCCGGATTGGTGTTGACCGGGGGAGACTATCCCTGACGCCGTTAGCTGGCCTTCACACATGGTTAAAATCGCTCTATTTGCTGTTCGGCCTTCCGGCTGGTTTAATTATATTCGGGTGGCGTTTAGAAGGACCAATATACGGTGGTCTCGATCAACGTCGTCTTTTGCGGAGTTCATAAATCGCGAGAAAAAATCAAAATCTTTGTGGTCAACAATTTCTCCCGCAACTTTTAGGCAGTCTGGGCATTCAAACCCCTTGCAATCTGCGGGGAAGACTGCGACCCAATCTTTCCCGCACTCAAGGCAGGCAACGTACTCCGCTCGGTGCGGTGCGCGTCGAAAATCTTCAATATCAACAACTTGATTCATCGTCTTTCCTTTCATCGCCGCTAAACGGCTCATTTAAAAATTGCTTCAATGTCCTCGGTGGTCAGGATCCAAACGAAGGCCGCGATACCCAAAAGAAGGAAAGCCAATCCAAATCCAGCTAGGATATAAATCGCGATATTCATCTCAAATTCCCTTATCTATCGACTTGCAAAAGCCAACCCTTGAAATTCCGACTTTCGGGTCAGGGTTTCGGGTGTTGAATGAATTCAATGACTTAACCCGATTTGGTGATTTACTTGCAAAAACGTGTTGCAAAACTACGTTTTCCGCTGGTTCCTGCGGTTTTACGGGGTCATCGTCACGCCCGAAGTACAAAGCTTCGGCGGCATGTGTCAGTGCGTATGTCGCCAAATCCTCAATGGTTGAGTCCAGATTTCTGGTGTATTGCTCCAGTCGAATCCGCGTGTCCTCATCAATTGAAATCTGGATAATCATTTATCTGCCTCACTAACGGAAAGTTGTTGATTCATGCTGCGGCGGCCTTTTCTTTGCTTAGTGTCTCGACTGGCGTTCCAAGGGCCTCTGACATTATGCGAACGCAATCTTCATAGAATGGGTCGAACTGCGCTTGGTTCATGCTTTCAAAATTAATGGACTTCGGGAGATGTATCTCAACAAAGTCTGGAATTGCGTTGAGTGCGTCTTGTGACAATTCGCCGCAAGCTTTCGTAAATACCTCAATAAAAAACCTTTTCGTAACCGTGGCGGGTTCTGTGTGCCCTGTTTTTATTTTAAGCAGACTTAGCAAAACCTCGCGTGTCATTCTGCGTTCACCGGGCCAATTCGGCGCGACAATTCCTATGATAGCCATTAACTTTTTATGGTGCTCAAGGTGTCGCGGTTGCCGTGGCTCAATCATAACACCCTTGGACATGTCGGCTTTATTCATCCACGTTTCGGCGTCAACGCAATCCGGGACGACACACGCGGCCCCAAGCATTGACTTGTCGATTGTCTTTATGCGCCAAAGCGTCTTGCTCATCGTGCCGTCTTTCCTGTCTGTTGCTCGTACCGATAACGAAGGGCGTCCTTGATAAACCGACACAGTATCGCGGGATCTTCGTTGACCACTTCCAGCCAGTACGACACCTCGCCGTCACCCTGCTTCAGATGTTCAGAATGAATGAGCGGGTTAACAAAATTGTCGGAAGGCTTAACCCCCATCCCGCCATCTGTCCCCCAACGGAAGTGTGCAGGGTCTACAGTCTCATTGCCGCTACCGTAACGGCCCGTAACGAGGCACGGCTGCTCCCGTATCCATTTAATAAATTTAGGATCGCGGCCTAGATTTCCAACCAAAATTACTTTGTTTACTGAACCAGCCATTATGCTGCCCTCGCTTTAATTGAGTTGGATTTGCTTTCGATTGCGGCCTTCATGCCCTCTTGGTTTTCGTCACCAAAATACCAACTCGGCAAATCGTCCCGTAGCTGTTCGACCATTGGTTTGTATTCTTTCGCCAGCAGAGCAAGGTCTTCGTCTGTTTGGGCCTTATCGAGATCAGGATAGAATTCGCGGGCCTTTTCCTTGAGCGCGGTCATTGATAGTTTTTCTGTGGTGCGTGTGAACTTCGGCGCATCGGTTTCTTGTTGCGCGTCGTTAGCTGCGTCGTCAGCGGCTTGTTGTTGTTTGACTTCGTTCACGTATTTTTGGTCATCCCATTTGCCAAGGAAGATATCAGAGGCAAAGCCAAGCAACGATAGGCATTTGTTTTGCACGTCTGATATGGATTTTTTGGGCGCTTCTTCGTCTGTGAATGGCCCGTTTTTGTTTCTCCCGACAAATGTAGTTTGCCCGAATTGCGGCGATGTTTCGTATTTTTCGCCGTCAATGACATACCAGATATGAGCGCGAATAACGTGGATAACATCATGGCCCAGGACAACACCTTCACCACTTAGCCATTGATGCCCGTCAACATAATTCTCATCTTCGATAACCACGCCCCATCCGATTCCGTTCGGTCCGAAAACTTCCGTCGCCATCATCGCCATTGCCGTGACGCTAACGCTTGTTCCTTTGAAGCCGCCACCTCGTGAGAATGATTTGGTGTGTTCATGCCGGGGGGTGCTCACCGTTTCCCATAAGGCCAAGCCGTTAGACAGGCTGACGGGTTCGGTTTGGTCTTTCTCCGCTGGCGCATCTTTCTTGGCGGTCATCGCGCAATCCTTTCTGATTTAATATCGAAGCCTGGAATTTCCCGCTTGCCTGAATGGACATCGCTCTTAGCCATATCTAGAAGGGCAGAGCTAAGGCGCGGATCGTCAAAGTATGTGTTGAGCGCTTGCTCAAGATTTGAGACTTCCGTGATCCAGATTGTTTTAAGGCCCGTCGCTGCCGGTCTGCTTGCTTTCGCTGCGGCCTTCGCCGCCCTTTTGGCTTGGGCCTCTTTTTCCGCCAGCGCTTTTTCTTCTTCCACATCCATGCCCTGCTTGGCTTGGTGCGCTTCCTGCAATTCGCGCTGCTTCTTCTCAGCTTCTTCGCGGGCAACGCGGGCCTTTTCTTGGCGCTCCGCCTCCAACTTGTTTAGGTACGGAGTCCGGCAATCCTGCGCGACCTTGATGGCTCTATCTAAATCGGCAATGAGTTCGTTTTTCTCCGCGTCAACTCGCCTACTCCCATCCAGGTAAGGCGCTTTGTCTTCTTTGTGCGCGTCGGTCACGCCCTTCTTAGCGGACTTCAACCCCTTCAATAGAGATTCAACAGTTTTGTCCTGTTCGGCGGTTTCAACGGCAACGCCTGTCAATGTCGCTTCGGCGTCATCAATGATTTGGCTGACAATTTCTTTTTGCGTGTCAAGAAGTGACGGCGGGTTGTTTGCGCCAATTTGATGGCGTATATTTTCATGCGTGTTAGACATTTACGTGCCTCCATGTTTTGCCGAGACGAACATCTCGTATAGTCTCCCGGCTTACGTTGAACTGTTTGGCGAAAAGATGATCCATTGCAGGGGCGTTAGTTCTTAGAATACGCACTGCGATGGCGTCCGTTAATTTTGCGTTAGCGTGTTTCGATCCTTTATTAAAAGTGCGTTGGGACTTGTTCTCTGCCGCAGTTACCCATCGAAGGTTTTGTGCTCGATTGTCGGATCGCACTTTATTGATATGGTCCACTTCCATTGATGGCGTATCCGCCTCACCATGGAACGCGCGACAAACAATACGATGGACGTACACTTCTTTTTTATTTTTGACGCTACACAAGAATACACGGGCGTATCCGTGTGTGTGCTTTCTAGGCTTCAGCATGCGCCCATTGCGGGAGTTTCGGACATCCCCAAGGGACGACACCTCATACGGGAAGCCCCCTACCGTTTTCCAAATTGCATTCATTGTACGTGTTCCTCTATCTGGTAAACTTGTTTGTCTGCATCTTCTGCGGCCATCTGTGCGGCGTCTTCGCTATCGAGGTCTGGCTCATCCCGCAACGCCTCGTACCGTTCGTTAAAAACTTCGTTCCATTTCGCAAACTGTTCCTGGCTCATCACTGGTCGTTCTCCGCATATGACACAGGGTTAAGCCAAGGGTCGTTGGCGTCGTCCCACTGAGCCCAGATCATGGGGCCAGCGATAAGAGCAGTTAGGAGAATTGCTTTAAGGAAGATCATTGAATTCCGCCTCAATACCGAACGTTGGCGTTAAGTTCTTCGGGCGGTTTCATTCCGCAATCGCCCTGTTGTGGCTGTAGTTCCCATTCGTCAGAATTGTTCCAATCATCCATTTCCGAGACATAACTATCAGGCTTGGTCTTATGCTTGTAAGCTTGTGGATACCAATCCCAGCCCATGCAGTCGGAGCCTATGCACCTCCGCTCGCTCATCGGAATACCGACCATGCTCAGCATGAAGGGGCATATCTTGGTTTTCGCGTGGTCTTCTAACATTGCTCTTTCCTATCTCAGTTCTTTGCGAAGTGCGGCGGTTCGGCCAGTTGATCCTTCGATCCAATCCTTTCGGACCCGCTTACTAGAAACCCCCACCTGACCGGCCAATGTGTTTATGCTCACCAGCTTATCGAGGGTCACACCGCCGTTAGGGCTATTGGTCAGGGCCGCACTTCGCAAAAGACTGTTCTCCTGTTGTGAATAAACTTTTCGTACAAACCCATGTTTGGGGCACTCATAAACCCGACCATCGTCGGTCTTTTTTTCTTAAGTCTCCGCGTGCATTTTGGGCAACTCGGCCCTGATTTCTTCTTCGTGAATGTCTCCTAAAATTGATTAATCTCTCACCAGCAATCCCCGGCGCTGTATCCGGGGAATGCGGCGCTATAGGTGTAGCGCAGGGGGGGAGGGGTTAGGCGGCTTTCTTTGCCTCCAAATCGGCGCGAGCCGTTAACACCTTTTCAATGAAATCAACCCATGCCAGCCATTCCGCGCCGCGTTGCTTGTCGCCATAATCTGACGATCCCCAATGAGCGCGGGCCTCGGATATAGTGAAGTTTCTGCATCCAGCATTTATTTTGATTTTGTTCTCGAAGACGTAAGCGATTCCAACGTATCCACGCACATCAAAGTGACTGGCGGCGACGCCTTTAGCGCCCCTCAGGTTAGCGCCCCACAGGTCAGCGCCCCACAGGTTAGCGCCCCTCAGGTTAGCGCCCATCAGGTCAGCGTCCGTTTCGAAGGCCCACTTAACAGCTAGGCCAACTTTAATCGACCGCTCGGCGTTTTCGTCACATTCAATTTCTGCTGTAAATTGAACCTCGCCGGAAAAGCGGCTTTTAATTTCGTATTTCATGGGTTGCTCCAAAAATAAAAGGGGGTTACTCGGCTGGCGGGGCCAGTACCGGCGCAGATTCGAGAATGTTTGCTGTCATGAGTTCAGCAACATTCTGCGACGAACGCACCAAGGCGTCAGCGCAGATTGCGAGAATGTCAGTGGACATTTGTTCGTCAAAATCGAGCTGCACTTTTCCGTGCGGACCTTTGAAGACGACACTGCATTCCAGTTTGCCTTTGTTGTCGCCCCATTCAGGGCGTTGGATTGTGAGGCTTTGCATTTGGGGTTCCATTTTTTACTCCGCTCGTTGTTGTTGATAATCCATATCGGTGCCTGTGAAATCGGTTTCCTGATTGGAAAGGTCGGAGCCTTGTGCTGTAAATTTGTCTGCAGCTTTGAAAAGGCCCGGAAATTCTGCTCGCAGTTCATTGCGAGCTTTGGCTTGTTCTTCGATTTTATTGGCAGCCCAGTCTTGGGTCCAAAGCGATGAAGCCAGCTTGAAAGCATCCCATTCGTTAAACCCGAGACCGGCGAAATATTGAACCGCCTCAGTGGTTGATTTGAATTTGATTGGAACTGTTTTCATCTGTCTATCTCCTATGCCGCTTCAATGAGCGATATCAGTTTGTCAGCCATGATTTTGTAGTGGGATTGTCTAGCATCAGCAGCAGCATCAGCATCAGCAGCATCAGCAGCATCAGCAGCAGCATAAGCAGCATCAGCATCAGCAGCA
>Ga0222632_1000925_pt1 | contig 12671 bp, 11 predicted proteins | sample AntAcemetageno46_FD_179828 | JGI IMG/M metagenome (GOLD analysis project Ga0222632, IMG submission 179828) | Saline water microbial communities from Ace Lake, Antarctica - #46 | ecosystem: Environmental > Aquatic > Non-marine Saline and Alkaline > Saline | place: Antarctica: Ace Lake | collected...
GTTAGTGTGGCGAGGGGCTGATTCGAAAGCGGTTCCCGCTTCCGCTACGGAGTTAGTGTGGCGGGGGGTTGATTCGAAAGCGGTTCCCGCTTCCGCTACGGGGGTTAATGTGGCGAGGGCTGATTCCCTCTTCGAGCTACGCAGGACGCAGTCGGCTAGGCCGTTTCGAGCGCGTTGGGAAGACTTGCGCTTTGTCGCTGACTTGCTATGCAAGTTGTTATGGATGGCGTATTAGTTTTAACGATTAGTGGTAAAGACCGTGCGGGCCTTGTCGAGCAACTGGCTGATGTAATTGCCGCTCACGGGGGCAACTGGGAGCATTGCCGTATGGCGCATTTGGCCGGGCGCTTTGTTGGATTACTTGAAGTGACCGTGGCCGGAGGTAAACAGCAGGATCTCGAAGGCGCCCTGCGCACAATCAGTGATCTCGATGTAATGATTGCTGCGGGCACCGAGTGCTCTGCCATCGAGACGCTTCGACAATTTGATCTCGAAGTCGTTGGTAGCGACCATCCGGGGATTGTTCGCGACGTCTTTAAAGCGCTGGCGCTTGCTGGGGTGAATGTGGAGGAGCTGACGACCAAGGCCTACAGTGCCCCCGATACTGGAGCTATGCTTTTTGAGGCCAGAGCGCGTCTTGCATGTGATGCGGAAATTGACCGCGAGGATATCCGCAGCCGTCTAGAGCACATTGCCCAAGACGTGATGGTGGATATCCAAGTGCTGGATTAGAGCCTTATGCCGAAACGGGTTCCCCCTTCCGCTACGATACTTGGGGAGTGCGGCTATGGCTTACTCGACCTCGGCCATGACCTCGGAGGCGCTTTGGCTCAATGTCAGAGTGCCGCCTGGGAGGATGCGGTCGCTGTCGTTAGCTTGCGCGCTGAGTTGGTAGCTGTCTGCTTCATCGCCATCGATTGCTCTGAGTCGTGCGTTCGCTTGACCTTGCCAACTGTCTGGTAAGTCAAGTGCTTCGCCATAGGCGCGCAGGATGAAATCACTGTTGGCGACTTGAAGGTCAGTATTGCTTAATAAGGTGTGGGTGAGTATCTCGACGACTTCCTTGGTCGCAGACTCAAACTCGATCTCAAATGTGTAGGGCTCATTTAGACGAGAAAGTCTTTCGAGGGTATTGGCCTCGTCGCGCAGTTTGACTTGTTCAAGGATCTGATCTTTTAGCCCTTCGGTTTCGATGCCGAGTATCGTTGCCAAGTCCTCGACTTTAACGATCTGCTGAGCGGCGATGAGCTGCGTTTCTAGGTCAATCGCCTTCAGTGAAAGGAGCCCCGTGCTCGATCCCTCCGGGAGGATCAGTTCGATCGCGAGAAGTGCCTTGTGGTCTTCCTCGAAAATGGATGCGTTCTCGTAGCTGAAGATTTGGCTGCCTTTACCGAGTGCATCAGCCTTGAGTTGAAAGCCTATGGGGATGGTGACGCTGAATGTGGTGCCGTCGATTTTAACGAGCGCGTCGTAAAAGCCGTTTCGCAGGTCCGCATTGGAGCGGTGTGTGCCTTCGCTGTCTTGGATGAAGACCCCATCGAAGAAGAGCGTTTCGTAGCCTAGCTCCCAACACGTCTCCAATAGTTTTTGGCAGCGAGTGGCGAGTGCCTCTTCGAAATTTAGAGATTCTAGTGCGTAGTCGAATCTCATCTCGTCAACGACTTCTTCCACAGCTTTCTGACCTTCTACGGTCGTCAACAGTGCCACGATTTCCATTTGCGTGGTATCTATTCTGAGTTGCGCGCTTTCTATGAGCTTCTGGCCGCGCTCGATGAGCGGCTTAAGGTCTCTGTTTGGGTCGAAAGTGGATGGCTTCGTTTCGGCTAAGTTCTGCCCGCTTCGTAGATCAGACTCTGCATCTACGAGCGCCCGTTCCAGTTTGAGATATTGGATCCTCTGGGTGGCCGTCATGTAGAGCAGCAAAGCATTGCTCTGCTCAATGATGCTCAAGTCAATCGGTTCTTTTTTGGCTGTGCTTTTTGCACTCGCGATTACTGGCAAAGTAATAAGGACAAGAAGCAATAACTTTGCCCAAGATCTTAGTGTGGATCGAAGCATTGTAACAATAGTGGGATATATATGTTGAGGAGACCTTAGTATCTAGAAATGAGAGGGGGCTTGCCAAGGATATTCCTTCAGAGAGTTCTTTTGCTTGAAGGGCGGTGTCGGGCTATTAATTGGCTTTATACTAGCACTAGATTGACAGGAGGCACTTCAGTAGTGTTCCTTCACTGCATGCAGTTTAACGAAGAATTAACTCTAATACGTGATACCGAAGCGACTATCATCCCCGCAGGGGAGGTACAGGTGCTTCCCGCTGGAACCCGGGCTGTGATCTCGCAAGCGCTTGGTGGCACCGTCACTATCCGCACAGACTCGGGGCTGTTTCGCCTTTCGAGTAAGGACTGGGACGCGTTGGGCACAGCCGCTCAAGCGCAACTCGACGAAGCGGCTAAGGTTGCCGAGTCGGCACCGGACAATGTTCCCTTCAGCGAAGAGCTTGTTTGGGAGGCGATGAAAGGCTGCTTTGATCCAGAAATCCCTGTCAATATCGTGGACTTGGGGCTGATCTATGATCTGCAAATAAACGAGCCTGATCCCGATGGCCGCCATCCGATCAATGTTAAAATGACGCTTACGGCACAAGGCTGTGGTATGGGGCCCGTCATCGCAGAGGATGCGAAGAAGAATATCGAAGCGCTCAGTGCAGTCTCCACCGCGCAGGTCGATATCGTCTGGGATCCACCCTGGACGCCGCATATGATCTCGGAAGCCGGCCGCCTAAAGTTGGGGCTGGATTAGGGAACCAAGTCTTATTCCTACTCGTAAGAGTAGGAGGCTGAACTGACCAAGCCGCTAAGTGTGTCTAACTTCTGTTTTCTGACTTCTGGCCTCGGTCTTCTGATGCTTCGCTAAGACGCGCTCAAGAATCGCTTCGGCGCTGAGGCCGTTTTCTTCGCGGAGCTTCGTCACGGAATTGCCGTGCTCGATAAAGGCGTCTGGCCAGCCGATGCGTTCGACGGGGCAGCTTTGCAAGCCTGCCTCTTGGAGCGCTTCCATCACGGCGGTGCCAAGACCTCCGGTGATGACGTGGTCTTCCATCGTGACGATCAGGCGCTTCGACTGTGCAGACTCTGCGAGGAGTTCGCTATCGAGTGGTTTGACGAAGCGGGCGTTGACCACGCCGGCTTGGATGCCGTGCTCGCTTAGGCGTGCAGCGAGTCTTTCGGCGTCGGCCACCATTGCGCCGATCGCCCAGATGTCGATATCGCTGCCTTCTTGTAGGCGCTGCGCTTTGCCGATTTCGAGCGTTTCAGGCTGTTCTTTGATCGCTGTGCCCACTGCGTTACCACGCGGATAGCGGATGAAGGCGGGGCCTTGGTAGGCGAGGCCGGTCGCCATCATGTCGGCGAGTTCGTCTTCATTGGCGGGTGCCATCACGACGATGCCGGGAATACAGCGCAAGTAGGAGAGGTCGAAGAGGCCGTGGTGTGTCGCGCCATCGTTAGGCGAGAGTCCGGCGCGATCCATGCAGAAGAGCACGGGCAAGTTTTGTAAAGCGACGTCGTGGATGATCTGGTCGTAGGCCCGCTGAAGGAAGGTCGAGTAGATCGCGCAGACAGGGTGGAACCCGGAAGTGGCCATACCAGCGGCGAAGAGCACTGCGTGTTCTTCGGCGATGCCGACATCGAAGAATTGCTCGGGTAGTTCTTTTTCAAAAATGTTCAGCCCGGTGCCGGAGGGCATGGCAGCGGTTATGCCGACGACGTTCTTGTCCTTACGAGCCAGCTTGACGAGGGTCTCGCCCATAACGTCTTGATATTTAGGCGGGGTGTTGGGCGCGGAGGGGGCACCTTTACCCGTTTCAATATCGAATGGGCTGGCGCCGTGGAAGCGTTCCGGATTCTGAATGGCGACGTCGTAGCCGCGGCCTTTCTCAGTCAAAATGTGCAGTAAAACGGGCTGCTCAGCGTTTTTGGCAAACTCAAGGTAATGCTCCACCTGTTTGTGATCGTGCCCATCGATCGGGCCAATATAGCGAATGCCGTATTTCTCAAAAATCGAGGAGGAGACGAAGAAGTCTTTAGTCTCCTGTTTCCACTTGGTGCCGAATTTGATGATTGATTCACCCCCCGGCATTTTTTGGAGGAGGCTTTCGATGTCGTCGTTTAGACGATTATAAATCGGGTTTGTGATGAGTTCGTTAAAGTAGCGTGATAGGGCGCCTACGTTTTTGGCGATCGACCACTTGTTGTCGTTGAGAATGATGACGAGGCGCTTAGTCGAGGTGGCCACGTTATTGAGCGCTTCCATCGTGATGCCGCAGGTGAAGGCCGCGTCACCGCAGAGCGCGACGACATGCTCATCGCTGCCTCGCTTATCGCGAGCGGTCGCCATGCCGAGTGCTGCGGAAAGTGCGGTGCCGGCATGGCCTGCGCCGAAGGCATCGTGCTCGCTCTCGGCGCGCGCGAGGAAGCCGCTGTAACCCGCGCTCGTGCGGATGTGGTCGAAACGCTCGTCGTTGCGTCCAGTTAGCAGCTTATGGACGTAGCCTTGGTGGGAGACATCGAAACAGAAGCGATCTTCGGGCGTGTTGAAGACGCGGTGTAGCCCGATGGTTAGCTCGACTACGCCGAGGTTGGGCCCCACATGGCCGCCGTTTTTCGCCGTCGTTTGAATGACGCGCTCACGAATCTCTTGTGCGAGTTGAGGGAGCTCTTCGGGTGAGAGTTTTTTGACGTCGGCGGGCGACTGTATCCGGGCAAGTAAGGACATTAGGAAATGGTGAGTCGTGTGGCAGTGGAGTTAATCCTCGCTGGAGTCGTCGAAGGCTTCGAGCTGGCCGGTTTTTAGGTTGAGTTTTTCGATTTTAAGCTCGGCTTCTTTAAGCTGTGCTTGGCACTGTTTGAGCAGCTTGGAGCCTTCCTCGAACTTGGCCACCAACTCGGCGAGCGGCGTGTCGCCGTTTTCCATTGCCTCGATCAGGCCTTCGAGGCGTTCGACGGATTCTTCAAAAGTGGATTCTTCTTTTTTTGCGGGCATGGTGCTTACTCCTGTGAGTCGAAGGCGTTTAGGATGACTTCGAGGTCGATGTTCTTTGTGATGAGATCTTTGATGATCGGGATTTTATCGTCGTCGCTTGCCTGCGTCTTGACGGTCATATTGTGAATCTTAGAGGCGACTATGTAGCTGTCGTCCGCGCACATGACGACGGGGATGGTGGTCTTTGCGATCATCTCCATCAGTTTTGGGTGCGGCTGGATACTGCGCGTGAGTATGATGCCAGCGATCATGTTGTCTCTATCAAGCCCTTCGGCCGCAATGGCAGAGAGGATGATGTCTTCGCGATCGCCCGGAGTAATGATAAGGATACCTTTTTCGAGATGCTCGACGAGGCCTTTGGCCGCCATCGCTCCGATGATGACCTTGTCGATACGATTTGTGCCGCCGTTGGATTTGCCATTAAGCCAACGGCCATTGGTCTCAGCGACGACTTGCTCTAAATTGGGCTGTGTCAGTTTGCGCTCGTGGGGGATGCAACCGAGCAGCGGGATGTTCATGCGTTTCAGCGCGATGTGGCAGTATTTCTCCACCATCTCGATCTTGTCGGGTTCGACCTTGTTGATAATTGCTCCGATGATCTGCACGCCGGCAGCTTCGAACACGGCCTTGTTGAGCGCGATCTCATCGATCGGGCGGCCGATGCCGCCACCTGCGACGATGATTACTTTGGCATTGAGACGCTTAGCTACATCGGAATTGGAAAGGTCGAAGACGGAGCCGACACCCGCGTGGCCAGTGCCTTCGATGATGATGTAGTCGCGCTCGAAGGCTGCGCGGTCGAAGGCGCGGCACATTTTGTCGATCAGCTCAGTGTGATTGGCGGAAGGGTTTTCGAGATATTCGCGTGTAAATGTGTGGTGGATGGCGATGGGGCTCATCGCATGGATGGGCGTCTTAACATCGAAAATCTGGTTGAGCAGGATGGAGTCTTCATCGATCTGATGGCCTTCTATTTCGACGAAGCGTTGGCCCACTGGTTTGATGAACCCGACACGCTCAGTCATGTTGCGCAGAGCCGCAAAGAGGGCGAGACTGGTTGTGGTCTTCCCGTCATTCATCCGAGTGGCCGCGATGAAGATACGCTTGGTCGTCTTGTTGCGCGGGGCAGTCAAGATTTCCGTATCGTCGGGCTCGGTGAAGTCTTTTTTCGAAGGTGGCATTTTGAAAGGTGAATCCTATGAGTCTGCGTGCGGTCTTTTGGCAACTGTCTTCCGAATTGTGGCCTCTGAACTAGAGGATGGTGACGTCTTCGTTCAAATCGTCGCTATTATCGGTCGGATAGAGGAGCTTGTGGTCGATCGCTTGCGAGGCCACCATGACTGCGGTGCCAAAAATATCGCTGGCGGTGGCACCACGGCTGATCTCGGCTGCGGGCTTAGTCAGGCCGGTCAGGATGGGGCCGTAGTTGCGCGCGCGGGTCAAAGTATCGACTAGTTTGGAGGCGATATTCGCCGAATGCAGATCTGGGAAGATGAGAACGTTGGCATGACCGGCGACGGGGCCTTCGATCTTTTTGGTCTTCGCGGTGATCGGGTCGAGCGCCGCATCGACCTGAAGTTCGCCGTCGATCTCCATCGGGATGCCGAGTGCGCGTGCTTTCTTGCGCGCCATCTTGGTGGCCGCCTTCATCTTGGCCACCGTTGGATCTTTACTGCTTACACTTTTACTGGAGTAGCTGAGCAGGGCCACGTATGGCTTTGAATTTGTTAGGTGGTAGCGGAGCGCAGCGGTGGTCACGGCGATATCGGCTAGTTGCTCGCTGGTGGGGTTGGGCACCACGGCGCAGTCGGCGAGGAAGAGCTCGCGATCCTTGCCCGTCTCAGGATCGGTGAGGTCGAAAATGTTGAGCGAAGAGACGGTCGATACATCTGGCAATCGCGGAATGATTTGGAGGAGAGGGCGCAGTGCACTGGAGGCCGAACTGGTGGCACCAGAGACGATGGCATCGGCCTGCGAAGTGGCGAGCATGAGAGTCGCGAAGTAGTTAGTGTCTTCGAGGTATTGCTCGACCTCTTTGTCCTTGAGGTTTTTGAACCGGCGTAGGCCTTGAAACTGTTTGGTGAAATTTGCCCACTCATCACTGCGGCGCGGCTCGATGATACGTATGCGGTCAAGGCTAAGATTGAGCTTCTCGGCATTGGCTTTAATCTGCGCACGATCACCGAGGAGGATGGGAATGCCGAGGTCATTGGAGGCGAACTGGCGAGCCGCTTGCAAGATTCGAGGATCGCTGCCTTCGGGGAAGACGACGCGTTTCGGGTGGCGCTTGAGGCGCACGGTCAGTTTTGAAATGAGTGGCATAGGTAAAATAATAGGTTAGAATTGGGCGCTTTTTAGTGGAAGTAAGCCTCAGACGAAGAACTAAGAGCACTAAATATACAATTGCCAAAGTTTTTTACGCTGTAGTTTCTAATCGGAGGGCAAGTAAGGATCTTCCGCGCTCCCTGCAAGCAGATGCTCCAGAATCTTAAAAACATCGCCGTGGTCAGTCTTTCGACTGTGGGCTCCCGCTTGCTGGGGCTTCTGCGGGACATTCTGATTTTCGCGGCGTTGGGCGCGAGTCTCTGGAATTCCGCCTTCATCTTGGCCTTCACCTTGCCTAATCTTTTTCGCCGGCTGCTCGGTGAGGGGGCGCTCACCTCGGCCATCGTTCCCGTCTTCTCGGATGTGATGGAGCGGGAGGGGCGTTCGGGTGCGTTCCGGTTTTTCAATCAAGTGCTCTGGCGGCTATTGCTGGCCTTACTTGTCATCGTCGGGGTCGGAATGCTCCTGCTGGCTTGGGCAGCGAGCAGTGGCTGGCTGCCCGAGCGCTGGGCGACGGGTGCGGGACTCGCTGTCTGGCTGCTACCCTACATGCTCTTTATCTGCCTCGCGGCGATCATTTCGGCTGGTTTGAACTTGGTCGGGCGCTTCGCGGTGGCGGCTTCGACCCCGATCCTCCTCAATCTCGCCATGATCGGGGCGCTCGCGGCGGGGCTCTGGCTCGATGCGGAGGCCGCGCGGATGGTTTACTGGCTCTGTGGCGGAGTGCTTCTCGGCGGCCTCTTGCAACTCCTCGTGCCTGCGATAGATCTCATGCGCCAAGGCTGGCGTCCGCGACTGGAACCGAAGGGTGGGGCGGCACTGGCCGAGCTATGGCAACTCTTTTTGCCGGGGCTGATGGGCGCGGCCATTTTGCAGGTCAACATCCTCGTCTCGCGCTTGCTGGCCTACTCGCTCGATGAGTCGGCGGTTTCCGTGCTCTATCTGGCCAGTCGCTTGATGGAGCTGCCGCTCGGTGTCTTCACTATCGCGGTGGCGACGGTCTTTTTCCCGCTTCTCGCGAAGAGCCTCTCTAATCGCGACGAGGCCGCCTTTTCCGCGGCCTTTCTACAAGGCATGCGCCTCGTGATCGGTATTTCCCTTCCAGCGGGCATCGGGCTGCTCGTTTTGGGCGAGCCGATCATCGAGTTCCTCTTCCTCTGGGGCGCCTTTGATCAGGCCGATGTTTTGGCCACGGTGCCACTCCTCGCGATTTATGGGATCGGCTTGCCCTTGTATTCCGCCGCTACCTTTGCCACCCGCGGGCTCCATGCCAGTAAGGACATGCGCACCCCGGTGCGAGTCGCCGGCTACTGCCTCTTGATCAATTTATTTTCTGGCCTGCTCTTGATGCAGTTCTGGGGAGCCGCCGGACTGGCGACGGCCAATGTGCTGGCTGCGTTCGTGCAAAGCTGGCTGCTCTGGCGTGCGCTGGCCGCGGGTCGTGAGGCCTTGAGCTTCCGCGCGCTGCGTCCTGCTCTGCTTAAAGTGCTCCTAGCGGGTGCTGCTATGGGGCTGGCCTGCGCACTCGCATCGCCTTTGTTGGCAGGTTTTGATCTAGGTAATAAACTGAGTGCCGCGCTGACCGTAGCCGTTTGTGTGCCGGGCGGCGTCGCTGTCTATTTTACGCTGCTTTACCTGCTCCGCTTCGAGGAGCTAGATACGCTCAAGGCGATGCTTCGACGCTACTTGCCCAGCGGTAGAAAGTAGCATGACGGCGATAGCCGTCGTGTGCGTCAGCCTGGCCGCCGCTGCGGACACTGGCTGTCGCCAGCGTTCTACATGCAATTCCTTAAATGCAGACTGCTCTAAAACCAAGGGATACTGTTTCCGCTTTCAATGGTGACTCCGTTTTCCGTCCGCGTCGAGCCACAGCCGGAGGTGCCGAGCAGCACCGCCGTGAGGCCGAGACAGAGGATGATTTGCGAGATACGTTTCTTCATGCGGTTCCTTTAGTTATCTAGGTTTTGTTGTGATTGTGCGGTCTTGGCCTGCTTGTCGTAAAGGCTCTTGTAGAGTGGGTTGCTCGCGTAGAGTTCATGGTGGGTGCCGTTGGCCGCGATCGTTCCTGCGTCGAAGACTAGAATCCGGTCAGCGTGCTGGATCGTACTGAAACGGTGCGCGATGATCAGCACCGTGCGACCTTTCGAGAGTGTCTCCAGCGCGGCTTGAATCGCGTGCTCGCTCTCTGCGTCGAGCGCCGAGGTCGGCTCGTCCAGTATGATGATCGGGGCGTCTTTGAGAAAGGCACGAGCGATCGAGATGCGCTGCCGCTGGCCACCAGAGAGGCGATTGCCACGCTCGCCGACAAGGTAATCGTAGCCGCCGTCCATTTGCTCGATGAAGTCAGTCGCATTCGCCATCTCGGCTGCGATACGGATCGCTTCGTCGCTCGCACCCTCCCGGCCGATGCCGATATTGTGTGCGATTGATTCGTTAAAGAGAATGGCCTCTTGAGAGACCAGCGCAATCTGGCTGCGGAGGTCGCCTTTCCGGAAGTCCTTCACATCCGTTCCATCGATCCGCACGCTACCTTCGACTGCGTCATAGAAACGAGGCACTAGATTGGCAAAAGTAGATTTCCCCGCGCCACTCGGCCCTACCAGCGCGATTACTTCGCCAGGCGCGATGTCGATCTGGATATCCTTGAGTGCCGCCTCATCCTTATAGCTGAAAGTTACATCGTCGAACTCGATTCTCCCATTAAGCGCGCGCGCTTCGACTGGATTCGGGCTTTCCGGCACCGTGTCTTCGGTCTCGAGGACATACTCTAAACGGTCGAGCGAAGCCTCTGCCTTACGAATGGTGTTCGATACGTTCCCTAGCTTCTTGATCGGCTCGTAGCACATGTAGAGCGCAGTGAGAATCGCCGCCATGCCCTCAGGGGAGAGCCCCTTAACGACAGCCACATAAAGCGCAAAGACGATCGCAAAAGCCGAGACCAACTCAATTATGGGTGAAAGCGCTTTGTCATACTTCACCGTTTTGAGGGAGAGCTTGAAAAACTTTTTGCAGGCCGCCTCGAAACGATTGATTTCTCTATTTTCTAAATTGTAGGCACGCACCTCACGAACGGAACCGAGGTTTTCGTTGAGGACAGCGTTGACCTCACCCGCTTGTTTTTGTGCCTTTTTCGCTTTGGCTAAAATCCGAGAGCCAATCACTTTGATCGGGAACACGCAGGCAGGGACCGATGCGAGCGCGATTAGCATAAAGGCCGCTTCTTTTTCAGAGATCGTTAAATAGATCAAGGCACCCGAAGCGGCGAACAGCGTGGCCGGCTCTTTGACCAAACTATTGACCACTTTGACAATGGCGACTTGCAACTGTGCAGTGTCGCCCGTCACACGGCTCATCAGGTCGCCCACATTGTTGCGGTGGAAGAAAGAGAGCGGCAGCTCCTGTATCTTAGTAAACACCATTATGCGCAAACGCTCCAACACGTGCATCCCCGCATAGGCCATGTAGTAGGCGTTGAGGAAGCTACCCACCGCCCGAAATGTAAATGCAATTGGCACCGAGGAGAGAATCAGGATCAACTGCATGCCCTCGGGCGGATTGTCCGAGGTAACCAGCGGCACCAGGAATTTGATAACAAAGGGCAAGCCCGCACCCGACGCAGCGGCAGCGATGATCCCAAAAAGCAACCCGAGCCCAAATTGGACTCGTACCGGTTTCAGATATTTAAAGTAGGGGCCGAAGCGTTTGATAAACATAGGCTCGAAGCGGATGCGTAAATGGCGAAACAATTAAAATACGCGCTTCAATGCGTGAAAGTCCAGCTTTGCTGTGGGGTGTGTTTTTTGCGCCTAGTCGATAGGCGAATAAGTTTTCTCAAATAACCCCGTTCTTAGGTGTAGCCGAATTCGTAAGAATTTGGACGTTCAACGCGAATCGATCAAACGGACCAAATTCTTACGAATTCGGCTACATGAAGAATGATGACTCTCGGTATTGCGCAGTCACCCCTTTCCCTTATAACGCCTCTATATGTCCGAAACTTCGACCAACGATTCTTTACTCTCCGTTCGTGATCTTAAAGTGCATTTTCCCGTCAAAGGCGGCCTGCTCCAGCGCACGGTCGACATAGTCAAAGCCGTCGATGGCATCAGCTTCGATGTGCCGCGCGGCAAGACTGTCGGCCTCGTCGGCGAGAGCGGCAGCGGTAAGACCACCACCGGGCGCGCCATCGCCCGCCTCGTGCCTATCACCGCCGGCTCCGTCCATTACGGTGGCCGCGACCTAGCTACACTTTCCCGCCGCGACTTCTTCGCCTACCGCAAGAAGATTCAAGTCATCTTTCAAGACCCCTTCGGCTCGCTCAATCCCCGGATGACGATCTACAGCATCATCGCAGAGCCGCTCGATATTCATTTTAAGGACTGGTCCAAGGCGCAAAAGCAAGCCCGCGTCGCCGATCTACTGGAAAAGGTCGGTCTCTCCGCTGACTTCATGCAGCGCTACCCGCACCAGTTTAGTGGCGGCCAGCGCCAGCGTATCGGCATCGCTCGCGCCCTCGCCGTCGAGCCCGAGTTTATCGTCTGCGACGAGCCCGTCAGCGCGCTCGATGTCTCGGTGCAAGCACAGATCGTCAATCTCCTGCAAGACCTCCAAGACGAGCTCGGCCTCACCTATCTCTTCATCGCGCACGATCTCGCGGTGGTCGAGCACATCAGCGACGAAGTCCTCGTCATGACCGAAGGCAAAATCGTCGAACAAGCCAGCGCCGACGAGATCTACAACAACCCGCAGCACCCCTACACCGTCAAGCTACTCGAAGCCGTACCGAAGTTGTAAGGCCTAGAGCAACGACTGATCCTAGATCAAGAAGGTAGAGCAGGTCGAAAGAGGTTTGAGCGGGTAGCGCGGCATGGCCTTCTTGGCATGAGCCCGCCTGTAGCGTGGAGCACAAATTCATGCAATTATACCAGGGGCATCCCGGGGAAGCACTGATGGCGATGCTTGCGCTTGGCTTTGTATTGAAGAGGAGTGAGTTAAATGTTCAGAGCGACGTATTTTAGAACCACAGAGACACACCGATACAATGAAGCGCTTTCTCTGGATCCATCTGTGTTTATCCGTGTTCATCTGGTGCGCCAAGCTAAACCTAATTGAACTAATATTATGAAACGTTAATATCATGTTAATTGAATGTCCAACATGTAGCTAGACAGGCGCTGAAAGGAGTAATCCCCAAGGCGAAGCCCTGCGCGGCGAACCTACAAGCCGTAACGCAATTGAACTCGATTCAGCCTCGTTACACTACAAAACAGGAGTGGCCAATCTTTCAGATATGCTGAAGCCTG
>Ga0222632_1000926_pt1 | contig 12665 bp, 12 predicted proteins | sample AntAcemetageno46_FD_179828 | JGI IMG/M metagenome (GOLD analysis project Ga0222632, IMG submission 179828) | Saline water microbial communities from Ace Lake, Antarctica - #46 | ecosystem: Environmental > Aquatic > Non-marine Saline and Alkaline > Saline | place: Antarctica: Ace Lake | collected...
GGCGGAGTAATGGTGGCCAATGTTTAAACTCCAACACTCCAACACTCCAATACTCCAACACTCCAAAGCGCACGGCTATGTCCCGGACGTCCAGTTAATCCTGGCTGCAATGGACCTGAGTAGTTACAAAATCTTACTCAATACTTCGTAGAAATCGATTCAGGCGAATACTCAGAAGGGGAAACGCCGAATGACTTCCGAAAGCTGGAACTGAAGTGCGCTGGTGAGGCGAAGCCGGTGGCATAAGCGACTTGTTTGATCGAAAGGCTGGCATCGTTTTGCAGCAGCGAACGAGCGACTTCCAAGCGACGGTTGGCCACATATTTATGGCAACTCATGCCGGTGACTTCCATGAAAATGCGGTGGATGTGCCGCGAACTCATACCGACGGCCTGCTCGAAACGCGCCATCGAAAGATCGCCGTCTATATTGGCATCGACGAAGCGGACGATCTTACTGACTACACGGCGGCTGCGCGAGGGCGGAGAAGCCTTCGTTTGGTCGGCGGGACGCTCTGAGGTTTTCGGTAGAGCGTGATTAAGGATTTGAGAAATGATCAAGAAAGCCCAAGCCCGCAGACGTTGATTGCGGAAAATGTCTCTCGCTTTCCCCTTAATTGACAACTCCCGAATCAAAGAACCCACCTGCATGTCGAGTGCTCGAGGCGTCTCCACTGTAGGCTGTAGCCGATCGCTGATCATGTCGATTTCAGCTTCCGCGCTCGGCAAGCTGGCCAAGGAAATACCGATCATCAGTGCTGGCTCCAAGCACTCCCACCGGTGTAATTGTTTTGGAGGAACCACAAAGACCCCCCCCTGCCGTAGCGTGAACGAGTCTTCACCCTTAACCGCGAAGCGGAACGAGCCCTCGACCACTAGCTCCAGTTGGAGCTCTTGATGCATGTGCCAGCCAAAGGAATCACCCAGCGCGTAGTGCCCCTGACCAAAATGAAACTCGATACAGCGCAACTCCCAGGGCGACCAGACGAAGTCGCCCAGTTCCGATAAAATCCCGTGCAGGACATCGTTAAACTGAGTCAACTCCTTGGGACGTAAATGTGCAAATGTGGGAGACATAACTTAAAACAGAGAGGGGTAATTGAAGGCAGGTCGTAAAAGTAAATATGAGTTCTGCGTTTGAAGCCTTCAAGCTAGAAAGCGACCGCCCACTGGTCGAAACGGGTTCCCCGTTCCGCTACACTATTTCGGAGTAGCGACTCTGAAGCGTCTGCTAAACTCACATAAATTAAGTGACCGATGAGAGCATTCGACGCAGGCCATCTTTCAAAAACTCTTGATCGAGGCTGAGCGCGATAAAGCGATAGCCGTCGTCCGCCGCCTGTTTGACCAACTCGGGCTGATTTGGTACGATGTGGAAGCCTGGCAACACACCGTGTCGCTGCGACGCTTCCAAAAAGATCTGCCGCGCGGCAATAACTTTGGGGTGGTCTAACTGCCCGGGCAAGCCCATCGAGGCTGACAGATCATAGGGCCCGATGAAACTGGCGTGGATACCAGGGACGGATAAGATCTCATCGACCTGCGCCACCGCATCGATGTGTTCGAGCATGACGACGACCTTGACGTTCTGGTTGTGCTCGACGAAATACCCGGCAAAATTACGCCCGTAATCAGTCGCCCGACAAAGGGAGGCACCGCGGATGCCTTTAGGCGGGAAATTGGCAATGGCGACCGCACGCTCCGCCAGTTCACGATTATTGACCGACGGCACGATGATGCCCGTCGCGCCGAGATCGAGCGCCTTCTTGGCGGCCACCTCGTCGCAGCTGGGTAAACGAACGTAAAGTTCTTTACCACTCCCCTTGACCGCACGAGCAATATTGGCGAGGTCAGCACAACTGGTATCCGTATGTTCCATGTCCACACAGATAAAATCGACTGCCTCACCCGCAAAGACTTCGGCGATGGCCGGATGCCCGAACATGATCCAAGCCCCTAGCTCTAGATTCGTATTTGTAGATTCTGTAGATCCCATACTACGAGCACAGGGCGAGCCTGTGCCGCCGAACAGATCGAAGTCTTCGCTATTTCGGACATCACTTACACAATTGGTCTGACCTGCGGGTAGGCAAATGTAGAAGAAAATGAAAAATGAATCTTTTACCACCCGCTACGCTGGAGAGCACGGAGACGCGGAGGATAAGAATGAATCAAATCTCTGTGTGCTCCGTGTGCTCTAGAGAGCGTAGCGAACGGGTGGTTGAAAATTGCGTTCTATAAGCCTTGAATTGATCTTGAGTCACTGCGCCCAGCCAACGAAATGGGCGGCAACCGTCTACGGGCAACGCGCCGAACAAACGCGGGCGTAACAAGTCGCGCCCCTACGATCAAAGTCATTTGCCATTGGGCTAAAGAAGCTTTCAGCATGGTAGTGATCTTCTACGCCACTAGTCCGAATGACGATTCGCTCTACCTTAGCTTCGATGATTTGTTACAAACCGCGATGTCGTTTCGTTAAATTTTCCACTCACGGCGGACAATTAACCTTGCAATCCTTCCAAGGGAAGGGAAGATTACAAGGATGCTTAGCCGAATTATACTACAAAAGGTCGAAAGCGCCTTAGCTCGCCAAGCGGCGGTCGCACTAATCGGACCACGACAAGTCGGAAAGACTACATTGGCTTTGGAAATTGGCCAAGCGCAGGACGCCCTGTATTTAGATCTGGAAAACGCAGATGATCGTGAACGACTCAAAGACCCTGTTCTTTTTTTGGAAAGCCAAGAAGACCGCTTAGTCATTTTAGATGAAATCCACCGAACGCCTGAGCTATTTCAAGCCTTACGTGGGATCATCGATCAAGGACGTATGAAGTCAAAAGGGGTCATGTCGTTATGTTTATAATAGTTGGCACTTTATTAAGCCTAGAGATATATTCATGGCAATGTCCGCAGTTTGTGAATTAAGGAAATAGATAGAGTGAAGGGGGCAAGCGTGCAATATAGAGACCGCACCTTTCTCACCCTTTATAAACATAACGACATGACCCCTGCTATGGACCCACAAAGGTAATGAAGCGACCCCTTTTTCAGTCCTGGATGTCGATTCCGAGCTTGATGACTTCGGCGGTGGCTTCAGTCTGTTGATGTGATGTGGGAGTGAGTTTTTTAGTTGGCTTCATAATAAGAGTCGTAGTGTTGGTGATTCTTCACCGCCTGCAACTCCTCCCATGTCATCTTTTGTATTCTTCGTTTGACCACTTTTGTATTCTTGTGTTAAGTGTTACCTATGTCCCTGTTTCGCAACTCTTTAGACAGCGCCGGAATTCTGCAAGCTGCTACAAATCATCGAAGTAAAGGCATTTTCAGTTGAGATGCCTTACCCTGAAATTGCCCCATATTCGTGCTTGATCTAACTTTATTTTTCATAATTATCCCGATGCTCACCCATTAAAGTTAACAAACACTGTCTAGGAACTTCTTAAAATTATGAAAAAAACAACTCACAACTCACCAGTTCAAGGCTTCACGCTGATCGAAATGATCGGCGTGCTTGCTATCATCGGTATTCTTTCGGCAGTGGTCGCACCACGTGTGATTGAGTCGATTCGAGATGCGAAGGTCACTTCGGCTATCTCTTCCGTCAACGCAGCCAAATCGGCAGCCCTTAACTTTTACCAGCGCTACGATCGCTTCCCTCTGGATACGGTGACCGGCCTTGGTGTAGTTGTGGACTACCGTAGTGATCCTACAGGTGGGACGAATTTTTCAACTACCACGGGCCGTCTCGATTTTGGCGACATCTTAGTGCGGCAAGAGCTATTACTTGAATCAGAGCGCACCCCGATCGGCGAAGAGGAGGAGGGCACTAAGACTTGGGCGGTCGGTTGTTCTAAGCCAGGCGAAGCCTTCATAGCAGGCGGAGGTTCGGCGACGGGTTATGGCGAAAGTTCGTTTCTCTTCAAATCAGCGGGTAAAGGCACTCGGATCGTCTACTTCTATATGCCAAACTTGACGCTCCAAGAAGCGGCTGCTCTTGGAACCAAGGTCAATGGTCCTTTCCCCTCGGGAGTCACTGGTGATGAAGGGGCGGTCAATGAAACTATCGTCGGCTCGGTTCCTGCAAATATCGATGGAGCCAATGCCTGGTTCGTCGATAACGGCGACAGCACTTTTGATGGCTACGTTTACGTATCGCATCAGTAAAACTCGTTGAAGTCTTTTTTTTTTGAATCTAGTTCGTCTGTGAATCGGCCCGAAACTACGCCAACAACGTCCGCGGATGTATCGGGTATTGAGGCGTGGCTGGTCTCAAATAAAGTTCTCACTAAGTCCCAAGCAGCCCTCGCTCGTCGCGAAGGGGCTCGCTTGGGACTTACTTTTTCCGAAATCGTGCAGCGGCTCGGGCTCGTTACCAGTGAGGAGCTGGCCGAGTACCGCTCGGCCAGAGGCCGCTTAAGTAAGGCGAGCGACTTCCTCGGTGCCGCCGGTGCCGATGGCGGCAATCTTAGTCTGCGGCGCCTGCAGCTCGATGCGCACTTGCTCGGGCGCTTTACGGCAGATCTCTGCCAGAGCCTCGTGGTGATTCCGCTGGCTGAGCGCGACGGTGTGCTCTGGGTGGCCTCGGCCAATCCCTTTGATTTGCCCACTTTAAAAAGGTTGGAGGCCGCGGCGGGGCAAGCGGTCGAGACTTTGCCTGCTTCGGAAACTGACATTCGCCTGGCGATCAATCGTAATTTTAATCGAACCGACGCGCTCTACGAAGCCGTCGGCACTTTCATTCAAATGGATGCCTCTGAGCTGAGCGAGCAAAGCCAAGATGATCCGCCGATGATCCGACTAGCGGAGCAAATTTTGATGCATGCCGCGACAAGAGAGGCGAGCGATGTGCACTTGCACCCTGAGGAGCGCTTCTTGCGCATTCGCTTGCGTGTCGACGGTATCCTCGAAGAAGGCATCCTACTGCCTGGGGCGATTCGTAGTGCGCTCACCGCGCGGTTTAAGATTTTGGCAAGTCTAGATACCGCGGAGGATCGGCTGCCTCAAGACGGGCGCATTCAGTTCGCCATCGGCAGCGAAGAGATCGACGTCCGCGTCTCCTCCCTGCCGAGCAGTCACGGTGAGAGCATCGTGATGCGCTTGCTCGATCAATCGCGCCTCAAGCTCTCGCTGCCCTCACTGGGGTTTTCGGAGGCGCAGCAAGTTAGTTTTTCTGGGGTGCTGGAGCAGTCGCATGGAGTCTTCTTGGTCACCGGGCCGACCGGCAGTGGTAAAACCACCACGCTCTACACCTTGCTCACGATGGTCGATGCGGAGTCGCGCAGCGTCTTTACTCTAGAAGATCCTATCGAATACCGTCTCCCGCTGATCCGCCAGACTCAAGTCAAAGACGAGATCGGGCTGAGCTTCGCCCGCGGGCTGCGCTCATTACTGCGGCAAGATCCCGATGTGATTCTAGTCGGCGAGACGCGCGATCAGGCGACGGCGGAGCTCATGATCCGAGCCGCGCTAACCGGGCACTTAGTATTTTCGACGCTGCACACCAATGATGCGATCAGCGCGGTGCCCCGACTCACGGACTTAGGGATACCGCCTTTCTTGCTCTCCAGTAGCTTGATCGGGCTCAGTGCCCAGCGCCTCGCGCGCCGGCTCTGCCCTGTCTGCCGAGTGGAAGAGACGCTCAGCGAAAATGCTTGGCATGGGATGGGCGGTATGTCCTCGGCCGTCGGTGGGGCTCAAGTTTACCGCGCTCTGGGCTGCCCAGCTTGCGGCGAGAAAGGCTACAGTGGCCGTATCTGCCTAGCAGAGATTATCCATATCGATTCCAAGATTCGCGAGATGATCGATCAAGGCTTAAGTAGCACCGAGATGAAGCGACGCATCCGCGAGGTGGGTATCCATGATATGCGTAGGGATGGATTAGAAAAAGTGCGCGCTGGCCTGACTTCAGTCGACGAGGTCGCTCGAGTGGTGCCGTGGGAGGATGCTACGAACTAGTCATGCCAAAATTTGACTATACCGCAGTCACGCCTCTGGGAGCGATCCAGAAGGGCACCCAAGAGGTGGATTCGGAGGATGGCTTGCGCGACCTGCTCGCCAGGGCCGATCTAGAGTTGATCAACTGCCAGCAGCGCGGCCGATCGGTAGAGCGGCGCAGTCGCAATTGTAAGTTAAAAACCAGCGAGCTCGCCAATATGATTTTCCAATTGGGCATGCAGCTCAGAGCAGGCGTGCCTCTGTTGGAAGCGCTCCGCGTGCGTGAAGAGGGCGACGAAATCGCCAAGGATGCGCGGGTGAAACTGCGCTTGGCAGAGGTCGTCGAGCAGGGCGCACCGATGAGCCAAGGCATGGCGGAGTTCCCCCGAGTCTTTCCGAGCTACGTCCTTAGTATCGTGCAAGTGGCTGAGCGCAGTGGTTCGCTCTCGGAAAATTTGATTCAGATGCGGGACTACCTCGAGTGGATGGATCGTAACTGGAAGTCCTTTCGGCAGGCGATGATCTACCCGGTCTGTGTGATGCTGGCCTTGCTCGTTTTTATCATCATTGCCTTACGCTTTGTCTTCCCCCCGATCACGCAAATGCTCTTCGAGCTCAATATTCCGCTGCCGCTGATCACCAAGATAATGATAGCGGCGAGTGACTTCGTGCAGCACCAGTGGTGGTTCATTGTCGCTGCAGGATTGGTGCTTCCCTTCGGCTATAGGTTGCTGTTTACCCACTCTGCCAAGGCCGCGCGAATCCGGGATCGATGGCTGCTAAAGCTTCCTTTTCTAGGAGACGTCATCTTGAACTTAGCGGTCAATCGCTTTCTACGCAGCCTCATCCTGATGCTGCAAGCGGGCATCGTGATCACCGAAGCGCTCGCCCTGTCTCGCGAGGTGGTGGGTAATCGCGAGATAGAGGCCAGCCTAGTGAAGATTGAAACAGCGGTCGCCAATGGCTCGCCATTGAGCGATGCGATGCGCCGAGAGAAAGTGTTTCCTTCGCTCGTGCTCACGATGATCGGAGTGGGGGAGCGCAGTGGCTCGATGGATGAGTCGCTGCAATCAGTCGTCGATTATTATGACGATTTGGTGCCGCGTAAAATTAAAGCCTTTTTTGCGATACTTGAGCCCGGTCTGATCGTAGTGACCATCGTGCTCGCGGGGCTGGTGGCAGCGGCAGTCTTTTTCCCGCTAGTCAATATGCTCAGCCCTGGAGCTTATTAACAATATCAAGCATATGAAAGAATTAAACTATCAGGGTTCTTTAGTCGCACCAGCGGGACACCGCAGGTCGCGCATTACCAGAGCGGGCTTTACTCTGATCGAGTTCATTGGCGTCTTAATCATCATTTCAATTATTTTAGCAGCAGCCGCACCAGTGGCTGTTCAGTTGATTCAGAACCAGCGCCAATTAAGTGAAGAGCGCGCGCTTCCTGGTATCGGCCAAGCGCTGAAGCGAGGGATTTTGCGGGAGCAGAGCTTCCCGTTGGATAACTCCTCGGTCAGTGCCGAAACTGATGATCAAGCGTGGTGGAAGATAGCTTCACGTAGCGGTGCCGGGGGTGAAATGGAAGTGCGTTACCCACGTGGGTCGTTTGTGGTGGGCGACACTGACCGGCATCTTTACCTCGCGCAGACGGATTGGGCTGGAAAAACCTTCTTTGAGGTAACTGGTGGTGGGCCTGCCTGGCTGGACGATTTCAATGAACCGGACGAGTTGCGGATGCTTTTACTCTCCGTTGTGGACCCGGATTTACCGCTGCCTGAGGCACTGTCGGAGGGGGACGAAGGGGCGTTCAATAAGCTCTGGTCTAGCTGGTCAGTGGGGCTGGATGGCAACCCTAGCAGTGGCGAATGGGCAACTTATGGCCTCAGCGCGGCCGAGTGGGAAGGGCGCGCGGCTGAGCTTAATATCGAGCGAATCGATTTGCGTGACCTATTGTGCCGCGTCGTGATCGAGAACCGTCGGCACCTAAGTGCGTTTTATGAGGAGGGCGAGCTCATCAGAATGTTCGAAATACAGGAGCAGACCTTTCTAGCGAATCCCGCGCCTGTATTTGGAACGTATAATTTACAAGATACCCGGCTGCAATTGGCTTTGGAGACGGTGGTGCCTGCTGAAGGCGAGACCGTAAGCGTCGACAAGGTCTTGGTCGACAAATTATACATCATACAAGCGGGGCGGCTGATTGATGAATCCAAGCCCGCGGGGTATATCATCTCAGGGCAAGAGATGGACACCAGCGGGAGCATCACAACGGTCGCTCCCGTCCGAGTGCAGATTTACCCCGCAGACGGCGATTCGCGCCGCGCTCAAATAGCGCTCAACAACCCCGCCGACCCAGAATTCCCTGCGTGGCTGAATGGGTGGGAGACGACTGATGCCGCCATCCAAGAGCGCTACTTTCTCAAACTGCAGGCACTCTTATTAGAAGACCCTTCGACGGGTAATGAGGCCGGTGTTTTTATCGTTAAAGACAGTTTTGAAATGCTCCGCTACGATGGACTACGTTGGGAATATTAAATAATCATGCAAGTAAGAGTTATATGGGATCATGGGGCGGTGTGGATACTGCGGCGCAGGCGCTCGGGCGTGGAGTGCATTGCTGAGGCGCAGGCTGAAGATGCTGAGGCCTTGGTCGCGTGCTTGAAGTCTCACTATAAAGATATTGCGGGCTGTCGGCTATCCATATTGATGGATCACCCCTTGCTCGATCACCGGCTCGAACGCACGCCGCGGCTCTCGCACAAACTGCTGCGTCAACTCCTCGAACAGAGGCACCAGAAGCTTTACGGTAAGGAGACGCGCTACTGGGCTTACAATAAGCTCGAATTGTCGGGAAAGAGCCTGCAAGACGTTTACTTGCTGGCCAGTGTGCCCGCTCAACTCAATGATTTGATTGCAGCCTGGGCCCTGCGCTCGGGCGTTTATTTGGAGGGTATCTTCAGCCTCGCCGCGGCGATCTCGACAATCGGCCCAAGTGGTACTACCACCGCCCAAAGAATCCGCGCAGTGCAATTTGCCTCAGTGACTTACATCATCGTGCAAGACTCCCACGCCCACCCCTTATACTTTATCCGAGCGGGCGCGTGCGGCGACGATCATAGCCGGGTCGAGCGGTCGGCCGAGCGACTCGCTCTCTTCGTGGAGCAGGAGTTTGGCCTGGAGCTGACGAGCGAGGAGCGTGTGCTCGCCGAGACTGAGGAGCTCACGGCGGACTGCCTGCTCAAGCCTGCGTCCAAGACGATGCTCAATATCTGTGCGCCACATGAGCGCCGCCGGCAGACGAGTCTGCGCATCCGCTTGCGCGTATTTGCCGCGCTCGTTTGTGCGCTCCTCATCACTGCATTTCTGATCCAGCCCCGGCTCGCCGAGAAGCACCGTCTCGATTCGGAGAGTTTAGCGTATGTTCCAGAAATCAGGGTCGCAGAGCTGAAACTGGAAGCAGTCGAGGCCGCCCTCGCCGAGGCGCAAATCTTAAGGCAGGTGGTTGCATTTTGCCGTAACCGCACGGTGGACAAGATCGACGACCCCGTGGCCTCGCCGATTCTAGTCCTGTTTTCAGCGGTCATCGATGTGCTCTCTCCCGATCTCGAATTGGATCGCTTAGAGTGCCAAGTCGATGAGTCCGAGGATACGCTGTTGGTGCAGCTACGGGGCCGTCCTCTCACGCCAGATCTAGATTTGAGTGCCCAGCTAAAACCCTTCCGTGAAGGTCTTGAAAATCAGGGTTGGATAGTCGAAGAGGTGTCGATCAACTTCGTTCGCTCTGAGGGAAGCTCTCAGTCTCGCTTCAGTCGCCGAGGGACAGAGCGCTTTTTCGAGGCTCGTGTCGTCGTGCGAGCTGAGCCCCTAAACTTGAGTGATCTATAGCTGATGTACCGATTCCTATTTATTTGTTTACGAAGCCTCGCGGCATGGCCCGTCTTGGCGCTACTAATCGTCGCAATGGCGGTGTTGATCGCGCTCGGCGCTGGTCTCAAGCAGCGGGAGCAAAAGGTAGCCGTTTTGCTCCAACAATCAGTCAACCTAAAGCGCACGCTCAAAGAGCGAACGGAAGTCCTCAATGGGCTAGAGCTTTCTGATCTCCAGCGCCGGGTGGAGCTCTACGCGGAAGACCTCATCGATCCCACCTCCGATGTGCAGACGCGGCTCTTTGATCTGATCGAAGCCGATGTCGCCACTGTTCGCTGGTCGATCGACGAGATCGAGGTCGATGAGATTTCAGAGCCGAGCGCGACGAGTCCTCTTGGGAGCGTGGGCGCGGTGCTGACGGGGAGTATGCCTTTGGAGTTGGTCGAGGTGAATCGCCTCGACCGTGAGCAGCGCCTCCCGGGGCTATCTGCAGTTCGCTTAGCGCGCTTACTATGGAGCGCGCCGCCCTATAAGGAGTTTGATTACTTGCTGATCGAAAGAGGCGACGAGGCCTACCAGCTGAAACTCGGATTATTCCTGCCCACTTGGACGATTCAAACCCCAGAGAAAGCGACCCCATCCGATGGCTAAATTTTTAAATAATCCCCGAGTCGTCCTGCCGCTGGCCTTGGCTTCTGCACTATTTATCGTCTACCGAGTGGCCCCCGGCGTGTTTGAGTTTGGGCCGTCCACTACTCCGCGGGCGTCGGCTATCAGTCTCAAAGCTTCGCCACGAGAGCTTGGAGCTGCTGCAGCGGAGGCGCCCGCAGTGGCGCGTGTCGGGCTGATGCTGCGTGAGCGTTGGCTGCCTAATCGCTGGCGACAGTTCGCTACGATGCGGCGTGACCCATTTATCGTGGTTGAAGCCGCGCCTCCGGCCCCCGTGGATGCATTGGCAGAGGATCCTATTGTGGTAATCGATCCGGGCCTGTTGGACAGTTATTTTGCAGAGCACTTGGGCTTAGACGAGCGCGGGTTTTTCGTTCGATTCGGGAGTATTCGCAAGCGAGAGGGCGATTCCTTACGCACGACTGAGGGCCGGGACTTAGTCGTCGGTTCGATCGCTATCGCCGAGATCCGGCGCACGCCTGAAGAGTATGTGCTCGCGGTTCGAGAGAAGGTGGCTGAGTTGAGTTTATTAGCGGTCATGCGGCTCGATTCCGACAACGAGGCTGCTCTCGACGGACCACCTGTCACGGTGGACCCAGGTTTCGGAGAGGGAGACTCGCTCGATTTGAATGCAGTCGAACGGATGCGCGGCTCGCTGCAAGATTCCTCGGCGGTCATCAACGGAGGACGGCGCCCGGGAGGGCTTTATGCACAAGGTGATTTAATTGTCGTAAACCCGTCCATCGGATTGGGGCGAGTCGAAGAAGCCGCGGTGGTGCTGGTCGATCGCAATGGAGAACTCTACCACTTGAGCTTGGATTAAATATTTTATTGAACGTTTGATACTAAAAAAAATCCCCACTAAGGACAACCATACGGGGTCAGTCCAATTTACCTTGTTTTAGGTTTATGGACAGCATTACTGATGGAGAGTGTGGTATGGCTCGAAAAATACGTATCGAATATGAGGGTGCTTGTTATCACGTGATTAACCGTGGCAACTACCGTTCTTGGATTTTCGAGAGTGCGGGAGCCCGGAAAAGGTTTTTAGCCTGTTTGGAAGAGACGTGTACAACGATGGGTTGGCGTTTGCATGCGTGGTGCCTAATGGGGAACCATTATCATCTTTGCATCGAAACCCCGCATCCGAATCTGGTGGAGGGAATACGTTGGTGACAGTCCGTCTTCGCGAATCGTTTCAATCGTTACCGACAGAGTCACGGTCATGTGTTTGCTCACCAAGCCGCCCATAGGGCACCCGCTTGATTCACCCGCTTTGCGGGCTGCGCCATCTTTGCGCTGTCGCGCTCCGTCAGGGCCGTTACAAGGCGATTCTAGTGGACGGCGAAGCGTTGGGTGCTGTGTGCCACTATATCCATTTGAACCCTGTTCGTGCTGGTTTGGTGGAAGCGTCTTGTTTAGAGCAATACGCTGACAGCAGTTTTGCGGGTCTCTGGTATCCCCGTCGTCGGCGCAGTTTTGAGAGTCCAGAACTCGCTTTAGAGTGTGCGGGTGGATTGTTGGATACCCCGGCGGGCCGTCGCAAATACCGTGATTATCTTGGCTGGCTCTCTGAGACCGACGAGGAGGCAAAGCGCCTGGGGTTTGAGGATATGACAAAAAGCTGGGCTAAAGGGACAGCTGAATTCAAGCGATCAATCATTAAGGATTTAAAGGACGAGCAAGTGCGTAAAGTCGTGGAATTGGACTGGCCCCATCTTGTGGTCCAGTCAAGAGTAAGGGAGGGCGGATGTCCCATCCGCAGCGGCAGGACAATGCCTCAACAATTCAAGCGGTCAACACGGGAGCAGGATGCTCCCACTACACTACAGTAGCCGGAGCTTCCAGCTCCATGGCACCCAACGCAATACGGGAGCAGGATGCTCCCGCTACGGGGCTACTTTCGTAAAGGGGGCTGAAAAGGGGTCATTCCGTGTATTCGTATGTATACAAACACGGAATGACCCCTTTTCAGGTCACAGATGAAGATGAACGCGAACTCCTACTAGAAAACGAAGGATGAACCAGTCGCGGTGATCAATGAGGTTCGCTTAGGCTCACTCATCATCACGCTCTACGTTGTAGGAAAAAATGGAATGAATTTTTAACCACGGATTAACACCGATTCACACGGATCAGAAAGCAAAACAGAAAGAATCCTATCCGTGTCCATCCGTGTTAATCCGTGGTTAAAAGAAT
>Ga0222632_1000933_pt1 | contig 12608 bp, 8 predicted proteins | sample AntAcemetageno46_FD_179828 | JGI IMG/M metagenome (GOLD analysis project Ga0222632, IMG submission 179828) | Saline water microbial communities from Ace Lake, Antarctica - #46 | ecosystem: Environmental > Aquatic > Non-marine Saline and Alkaline > Saline | place: Antarctica: Ace Lake | collected...
GTTGTTATCGATGCACAGTTGCCAAATTATCTCGAAACGTTGGATTTAACACTCCAACAACACAAAGGATTTAAGAAGAAACCATACGATACTCAATCATTTAATTCGATTGGAATTACTAAAGACGAGATAGCGCAATCATTATTCTCATAATTTTATTTTTGTATGTAATGTACATGAAGAAGTTAAGGGTTTTTGTATGAGTATTTTTGATACTTGTGCAGTATTTTTGGTTCGGAACATTCGCATATGATTTACCACCAGAAGAGGATTTGCTCGCCCCGATAGTTGTACAGGAGTGAGCTGCTGAGCTATCTGTATTGGAGGAGGAAAATAGTGTTCCAGAAGAGATGTCTTCTTCATGAGATAACCAAAATATTAATGATATTGATCCCGATGCTGATGCTGCCATCTTGTCATGAAATATTGATACTAGTAGTATTGATATTTCGTTTGATATAGATTCTGTTGGCACAGAAGATGTTATATCTACGACAGAGCTAGACATTGTCGATACTGAAGATGATCAAGGAGAAGAATTACCACTTCTTATTATTACTGAAGTCTATTTTGGCTGAACGGATGAATGGTTTGAACTCTACAATCCATATGAAACAACCTTTGTTTGATCTATCCAGGTCGTTGGTGTCAAGTCATCACCATTAATTCTAAACAACATCACTATTCCAGCAAAAACAGCTCGTATATTTGGTGATAATATGTTGATGATAAGCGATTCATCTGTTATTGAACGTTCAGCTTTAGCCCTCAATTTGGTTGATTCTACAGCGATTTCTATTAATTTACTCTATAATAGTGAAGTGATAGACTCATTTTTTGCTGACACAATGATTATGGTAGCATCCAACAAAACCCCAAGAGCAGCACTCCAGAGGACGTTGGATGATATTGGAGTAGTACATATTTCACCAGTTGCTCAAACTTATAACACAACAGATCCTGCATTATTTACAATCAATCCAGGAATTGTTTATGATGCTATAGCTGCTGTTGCCCCAGCAGCATGTGAGAGTCGATGATCGACAATCCAGATCAGTGAGGTGTTTCGATGAACACAGGAACATGCTCCCTATATCGAAATATTCACCCCACAGTCATTTGGACAGAATATTACGATTGGAGGGACTCTTTTGGACCAAGAATTTACTGTGTCAATTGATCAGTCCGCTTGACACTATCATCTTATCTCTACAACGGAAAATAACTATATAAAGCAGCTATTCGTGTCCGATAACCAAAAGTTATCATTGGCTTCTGGACTAGGAAATATCGTCATATATGGACAGAGTTGACAAGTTTTGGACAAAGTCGACATTGTATCTAGGGAGGATGGATACTCGTCATATGTTGGATGAATTGGGTGTACGAGAGTCGCCAATACAGTAGATAATTTTTCTCCATGATTTGATAATGCGTACTTGTTATATTTTCCTCAAGGAGCAGAAAAAGTTATCACAGTAACACAGCAAATTATTATTCCTACTTCCGGATGATCATGTTCCTGAGATATGCAAACTGGATCAGTTATTGCAACGGCGACGGGCGATTTTGTTATGGAGTTTCTTTCCATTGATTATGATCCTATAGGTTCAGATACGAATAGAGAAAGCATTGTAGTCCGTTCATTGGTTGATTATCCATTGGATTTGTCGGTCTATGCATTGCGTCTAAGTACGAGAAACTGACTCCAATACCTTCGATGAGTACTGGAACCAGAAGAAGAAATAACACTGACAGGAAACTTCCGCTTCCCTAATGCTGGAGCTTGTGTGGATCTGTTGTACGGTGATTTTGTTGTTGATACATACTGTTATCCTGTAGTATGAAATGGATCAGGAGAATTAGAAAACGATTATAGTGATGTTTCCATCACGATTGATGCGTTAGTCTACGATCCGCCAGGTGACGACACCAATAATGAAGAAATTACATTTACTGTTCATACAGGAACGGTAGACTTCTCGGATGGGTTTTATGTATTGATCAATGGAAGAAAATACAATCTGAGTGCTTTTGCTGGAGAGCGCAGAGGGACATTCACCATCAAAGCAAATTATCGTATGCCAAATACCCAAAACTCATGCGTTTCATTACTTCGCGGAGATTTTGTCTTTGATACAAAGTGTTATATTATCCCTATAAAAGTCTCCAGCTCCACCAATAATACAACAATCAATACTGACCGATACTCTTATAATATTAATATTACTGCTATCGATTATGATCCTGATTGATCTGATACAGATAATGAAAAAATTACTCTTCTCATGGAACAAGGATCTCCGGTTGATTTATCACAGTTTCATATTCTTATCAATGGAACTAAGAAAAAATTAAAGGAAACACTTATTCCAGGCACACCACTGACATTGGTATGAACATATTGATTTCCCAACACAAAACAGACCTGCGTTATTCTCCAATATCAAGATCATGTCTACGATACCTATTGCTACAATTCTGAGGAAGATCAGGAGAAGGAGCAAGAACAAGGATTATGATCACGATCAGGAAGCATCCATATTGATTCTGTTGTCTATGACCCACCAGGCAATGATACCAATAGAGAAGAAATCCATTTCACTATTGACTGATCAAGTATTGATTTCACGCAATGACGATATCTACTCGTCAATACTACAAAAAAGTCTCTTGCAAAGTATTGAGTTGTTGATTCATGATCTATTGTTTTGATATGAACATTCGCATTTCCCAATACCAAAGATAGTTGTGTAAGTATACGACAATCTGATAGTAAGTTTGACGAGTATTGCTACCAAGTTTCCAAAAAAACAGAGATAATTGATATATTATATACAGGAGTAGACATAAAGATCCAAGCTATTTTTCCTAATCCTATCGGCGCAGATGCGGGAAAAGAGCGAGTAAAGTTACTTCTTTCTTCGCCAGAGAGCGTTGACTTAAGTCAGTGATTTATATTGCTGATAAATGGCTCCAAGAAGAAAATTAGCGGACAACTTGTTGCTTGAGAATCATATCATCTTACGGGAACATTTGCTTTACCAAACGCCGCTAGTTGTATTTCCTTATTATATCATGATACCATATTAGATACCTTCTGCTATCCTCAGACAAAAGAAGCTATTATTTATACCAAAAATTCCCAAGAATTAGTTGGTCTCACAAAGGAAGAATTAGCCTTATTAAAAAGTACATCCCTGAAGAAGATAGGAAACAAAGTCTGTCTGACACTTGCAGACGCAACAATAAAATGTCGCGCTGTATCCGCAGGTAAACTTGCCGCCAGACAGATGGAGGAGTTAAAGTTATCCAGAAATTATATTGCGATGATGCATGATTATCTGTATAACAATCGGCAGGTAATGTACTTCAATACAGATATTTCTAGTTATAAAAAACTCTTTGATTCTGCCAAAAAAGATATTGGTTCCAGTACGTTTTATTGGACGTATTGATCCGAAAATATACCTATAGCAGATATCCAAACTCGTTTTCAGTTGCAATATCAACAACCTTTGTTACAACAAGTCAAGTGACAGTTGGCAAGTAAAATATTCGCCCCCAAGTTTGCGAGAAATTACCAAAAAGCAAAGGAGATCTATTATAACAATATGTAATAACTTATTTATGAGACGAAATTACCATGCGCGGATACCTCAAATGTTACTACGGATACAAAAATCGATGAGATGAATTATTGTTCTTTGGGGTTTTGGATTGGATAAAAAATCATACCCCAGTGACACATATAGACATAGAGTCTGGTGATGTCCACTGGATGCAAGACTGGGTAGGTACACATAAGGATATACTAGAAAATATAGGTTTATCGTATACGATTATAGACAAAAATTCACAAAATTTGAACTGAGAAAAGTACGATCTCTACTTCTTTGGTGGTGGAGAAGTCATCAATGATCAAGATAGCTATATATTGCCGACAAACCCATCACTCAAAAATTACTGCTATAGTCTTTTGAGTAAATTATTCACTCGTTCAGGACGAAATTATTATTTGCAGTACAGCAAGAGCATTTCCGCTGGTAACTTCTTCCTTCTTGGTGGGATAGGAAAACCATACAAATATACCACCAAACAATTATACAAGAAACTGCTTCCCAGGGCTAAATGAATTGTTACGAGAGATGCTACATCCTATAAACTAGCCCTTTCATACAACTCTCACAGTATACTATACCATGATTTTTCTCATTACATGATAGATACATTTCGCAATAATCCCCAAGACATTGTTCCGCCATTTGAGCAAGATACATACATACTTATCAATGCACAAGACCATACCCGATCAGATAAAACATTGTCAGAAATTACAGCATTTGTCGATGCAAATCCAACTAAAACGCCACTATTTTTCCCATGTGATATGCAGGATGACAGTAAATATTTTGCCCTACTGCAGTCAAAGATTCCATCTTTACAGTTGTATGATTGGACCAAATATACAGTCTATGAGACATTGGCGTTATTTGCTCATACATCATCAGGAATTGGATCAAGATTGCACTTCTTGTATCCTTTACATAGCTTTGGAAAAACGTATACTTCTACGGCAACCAAAGATAAAGTTGCCAAGCTTTTATCCCCTACGCCCATAGATGTCGTATAGCGTAGTTATCCCCACAAATAGGCCTATAGCGGCACTATTGCCTACATTACAATCACTACAAGAACAGACGATAGCAGCCAAGCAGATCATTATTGTCTACGATAAGATATTGACACAACACGATTATGACGCAGTCGTTTCTGTATTACACCAAAATCTCCAACAAGGGATGTTGCACCGCATTCTATTAATTACCAACATGACACATGATTTTCAGGTAGAAAACGGAGTCAGCTACAACAGAAATATCGGTATCGCAGCTACAACGTCTGATCATATCCTGTGTATTGATGACGACAATACAGTCAACAGTGATTTCATCCAAAGACTACTCCAATTAGATCGAAGAGCACAAGAAAAATACAAAAAACCAGCATTGATCGTTCCTAGTGAATATCATAAAAACACTATCCGTTCGCGTGGGTATAGTGGATTTTCCTACTTATTTGGCGTGACGATACCATACCATGAAGAAAAATGATTCCAATTGGGAGATGATTATATATGAGAATTGCAGTTTTCTTCATCTAATTGTTTGTTTGGGTCAAGAGAGATATTTGTTTCTCATCCATTTGATGAAAAACTATCTTTTGTCTATGAAGATTTTGCTATGACAGCATCAGTTTATCGTGCGGGAACTCCAATTTTGGTGGCACATTCTATCATCGTCAATCATCATATGAGATCAAAGACTGCATTGGAAGATAGTTATATTGCTACACCAGTACATGCCTATCAAAAAGCAAAAAATAGAATAGCATTTGTCCGTATTCTTGGTATTAGATTCCAAAAATTTGTCTACATGTTCTTCTGATTGCATATCCACTCCTTGGGATTGATAGGAAAAATACTACGAAATACATCATGATTTGTTCAATGATACATATTATCTTATGCAATCATTCGTGGAACTCGAGTTGGCTTATTTTATCACAAATAAACCATGCTTCTCGCAGCAACTATTATCTTCTCTCTGGTGATTATTTGTCTGACGGTGACGCAAAGTCTAATTTTGACATTGTGGGTAGCGATACCTTTATTGGGTATAACTATTATTTTTGGGTATAAGAAAAAGATATTGCGACAATCGGTATCAGTATTTTTCACATCGATATTGCTTTCGTTCTTTGCTGTTTTGATAGTATTCACTCGTTATAACAACAATATTTTTGTCCCATCACAGTCATTGATCCATACAGATGGAGAATATCATACAATGATTGCAACGGGGACGATTATTGAAAAACAAACACACAATAGATACCTACGAACATCGTTCAACAATATTCCATTTTTCTTATATACATCCAAAAAACATTCACCAGGAGATGAAATCTTGCTCACTGCTCGTACGCAGCCTGCGAGTGTCTCATCATTATCTCTTTTTGGTGATTACAATATAAAACGTGAGAGATTGATTACACAATGGAGTGAATATAGTTTTGATTTTGCTAGTTGGCAAATAATGAAAGGAGTAGCTGGGAGTCTTCAGGAATCTAATAGTGTTATCCTATGACAAACAAAATTATCTCGCATCAATAAATGGAAATCATCTATCCAATCCTCAAGTGCAGCATCCTATGCAAACCTTCGTACACAATGATTGGTAGCAGGTATGCTTATTGGTGATAGATCGATGATGAGCGACGATGATTATCAGTTATTTATTGATAGTGGAATTGTCCACATTATTGCAGTAAGTGGATGAAACATAGTTATGCTCGTATTATTTCTTCAACTTATTTTGTTTTGGCTACCATTTTATGTGAGGATAGCAATCATTATTCCATGCATTGTTGTCTATGCAATGATTTGTTGAATGGATGCTAGTGTGTTGAGAGCAGTAATTATGTGATCATTGTCATTGATCGCATTGTTTCGAGGAAAACAAACGATGGTCCGACGTTCATTATTGATAGCCTATATTACTATGTTATTGATTAATCCATTATTTCTTGTTTATGATTTAGGATTTATTTTTTCATTTGCAGCGCTTATCGGTATCGTATATATCGGTCAGCTAACCAATCATATTCACTTTGATCGTAATCGTATCCATCGTTGACTGACACGTATCTTGCATGATTATGTTTTTCCAAGTATAGGAGCAAGTATGATGGTATTGCCATTTTTATTATTCTTTACGGGAAAGTTTAATATAACAAGTATCATAGCAAATATGCTTGTTGTTCCACTGACTCCTATTGTGATGATTGGCGGATGAGTGACAACATTGCTTCAATGAACTATCATCTGATCGCTATTCGCTGCAGGCATCGATCGATGTGTGGCCTATATTTACTGGATAGCTCAGATGACACAACAATATGCAATTTACGTGGTTACTGATGGACAGTGGTTTATGTATTTACTTTTATGATTCGTTCTACTTTTCTTTATTGTTGATAGATTGTTATCTCTATATCCAGCAGATAAAAATAAGCTAGATTAATTTTCTGTGAGTGCTTGGATAATTTTTTGGACACCACTAATAACAATATTTTTATCCATAGCATGACAGATTCTTATATATCCTTCTCTGCCAAAGTAGGCACCAGGAATACTAGATACTCAGTGTTTTTCTAGAAGATTTTGACAAAAAACGACACTGTCATGTGTGCCAATATTGACAAAAATATATAATGATCATTGAGGTTGTATAAAGGAAATATCTGCTGTCACAAAGAGCTCTTGTATTATCTTTTTTGTCTCGATAAGTTTCTCACGCATAGCCGCAACCCACGACCAATCATTTTTTGCAAAGAAATCAGCTAGTCAATATTGTACTAGGCTATTACTATTTCCTGTCATATTGCTTTGTATTTTTTGTACTGATTGTATGATCGTTTCATCAGCAACTATCCAACCAATTCTCCATCAGGGAATAGCGATATTTTTACTGAGTCCATCAAGTACAATTATTTGTTTTTTAATCACTTCATCGGCAATCATTAATGGACTGACAAACTCATCCCAAACAAAATCCTTATACATCTCATCACTAAGGAGAAAAATATCTTTTCATTTGATTGTGTCTATAAGTGTCTGTCGTTCGTCTTGACTGTAGACAGCACCGCTTGGATTGTTGGGAGAGTTTGTAATAATAAGCTTTGTTTTTTTAGTTATTGCTTGTTGTATTGCTGTTGTGTCCATATGACAATTGTTGTCACTTTGGACAACAACAGGAATAGCTCCAATAAGTTTTATTTGTTCTATATATGACGGTCGATACGGAGCAATGACAATCACTTCTTCTCCAGGATTGACGAGCGTCAGGAGTGTTTCATAGATACCTGTCTTAGCTCCATTGGCTATAATTATATTCTGTTGCTCAATATTTTTTCCATAAATATTGCTCGTATACTTTGCTATCTGTTCTCTCAATACAGGGAGTCCAGCAACAGGAATATATTTGGCAATATTATGTGTATCTAGTTTTGTATGCATAGCTTGGATAAGTGACTGAGGTGGATCAAAATCCAAATGTCCTGTTCCCAGATCGATGATAATTTTTCCCTGCGCTTTAAGTGCACGGGCTTGTTGCGAAAGTGCAATCGTAGGACTATCTTGTATTGTCTGTCCAAGAAATGAAAGCATATAAATTTGAACAAAATAAAAACAAATGTATATACGCATTTGCCAAAGAAAAAACAGAAAATATTTCAATCATAAAAAAGCCAACGATGATACGTTGATTTAAACTACTTTTAATGATAGAGTAAGTTGGTTTTTTATCTGATCTCTTATGGTGGTGAAATCTTCTGGTGTATACTTTGTAATAGTGCCATTGCGATCAATGACGACATCCAATGACTCTCGCTCGACATCCATGAGGTGTTCTTTGACAAGATTTCATCGACGAACTATTACGAATTTTCTTTGTCCCTCACTTATTGATGGATGGCAGGCAAGTATTGCATACAGATGAGGCGCTTTGTCTTTATAGTAACTAAATGTTCAAGCGAGTTCACCCATGCTTCATTTTCCGATATTCTCGGCAATTTCTTTGTCACTAACTAATTTCTCCATATATTTGCAGTAATCAAAGTAAAAACTACTGCGAATACATATAGAGTTACGCCATATAAATACAAGAGAAAAAAACTATGTTTAAAAATTTGCATTTTTTGAGATCCTCCTATATAATAAGATAGATAAGATTTTATTTTATTATGTATAAATAAAAAATGAAGCCATACAAACAACAAAAAATCCTAAGCTCGATTATCATGTGAACCATGGTTGTCATAGCATGACTATCTTTTGGACAACAGCCAGGCAGCGACACTGGATTGTAGTACCGCAAGCAATATCAACGTTCCCGTACAAGAATGTGAAGCATTGTTGGATCTATATGATGATACCAACGGATGATCACGGACTAACGCAACCAACTGGGACACAGATACAGATATATGTACATGGAATGGAATAATCTGTGGTGGTGCACCTACGAGAGTAACAAACATAGACCTTCAATCAAACAATCTCGTTGGGACTCTTCCAGTATCATTAAGTGCATTAGATCAGATCCAAGAATTCTATGTGAACGATAATCAACTAATCTGAGAATTACCATCAGAACGATCGACATGGACTAGTGTAGAAAGTTTTCATGTACAAAACAATCAGTTAGTGTGAGAATTACCAGTAGAACGATCGACATGGATCAATATCCAAGAATTCTATGTGAACGAAAATCAACTAATCTGAGAATTACCAGTAGAACGATCAACATGGACCAATATCCAACAATTTCGTGTAGATGATAATCTTATACAAGGATACGTACCGGATAGCCGAGCAACCAATCGACAAGATAGAGGAAATAGTCGAGTAGTGCTATCGAGAAATTGTATACAGACACAATGATACAATCAAACAACACAATTATGGATAGATGCTAATGTAGATCTTTCTGATCAAGGTAGTTGTTCCATAGCAGATCTCAGTATCACAAAAACAGCAAATATTGCTACAGCAGGACATAATGATACTATCATCTATACGATACAGTACCAAAACAATGGACTAGACGATGCTACCGATGTACAGATATATGATATCCTTGGAACTGGGTTGGTATTTGTCAGTGCAAGCACAGGATATACTATCAATGAGCAATATGGAGCATTGTATGGAGTTGCAGATGATACATGTTTTGCTAGCCTTGCTTCCGATACAAGTGGTCCATATGCCGATGCACTCAATTGAGTTGCTAGCGAATATGAAATGACATTTGAAGATCTTTTAGTATTTGAAGCAGACTATGATTGATGACCAAATCGATGACAGTTTTGGATAGATATTATCGAACCAGCTTTTTGACAAGGAAGTTTCAAAGCAAATATGTTAGACTTTGGTGTAGATATAAGCAATCTTGATCCATCATGTGGAACACCATGAATAAGCGCAATAGAGTTTTCTATCGGAGAATTACCAAGTGGGTCAGGATGATCGTTTACCGTGACTGTCCAAGTGGACGGATCACAGATAGGAGAATGACAGACTACAGTTATAAATAGAGCAAATATCGCAAGCTCTGATAGAGACCCAGAGACGGAAAACAACGAAAGTATCTCGTCGGTTGTCTATTGAGATCCTGTAGAAGAGGAAGAAGATCCTATAATTACATATCCTTCTATTGGGCCTTGAAAACCATTAAGTGTAGACAACTGTCCAGACGGAGACAATTCATGAAGTTACTACGATGGTAAATGTGATGAAGAAGCTCATACATCCGCACCAGAAGATGATAGTGAAGATGTATCTGTAGCATTAGAGAGAAAAACAGCGACATATTGTCTCTATGATGATGGAGACTTTGCAAACTATGCCTTTAGTGATGTGCAAGGAACAAGATACAGCACAGCAGTACAATCATTGTTAAGCAAATGTCTTGTCCATGGATATGGAGATCAAAAACAATCTTTTGGAATCAATGATACGACCAAACAAGGTGAACTGTACAAGGTATTTGTCAGAATGGCATGAATATCTTTTGACCTGGATCAACCAGGAAAACATCGATCATATGGATACTATGAAGCATGACAAAAGATCGGATTATGGAAAGGGATAGACACTGCTCGTGACCCAAAGAGTCCAATCAATTACAGAGATTTCATGGTAGTGGTAAAAAATTATCTACACTATATGTGACTTGCGTCAGGAGATAAAGATCTCCCAAAGATAGTAAGTAGAGATATGACAAGAGGATCGTTTGCCAATATGATATCTATGATATTATCGGTGGTAGAGACGAAATAAAAAAATAGTAGAAACAAGAAAAAAGAGCGCCATAGTGTGCTCTTTTTATCTGTATACATAATTGTGTTATATCTCTATTGTCTGTAATTTTATTACCCATCCAATAGGTCATGGACTTTCGCTAGATGTTTATCATCGACATGGGTGTAGATCTGTGTGGTTGTGATAGATGCGTGTCCGAGAAGTGTTTGGACTGCTCTTATGTCTGCTCATTTTTTGATAAGCGTGGTTGCAAAACTATGCCTGAGGGTATGCGGGGTTACCTTCTTTTTTATCCCAGCTAGTTTCTTGTATTTGTTCACAAGTTCTTCCACGCTATTTCTACTCAGTCTTTGACCATAGCTATTATTAGACAGGCTGATAAAGAGATAGTCATTGTCATCATTTCTTGCTTTAAGATACACGACAAGTTTATCTCTTGCTTGTTGAGACATGAAAACTGATCTCAGTTTTGATCACTTTCCGACGATAGAAAATTGTTTACTATCACTACGAATATTACTTCTTTCCAGTGATGTTAATTCACTTACTCTGAGTCCAGTTCCATACAAAAACCACATAATTGCTTCGTCTCTTGCTAACTGCAGAGGATCTTGTGTATGTTTTATCGGCATAGCCATAAGTTTTTCTATTTCTTCTTCACTAAGATAATGTACTTCTCTTGGTGGGACTTTGGATAGTTCAAGTTTCTCAGGGCTTACAACAACAAAATCATTCTTGATCAAAAACTTCAAGAACGCTCTAATAGCAACAATATGATAGTTTATGGTTTTTTTACTCAAATCTCTTTGTGTGAGTCGCATACGAAAATCAAGAATCTGCATAGGTTTGATCTTTTCAACGTCCATATCTCCTATATAATTGACCAATCTATTTAGCCATAATGAATAATTTTCTAGTGTTTTTGGACTGGTGTTTTTTTCATATTCACAATAAAAGAGAAATTTATCAATCAGATAACTCAGACTGTTCGGGTTCTGTAAGTGATGTTCCGGATTGTGTTGCTCAGGTGTTTGCGTCATCAGGAGTATTGGTTTCAGTGTCAGTAAATGGAGTTTCTGGTTGACTAAACATGTCTTCTTCAATAATAGTAGAACTTCATGATGTATAAACAGCGTCTCCTAATCTAGCTTTCCAATCAGCAAGCGTTTTGAGATAGTCATCAAATTGTGCAAAGTAGACGACGATATCCTTTGTATCCATATTTGGATCTAAATCAAGCATGTCGATAAGATCTTTTGCTTTTTTCTCTACATACAATGCATATCTTACCATATTTCTATCTTTTACATCTCTTCAGAGAGTATAATATTCTTCTCCCAATGAGCTATAGTTTACTAATTCTGTTCTTGCTACCTCTTGTGGTGTTTTTGGTTCTGCAGCTGCATGTTCTTCTACAGGTTCCTCAGTGACAGGTTCTTGCACGAGTATTTCTTCAACGATAGGTTCTTGAGAATTAGATCCATCTATACCAGCGGGAAACATAGTCATCACCACAAATCCAATAACGACAACACCAAACAATCCTGCTGCAGCCATAGCCAATGATTTTACAAGTGATTTTTTGGGAGCGATCGTTGGTAATGGTTTTTTTATCTGTACTGGTTCTTTTTGCTCTATGATTTCTTCTTTTTGTTGGACAAGAGGATCTGAAGTTATCGGGTTTGGTATAGTATCGCTATTTTGTGTAACTTCTACTGGAGGA
>Ga0222632_1000938_pt1 | contig 12582 bp, 21 predicted proteins | sample AntAcemetageno46_FD_179828 | JGI IMG/M metagenome (GOLD analysis project Ga0222632, IMG submission 179828) | Saline water microbial communities from Ace Lake, Antarctica - #46 | ecosystem: Environmental > Aquatic > Non-marine Saline and Alkaline > Saline | place: Antarctica: Ace Lake | collected...
TTTAGACAATTAGATTCAATTCTTAGTGATTGATCATAATTAAGATCTACAATCCATGAAGGAATGTCTCATTCAAGATGGTTATTATTTAACCATAATCTATCCATTGAACCCAAACTCGCTAAATTTTGTCGATTAGTAGGTATCCCTCCAGTAAATTTATTATAAAACACAGCAAGATGGTCTATTGGTAAATCTCATCGATATGCAGGAAGATTTCCTTCAAGATTGGTAAACATAATTTCTATTCTTGAAAGATTTGAAAGATTAGACCAATCTGGCAACGTTCCTTCCAAGAGCATATCATTGTCGAATGACCTTCAACCAACACCAATTTGTTCAAGCGTTGTTAGTGCTCATCGTGTCGTAGGTATCGTTCATACAAAATTATTTCTTTGGAGTTCTAGTTCTAAGAGATTGTTAAATCCAATAAGATCTGGAAGTAGTCATGAAAAAAAGTTTTCTCCCAATCTCAATGTTTCTAACTGAGTCAATAATTGTAGCTCTGCAGGTAACTCTCCAGAAAGCATGTTTTCATCTATTTCAAGCTGTCTAAGTTGTTGAAAATTCCCAATCCATGCTCCCAATTCTCATTCAATATCGTTTCATCAAAGAGCTATGTATTCTAAGTTTGTAAGATTTTGTATATCACTCAAGGTTGAGTTCGTTTCACTACCCAAATATCAGATGCTATCAAGTCTTAATTCTCTTAGATTAGTGAGTCAATCAAAGGTACTTAGATCTCCATATGCATCACAGTAGTCTGAGCTTCATCGACAATTTAGTGATAATATTTCAAGGTTTTGTAGGTTTGCTAATGGAGCTATATTTCCGGATACAATAAGATTGGACATTTCTACTTGTATAAGTTCTTGAAAATTTCCTAATTGTGTAGGAGTATAAACAAACTCCATAACATCATTTCTATTTAATGCTAAATATTCTAGCGTTCCATTACTATTACTTAAGTCATCTAATGATCACTCTAAATTAACATTTTGTGCCTCTAAGTCTACTAATGACAAGTTAGATACTGTCTGTAAGTCAAATGTAACGTTGTACATTTCATCCCAATCCCATGTTCCAATCCACAACCCTTGTAGGTAAGGTAAGCTGCTTAAATCATCAACCGTTCCACTAAGATTGTTGCCATTTAGCCATAGATTTTGAATATGAGGATCTCCATATTCATAAGTACATCATACATTATTCCAGTTTCCACAGATTTGGTTACCTTGTAACCATCAGGTATTATCGTCCCAATTATCTCCTTCAAGGTCTTCATAGAGTGCAACAAGTACTTCACATTCAGATTCTGGGATGTCTGTTATAAGGCTACACGAAAATACTCCACAAGTTTGGTTGGTACCCCAGTTCATAAAGTAAGTATCAAGTAACGTAATGGTGGCTTGATCTAGATCAAGAGGATCTAGACAGTTTCCATTCATATTGTCATCTAAACCATTCCATTCATTAAATCATTGGATATTCCCAAAGTTTGTGAGAGTTTGTAATCCATTGTTTTGTAAATTTATGTAGTAGATACCCGTGTTACTTCATACATCAAAACTTATTATGCTGTTTTCTGCTAAGTTAAGGTATGTTATGTTACTATTGTTCGTGATATCTAAAGTAGTTAAACTGTTATTTTGTGCTGAAATATAAGTAAGTTGCGTATAGGGCGTAACAGTTAATGATGTAAAGTAATTATCGTTGATTGATATAATTTGTAAGTTTGTTGTAGCTGGTAGACTAAGGCTATTTTGATCCAAATTGTTTCGTCATAAAGAGAGATATGTAAGTCCAGTCAAAGAAGAAATATCGAGACTAGATAATCCATGTCAATTCAAAGAAAGATCTACTATATTTATATTGTTAGAAAAGCCAGGATCTGATTGTAGTGTCGATCAATTACCTCGCTGGTCCCAATGAAAATACTGTAGGTCTGCAAAAGGTGATAAATCTATAAAAGAGATCCCGGATATGTCACTCAAAAAGAGCTTTTGTAATCCAGTATTCTCTGCAATATAGAGTCATCCTACAGTTGCACTTATGAGATCTAGGTGATACAATTCTGTTAATACAGAAAAATCTAGAGTTTGGTCTGTATTTATATTTTTACCTAGTTCCGCAAATCTTGTAATATTGTTTCATCAATCTAAACCAATACCATGTCGTGATTCAATACCTGTTGTAGTAAACCATTGACTACCTCGAATGTTAGTCCAATTTCCACCATCATTTCCTGTGTAGATATCAGCAAGAAAAAGACATTCGCTTTGTGGAATGGCTATGGATCATGAGTTAGTGTCACATCGTCAATGTGGATCTGCTTCAAAGGCATAGGTTTGTTGTTCACCCATGATAAGCGAACCAAATTGCCAACCAAAAGCGACTGCCAATGCAGTGAGACCAAAAACTAGCACAGCTGTGTGGTGATGTGCCCATTGGCTTGCATTGTGATAAGAATTTCGAAGTTTTGCAAACATACTAGAGATAGTCAAAGAATAAAAATCTTTCTCTTAATTATACCAACGGATAGCTGATTTGTCAAATTTTTGGATATCTTTTTTACTATTTGCTTGATAGGTGGAAGGAACTTGTTATGATGAAAGAGAATTTTATCTTTTGTGGAGGGAAAAGTGATTACTATTGGTGGGAAATCAGGTAGTTGAAAAGGAACTGTTTCAGATATGCTTATAAAAAAACTTGGCTATGAATATCTGTCAGTAGGTAATATGAAAAGACAATTGGCAGAACAAATGGGTCTTTCTATCTATGATTTTGATCTTATGGGAGACCAGCCTGGAAATGCAGAAAAATTTGATAAACAATATGAAGACATGCAAAAAGCATTGGACCCAAAAGCTGCAATTGTTTTAGATAGTCGTCTAGGATTTTACTGCCAGCCAAGAGCATTTAATATATTTCTGGAAGTAAATATACAAGAGGCAGCAAAAAGAATTATGGATGCTGGTAGAGGTGCTAATGAAACACACTACAATACTCTACAAGAAGCTATAAATACAACTCAAGCAAGAGATGATGCAATGCAAAAAAGATATCTTAAATTATATAATATAGATTATTTTGATCATAAGTATTACAATATAACTATCGATACATCAGATAAAACACCTGACCAAGTATTGGATATTATTATTGCAGAATACAAGTTATATCAACAACAAAAATAATAATTATTTATCTTATAAAAAGTAAGCACTATGCAACAACCTATCTCAAAAAAAGTAAACAACCATATGCGTCGAGTACTTGTCGTATTTGCAGTATTTGTAGCAGTTAATATCGCGGTATTGAGTCGATTTTTTCTGAGCAATAAACCAGGAAAATTGTCTCCACTCTTTCCTTATGTCTCATCGCAAGCACAACAAGCTGTCCTTGTACAAAGCGATAGCATCCTCAAACTTTTGGGTGATGATGTTGCAGCTGCTAGCAGCAATCCTTTATACGCTACACTTGCACAAAGCAATAACATCTGATTACTCCAATTTGGTAGTGGTATAGTAAACCAATATAGCGCGATTCTTATTGATGCAAAAAAATGATTCGTCCCACAAGATTTTCTTGCGATGATCAATATCCAAGATGATACTGACTATTTATTTGAAAAATATAGTGACAACATCTATATCTTTGCGCAGCCCAATACATTGGATATAATCAATAGCGATAGCAATACATCAATAGCTGATGGTACGTGATTTGTTATAATGAAACCGTTGGTTTCTGGGAAAGATGTTGTGTTTATCTCTCGTGTGGATCCAACGGCAGCTCCTATCGGTGATGCAACGGTTGAAGCATTTATCTCACAGACAGATGCCTTTGTAGTAACTGTTGCTGGAAGTAGAGATGGATTGGAACTTGATGCACATTTGTTATATAAAGAAGCTAAAGATATCCCAACGCAGACGATATTCTCGCCTGATTTAACATCATATATCGACGAGCAAACTATTGTCTATATAGAAAGCAATATGCAGTGACTATGGACAGATGAAGATAAAACAGCGATATTTTCTGGAATGCGTGCCTATGATCCTGTCTTATTTGCTCAAACAGACGATGATACGCTCGACCAAATAATATCTAGTAACGCAGGACTCATCGTACAAAACAGTCCTACATTTACTGATCTTCGTGTTGCGTTGTTGCTTGAATCAGCTGCTGCGTTTCCACTTATTAGATCTATTTTTCCTCTCCTCCAAGAACCACTTGCAGCCATGGCTGGAATAGATCCAACACTTATCCAAGCAGTTGAAGAAGCAAGTCGTGTTGCCTATCAAGCTACATTGTTTGGATTGGTGCCGGTTACTCTCCAAGCATACAGAGAGCAAAATGCAAGTATTGTGAGTTTGGGTGCGAATAGTTTGTTACAAAAAAACAATATTCATAAAGCCACTTCTGGTCCTGATGGAAGTATTGGGTATATATTTGTGCAATTTGATCCATTGTTGCAGTTGTACAAACAGTTTGGTGCAATGGCTGGACAAAATGTCCAAGATCCATTTTTTGTCCAACAAGAAAAACTTCTTAAAGGAAAAATACGAGCTGGTCATATCGTTGCAGATAACGAAAAAGTATCTTTACGTAGTATGATAGAATAATCCATTTCGTCTTTCTGAACGGAGTGAAGAATCTTTGATATCATTACTCCATATGATGAAAGAGTGATATGTATATATACTAGCATCAAAGAAAAATGGAGTATTGTATATTGGAGTAACCAGTAATTTGAAACAAAGAATTTGGCAACATAGAGAATGAGTTATTGATGGATTTACTAAAAAATATTTCATAAAAAAATTGGTTTATTATGAACAAGCATCTTGTATGCTTGATGCAATCTCGAGAGAAAAACAAATTAAATGACTATTGAGAACTAAGAAAATTGGTCTTATTGTTATGAATAATCCTCATTGGAATGATTTGTATAATGAGATTTAAGATCCTTCGTTTCACTCAGGCCGACATAGAATTTGTCGGCATCAGGATGACGTAGTAATGAGTTTAAAACCATAATTATTTATTTTTCTAGAGATATGAGTACCTATCTTTGACAAAATTTTCTGCACGATAGTAAGGTGCAACAATATATTGCTGAAAAAATAGCACAGCTATGTGCAAAAAACAATGCAAATGCTATCATCGAAATATGACCATGAAAATGAGCCATCACCAAACGCATCAAAGATATCGTTCCTCATTTTCTCGTGATAGAAAAAGACACAACAATGCAGGAGTCGCTAGAAAAGTTTATTAGCGCTGATCAGATTATTTTTGCCGATGTTTTGGAGACGAAACCACAGGAACTACTGGCGGAAAAATCTCTTTCTCCATCACAAACGCTTGTTGTGGGAAACTTACCTTATTATATCACATCGCCTATTTTGAGGAAGTTTTTTGGTTATGGGAAGCAGGATTGGGCGGCAGGATTTTTTATGATGCAAAAAGAGGTTTGAGACAAAATCCATAGTGATGCTTGAAAGAAGTCGTATCTTCGATGGTTACTCAATCATAGCTATGATGTCCGTTACGCAAAAACCGTCCCAGCCAAAGCGTTTCGTCCAGCACCAAGAGTACAAAGTTGCCTTATTGCATTGACTCGCAAAGAACATCCTTGGCCGATATCTATGGATGTGTTACTAGAATTTTTGGAGGTATTTGCTCCTTTTAGTAGAAAAACGATGGGGAAAATTGCAAAAATGACGAAGACACACTTTGTGGTACCTGAAAATATTGCGAAGAAAAGACTCGAAGATTGTACGGTAGATGATCTGATTACTATAACCAACGGATAGATATACAACAAATATATAATACATAATCAAAAAGAAGCTCGATGAGCTTCTTTTTGATTATTATGATTTTATATAATGATAGTCTCTCTTAGATTCTTCGTTTCGGCTATTGCCTACACTCAGAATGATAATGTACTATTATTTTTTATTTGTTTGTTCTCTGCGTCTCACATATTTGGTTTCTGCGACAAGTCATGCAAAATCTATTCTTCTCATCATACTCAATACATGACCAAACAATACCTCACTATCTGGATTGCTTATATCTTTCATCACATATGCGTCATATAATGCTTGCATCGCAGTACTATATCGTGGTTTTCCTGTTGCTGGATCCTTAAGTGTATCACCAAAGAGGAATCTTGATGCAGTTAATGCAAACTCAGCTCTCGTTACTTTTGCTCCAGGTCTAAAACTTTTTTGTACTGTTCCATTTTTATTGACTCACAAGAAACCAAAGTCACATGCAAGTGCCATATAAAATTTTGCTTCATTACTATATCCCGCTACATCATTAAATATACAAGTTCTCTTGAGATTTGGTTCAACGAGTGCAAGTTTGAGTGCATAATTTACCATAAGTTCAGCAAGTTTTGCTCTCGTGATAGTTTTACACAGATCAGGGATATCTCATTCATCTACTAGCTCATTAGCTTTAGCGTAGCTATAGATATCCACCATATTGGATTCACATGAGGTTGGGATTTCTTTTATAGCAGTAATCTTACTCGGAGTTTTTTTCTCTACTTCTTTCTTGAGTGTATCAACTGATTCTTTGGTTGTAGGTTTTTTGGGTGATGGTGTTATAAAGAATTTGCTTGATGGTTTTGCTACAACTGGGGTTCCTGTATTGGTTGCTCCTTGGGTTATGGTTGCCTTGGGAAGGATGAAAAATGATATCTCATCTCCTGTATTTCCTGTACCAGTGTCAGTAGTAGGATTAAAATTACAAATACCACTACTTACGGTAGCATTGCGATTGAAGTTGGTTGCTGCTGGATTCATACATCCAGTCACAACTGTTCCTGTTGTTGTTGGCGTTGTCGGCATCGTACACGTACCATTGTTGATAGTAGCATTGGCGTTGTAGTTGGTTGCGAGCGGATTGGTACATCATGGGATAGCAAATGTACACGTACCATTGTTTTGTGTTGCTCATGAGTTGTAGTTGGTTGCAGATGGGTTGGTACATCATAGAACAACAGCTCCTGTTGTTGTATTTGTAATACATGTCCCATCGTTTTGTGTTGCTCATGAGTTGTAGTTGCTAGCAGCTGGGTTGGTACATCATGGGATTGGGTCTGGATCAGCAATGACATTACATGCTGATGCAGGGACAACTGTCACATAATGTGTCGCTTGATTGTATTCTACACCGTTACTCAATACTTTTACGGGAACTGCTTGATTTTCTCCCACCGACAATCCTTTAAGATCCATCGTCAAGGTTGCTGTTGCTCCAGGGAAGAAACTCGTATTGTATGCCCATCTATATATCCCTGATGAAGGATTGGTTACTGTTCTATTACTTCATACCCAAGACAATGTGTTTGGTTTGTTGTGTTGGACAGTGACGTTGTTGGCGTTACCGATACCTTGATTGGTAAGGTTAACCGTAAGTTTTAGTGTTTCATTGACACAGATAATACTCTTGGGCGCTGTAATAGCGATAGCCATATTGGGTTCTTCATCTTCTACAAGAATCGATACCTCAGCACTATTGTTGACAATATTTGACTCAACCATCTGTGAACTAATCACCGCATAGTTGATGATATTTTCTCCATTTTCCACGATAGGCAATATAGATGTTCTCAAAACTATCTGTCCTCATTGCCCTGGGGCTAGGTTACCGATATTCCATGTATACAGATTGTTTTGTGTGGTTGTAGGAGTAACAGAAGTGTTGACGATATATAGTTCTGGAGGCAATACTTCATATACTTTCACTCCACTGGCTGCTTGTGTTCCTTGGTTACTATAATTGATAGTGAAAATAATATCATCCATCAGTGTCGCCGTACTACGGTTCACTGTTTTGGAGATCTGGAGATCTACGTTGGATGATGCAATAGCACTATTGTTGGCAATGATAATCGCCGTAGCGTTATTGTTGCTCGCAACTGGATCAGGATTGGCATGTGTTATGGTTACTGTATTGTTCAATGGACCTGCCGCTTCTGGGCTAACCATAAGTCTGAGCAATATCATCCCAAACCTGCTCTGTGCTGGTGTTACATTCCAGGTAATGTTGGATGCTGTCTGACTTGCTATCGATGGTCATTCATGACTATGATAGGTCATCCCAGCAGGGATGTTTGCAGATACAACAACAGTGGATCCTGGAGTATAGGGATCTGATTCGTTCTGATAGTAGTACATGTATGTCACCATCTGACCTTGATCGGTCATGATAGGGTAGGTACTATTGGATATACTATAATCTATAGGTGTGGGTGTTTGTGCAAAGGTAACATGGGGAACCATACCAAATATTCACATGAGAAACGCTGATTCTAAAACCAGGAGTTTGAGTCAGGCAATATGAAAGATAGCCGTCTTGATAGCCACAAGGCTCAAGAACAATCCATGGAGAGAGAGAACACCGTAGGTGGCTCTCCTCACATGGGGGTTGCGTATCTTTCTGATATGGTTGAATACCATGGGATTGTTATAGTATTAAATAATTCAATATTAATATTCACAAAGACTTCGACTAAATTCATCATTTTCATCAGATCATTCTACATAATTATTTGCGCTAGGATCTGGACATCCTACAATCGGTCAGGATTGTGGGAGCGTACATGATCCATCATCAGCGGTTGCTCATGAGTTGTAATTGGTTGCTGCTGTGTTGGTACATCATGGGATTTGTTGTGATTGTGATCATGATTGATTGTCTCCTGTGCCAGCTTCTGGTTCTGGAGTTGTATCAGTACCAGAACCTGTCTGGTCTCATGATCCATATCCTGTATCTCATGATCCGTAGTCTGTGTCTCATGATCCGTAGTCTGTGTCTCATGATCCGTAGTCTGTGTCTCATGATCATGATCATCATTTTGTATCTCCTTTTGTATCATCTGGTTGTGCTACTTGTATATTGACACATGTGGCATCTATTCCATTACGTCTATAATACAGATCTAAACTATCAACGGTGTATTGGTATGTGCCACAGCTATCATATTCTGATGAACAATAGGTAGATACCATCACGTCTTGTGCTGGATAATAATAATATCCGTCGCTGATATTGTCTTGGTCGTCGATACAGTACTGTAAGTCTTGCAATACGATCTGTGTATCATCTGGAGTTGTCTCTGTAGCTGGAGCATCTTTTGACAATGCACTCAGTATATCCCACCATGTCATGATGACATCCATGTTTGCAAATGCTCCTATGGTTGTAGGATTCCATAATTCTGCAATAAAGTCTTGTGAAGACTGTTGTGATACAAATCCAACTCTCCAAGTATCGAATTCTGGATATAAATACGCTCTATAAACACCTTTATGGTATATTTTAGCATCTACAAGATAGCTATCAGTCTGTGGCGTTGATGTTGCTGCAGGTACTGTCTGACGATATGTTTGTATATCTTCGATCATAGCATCTATATCTACTGTTTGTAGTTCTATTCTCGTATTATTGAGGACAAATGTAATATTTTGTGTTGATGATTCTGATCCAGTAGGATCAATTATAGTTACTGTATCGATCTGGAACTGTACGCCACAACCTTCTGGTCCAAAGATACGGATATCCATAGTCACGTCTTCTTGCTCAACTCCAGCAGCATTGGTAGTGATATTCTTAGTAAATGTATTGGTATAGATATATGGATCCAGATACCATGCTAATTCTAGAGATTTTAGATCTCCAGCAGCATCATGCTCTATATCCACATCAAGCCCTGATACTTTCTCTCCTGCATACCATATATCTGCAAGGATTTTGGAAGGAAGGTATTGTTCTTCTAGAACGAGTTCTCCTGTAGTATCATCTGTCACTTCTAGCATCTGTGATGTTCCTTGGATATCAATCACATTGATAACAAGTTCTTCTCTCTGTACTTGTTCTAGCATCACTGCTGGATCTAGAGGATCCGGAACTTGGACAACAAGTTGTGGTATGACTAGAGACAATCATTTGTCTCCTATGGTCTGTGTAAACTCTCCTAGAGTATCATCTCGTATCAATACAATCGGTTGCGCAACAAAACTGTCAAATATGTTTTGTGTACGTGGTTCAGCAAATGTCGCTCGCAATGGATATGTCACAAATTTCTCAAGATATATTCAGATGTCAGGCATATAGTTGGTTCCTAGACTATCCAATGCTGTGATTGCATTACTTCCTACAATACTATCTAGCAAACTCACAACTTCTTGTGTCTGAAATGGAAGAATATGTGTTTTGTATTGTATATTTCTCAATCCATCTTTCTTAAATCCAAGCAAATTCTTGGCATAAGCTAAGAGGGTTCATTCTCTTTTTTGTTGAATAGCATCTACAGCGACAGATCCAAGTTGATTGAAATAACTACTTACCGTATCAAGGACAGAAGTGGCAACAGTAAGATCTTGGATACTATTTACTTGTTCTTTAAATGTATGTGAAGGACCGTAGTCGTTGAAACAAATATTTTCTTTGTAAGGAATAACTTCAAGAGAAAGGTCGATTGTTTGATTATCTAGCATCTCTTGTTCTACGATATCTATAGCAAGTTCGCTTGCTGGTTGGATAATAGATGCACAGTCTTGTGTCTGGAAAACAGTTTGGATCAATCACTGTGTTGCGATAGCTTCTTGGCTACGTCCCATGGTGATGTAGTAGTTGTTTTTGGCTAGGAGGTGATTCATGATGGTATCACACTGATCAGTCAGATCTTCAGACTGTACTTGGACAATGGATGCCAAGGTATCACAATGTGCGGCTAAGATAGCATCCATCGATGTGAAATGATCTTGTGCAAGGATAGGGTCCGCATCAACAACTGCAGCCTGATATGCTAGACGAAAATTGTTGAAGTCTTGGTAATCTTGTCGTGGAAGACTACAGACTTCTAGATCAGGAAGGTCTACGACCGTACCTGTTTCTTGTGCGAAGGTAAAGGGTGTCAGCATCTGTACAAGAAGGAGTACAGCGAGGACAGGAGCAAAGATTTTTTTCATCATCATAATGGGATACATAAAGTAAAGATAGCTTGATTATATCCAGCGATGATGGATTTGTCAAATTTTTGATGATTTTTGTTTGTAGATGGATTTTTGGGATTGACAAAAACAAAAAACCAAATAGATATTTGGTTTTTTGTTTTTTAAGAGTATATATTATCGTGTTCTAGCTACTCGAGCGGTCCCATTATAGATCTTGTCTCCAATTGGAGCAGTTGTTCTATAATAAGTATCTGACTTTACCATACCCCCAGCAGGATCTGCTACTAGATCTCAAAAATTTCTTGGTTGTGCTATACCATTGATGAATGTGCGGCAATCACAATCTATATATATATTTCAATCTTTGACGACAACATGGCCATTTTCTGTTTGAAGTGCTATTGCGTCTACTTCATTTGTATTTGACAATATCTTTACTGCAGGAACTGGACTTCATGATGAGCCACTGGCAGCACGATGATCAACGATCAGTCCATTATCATTTGGATCCATATCTGCATCAACCAATAGTGTTGCATCTGCTCATGTAGAGTTTAGTCCTATATATACTCTATTTCGATCTCCATCTACTTGTAATTGTGTTTTTTCTGGATCTGATCATACTTTTGTCTGTACTGACCAAATTTTTGTTGTTGGATTGATAAGAAGATCAGTATAGAATCATGACCCAATTTGACGAACATTTCCCAATACTCCAAGTTTCTGTCATGGTGTTGTTGTTCAAATACCGAGATTACCATTACCCTTTAATCTCATTTTTTCTGTAGGAATACTTGATGAATTAAATCAAATTCCTGTACCAAAGACTATGTCATGATTTACTGTTGATCCTGTTCATGATCTCACTCATCATATATATGAAGATGTTATTCCCGTATTTGGATTTCATAAACTATTTGTAAAACGAATCAAAGAACCGGATCCATCGGATCCATCTATATTCAATAAATTAAATAATGTACTAGGGGTTGCTGAACTTCATTTTACTTGTAGCTTATATTGTGGTGTAGTTTCTCCTATACCTACATTTGCTCATGCATTGAAAAGGTTAGTGTTTGGCACATATTCACCTGCTACATTATCCCAGAATAGTGTCTCACCTGTTATCGTTCCATCGACTACGTTCGCATCTGCTCCAGCTGGTCCTGTTGCTCCAGTTAATCCTGTATTTCCTGTTGGTCATTGTGGTCATGTTGCTCATGTTAATCATGTTGGTCATACATTTCCTTGTGGTCCTATTGGTCCTATTGATCATGTTGGTCACACATTTCCTTGTGGTCCTATCGGTCCTATTGATCATGTTGGTCACACATTTCCTTGTGGTCATGTTGCTCAGTCTTGGTTCATCAACTGTCGTGCTGATCCGTTCCATACTGATGTCTCTCCTGTCGCACTATTTCTATATGCTTGATTTAATGATGGACTTGCTGGTGCTGTAGCGAATGTTCACAAAAATGTGATACTTACTCCATTTGTTCATGTTGCTCATGTTAATCATGTTGGTCACACATTTCCTTGTGGTCCTATCGGTCCTATTGATCATGTTGGTCACACATTTCCTTGTGGTCATGTTGCT
>Ga0222632_1000952_pt1 | contig 12413 bp, 36 predicted proteins | sample AntAcemetageno46_FD_179828 | JGI IMG/M metagenome (GOLD analysis project Ga0222632, IMG submission 179828) | Saline water microbial communities from Ace Lake, Antarctica - #46 | ecosystem: Environmental > Aquatic > Non-marine Saline and Alkaline > Saline | place: Antarctica: Ace Lake | collected...
AAAAGAGACCTTTAAAAGTGAGAATAAAATGAAAACAGAAAACGGATATATTTACGGGGCTAGTAAGAAAATAATTATTGACATGCTTTTATCAATTGATGACGGTGCTAGTGTTGGAATGGCCGGCTATGATGTGGGATACCTAGAATACAGGGGAATCGGTGAACTAGAGGCGCTTTACATGGCTTTAACTGGTGAGAACTGCTTTAACTAATCTCTTATCAGCCTCTTATTTCAGGGGGCTGTCAAGAGCTTAGACAGATTCTAAGACAATAAAAAAGTGAGAATAAAATGATAGAAGCGATAAAAGAATATAAGACCTGGGAATTAAAATTAACTAGCCGTGTGAATGTTATTAGCGGTGAGGATATTTACAGGTTAGAATTCGGTAATATAACTGTAAAGTCTTATGCTGATAGTGTTAAGGCTGAAAAGCAATTTCAGTCATTACTTGACCAAGATGCAGATACAGCAAATGGTTTTTTAAACTTGTGGAATAGCTTAAGCTATCACGAGCAACTAAGAAGTGGTATTGACCTTGATACTATCCAGAGGATTATTAATTTAGGTCATGACCAAGATCGAGATTCTGGATATAAACGCAACTAGTCTTTATTTTGAGTCGTACCTCGCCTATACGGTTACTTACAAGCAGTATGGCTCAATATAGAGCTTAGACAAGTGTTTAAGACAATAAAAGTGAGAATAAAATGACATACATACAAGCACAAGAGAATTACCTGGAACAGTTAACCGAGGAACATAAGACTATAACAAAAACGCTTAATATAGCCTTGAGATATTTTGAAGGTCAAACAAACAACATCTTAAATAATTTAATTATAGACCAAGCTAGAGCTTTACAGAATGAGAATATAGCAAGGGTGAGCAAAGTCAAACAAGACCTTAAAAATTACAGGGACTCTATAACCAATGAGCTATGCCAATTATATGAAAAATACGGGGCTCTAATGGAATTAAAGGAAAATCAATTAGCAAGAATAGGTATAGAGGACGTTAATAAGGAAATAAGGGATATCCTTGACCAGGTTAAGCAATTAAAGATCTAAGCTCTATCAAGCCCATTCTAACAGTGGGCTTGATAGAGCTTAGACAAGTGGCTAAGACAATAAAAAAGTGAGAATAAAATGATAAATACAAAAGAAACATATAACGAATTAAAGAAAAGACATCAAGAAGGGATAGATAGCTTTGAGCATTGGTTTTTTGCGTTCTCGAACGATCAACTAGAAGAAGGTTTAAAAAGATTAAATACTGATGCCAAAAGCATAGTATCTATTGGCTCTGGTGGTTATGTTCTAAAGTCTCATGTCGAGGAATTAAAATCTATGCTGAAAAATCACCGAGAAGAATTAAAGCAAGGTCATAAAGATAGAAAGTTTTTATTAGAGGCTCTAACGTATCAGCTCCAGGATCATGAATATTGTATTACACATGACGTGACAGACGCGTTAGAAGCTTTAGGATTAGAGATTGAAGATATTCCTAAGGATATACTGAGTCAAGCTACAAAAATAGCAGGAGAATATAACTAACAATCTATAACAATTATCTAGTCACGTTACTCACTTGGCGTGGCTAGTATTTTTTAAGTGAGAAAAGGGATAGATAATGAATAAGAAAGAATTATTACAAATGGAGGATATAACAGCAGAATACATCGGTGAATTAAGGAGCTTTTGGGACAAACACCAAGTTAAATATGGTCTAAGTCAAGATGATTTAATCCAATATACAAGGACACTGCACGAAATAAGAATACTAGCAGGTGAGATATTGACATTAGAGTCACGTTCCAGTATGAGAACAGAAGAAGATTAGCATAGTACGCGGGGGCGTGTACAGACGTAACAAACAACAAAAAGGAAAAAAAACAATGAAACAAATAACATACATAATAATCGGATCAATACTATTAGCGAATGCAGCTAGTGCTAGTCCACAGGCAATAAAAGAGGCGAAAGATCACCTATCTTACCTAATCAAGCAAGAATCAAGCGCAAAAGAGGTAGCAGCGGCTACTGATGATGCTTATCACTCAATCAAGAGCGCTAGAAAGAGGACAGAGAAATCAGTCAAGATTCTAATCAAAGCTTATGACGATCAACTGGAAGCAGAAGCAGATTCAATTGAAGCTAAGAGAATCACCGATAAGAACGGAGCTTACTTAGCAGACAATAAACATTCAAGCGGTTCTGCTACATATACATTAAACACTTATCTAAACGATTAGGTAAATAGTTATGGGCTGATTCTTAGCTAATGGCTATACAGCATAGACAGCCCTATTTTTAAAAGGGAGAGAACAACAATGATGAATAAGAGAAGATACTATACATACAACACTGAATACTCTGGATCAAGAGCTATCTTTATCGTTAAAAGAGAAAGACGAGAAGAGTTTATTAAACAGAGAGGGCACGAAGTTAAATCACTACAGCCAGGAGTCTTCTTTGAAAGACTGAACGCTGAAAGATCAGAATGGGAATTAGATTTATCATACGCAGAGGAGTTAAAACAATGAATACACTAGACTTAACAATTTCAGTAATACTAGCGGTAGTTTGTACATCAATCGTACTGTGGATTATGTGCGAGGTGGTTAGATGAATACATTAGAAATGATAATGGCTACAGCGGCAATAGGGTTCATAGTATGGACTATTTGGAGGACAATATAATGTTTGTATTAGTAGGAACATGGTTAGTAGAATTAGGCAATGCGATAGTAAATACTTTTACTTATCTAGCACCAACGGCAAACACAGTAATTATATTAGTAACTGGCGCAATGCTTTACAGATGGGGACGCAGTGAAAATGGATAAGACGGAGCTAATTAATAAGGTTATCAATCCCAATCTAGATAAGGCTTTAAAGAAGGCTGATAAATCTAAAGCGTTGGAAGATGAGATTAAATATCTAATCAGTAACACTAGGACAGGAGAAATTAAAGAGGTGAAAGAATGAAACAGTTTAAAGCAGTTAATAAAGATAAATTACACGAATTACTATTTGATTTTAGTGATATTGCAGACATGGAAACAACACGATGGCAAAGCTCCAGAGTTATTTGTATAGATGATCCAGATAACAAAGAAAGTAGGAATAAAATAATGCTATTGGAATCTCATTATGTAATTTACTATCGTCACAAGGGTGACTGGTTTGTATTTGAGGGGGAAGAATGAAAGAAACAATAGGGCAAAAACTGTCCCCAGTTCTAGAAGAAATAGAAAGAACGTTATGGGAATCAGAAGCAGATGAAAGAGGGGCCCCGGAGTTTACAGATAAAGGTTTCAGGGCTGCAATTAAAATCTTTATGGCTGCAATGATGGATAGAAACTATAGACTAAGAAAAGAAAACCTGGCACTTAGAGATTTAGAAAATCAAGCTCTGGAGATGGGGAAAATAATTAAAGCTCTAGTTCATAAATATACAAATGTTAATACACACGATTTATATAAAAAGGGAAAAGAATGAAATCAAACGACATGGCAAATAGGTTAATTAACGCAGAAGAAGAGACAACAGCATTAATCCTTAAAGGGATTCCAATAGCTGTACTTCATGCCGCAAATAAAATAATCAACAATGTATTAATAGATACAAATTTTAAAGATTCAACACATGAAGAAACGCTAATGTACTTGTTTATGTCAGGCTATACCACTGCTAGACAAGAGGACAGATTAATATTAGAAGATACATTTTTAAATTAGGAGTAAACATGAAAAATAAATTATCAGATAAAGAGATGGAAATAATCGAACTACTAAGAGAAGGGTTAACCCGAGATGAAGTAGCCGAGAAGCTGGGGAAGTCAATCAACACGATACACTCCCAAACTAGAGACGTGTTTATAAAACTTGATGCAAGAAATTTACAAGAAGTTTTAAATAAACTTGACATGGAATAGTTAATGGTATATAATTAACAGTATAAAGAAAAGGAAGGTACACAATGGAAACAAATGATTACATAATGAAAAATTTAGCAGGAGACCCGAATCTAGAGTCTCATTTTAAGCACATAGTCTGTGGAGATGCAGCAGTCGATGAAGCGAATCAAAGACTTGTACAAAACAATATTTTAAACACTCGCGAAAAGAAATTTCTTGCAGAACATGATGAGTATTGTGATGGGACACATGACCATGAGTAATAATATTCCAGAGCAAGTGCAAAACTTTATTGAATCTTGCTCTGATGAAATCTTGGGGGATATCTTTGACGCTTTAGATATCAGTCTTGATGATGAATATTTCAGTGAACCAGGCGTTGATTGTGATGATGTTGATGCTATCTATGAATTTAGCTGGGAGAGGTTTCAAAGTGATCCCCTTAAATACTTAAATGATGATGACGCTAAATTTATAATCAAAAATTATTTAAAAAAAGAGGTGAAAGAATGAATAATAAGTACGAGCAAGACGATGATGATAGTAAGTCATGGCATTTAAAAGAAGAAAGTGAAAGAATGAATCCAAAATTTATAGATTGGGCTAACGATTTAAAGTTTAGTGAGATGGTCATGTACGGTAATGCTTACGGGGTGGAAGCCAAGAATGGTATGTTCACAGAGTTTGAAACGGGAACGCTCTGTGATAATACAGGGGGGCAATCCTTTGAAGAGTTTTTACTAGATTGTTTTAATCGAGAGCATGGAGAAGAAATACAATGATAAAAAAGGAAGGAAACACAATGAAAATAATAAAATTAGGAATCGCGATTATAATTTTAATTGCAATAATCACTCTCGTCTTTGATCTGAAAGCAAACGCTCAATCAGTTATAGACCCTATGACCGGAGAGTTGATAGAATTAAATATCAGTGATGACGGGGAAGTTGAAATGTATAACTACGATACTGGAGATTATAGTTATAACCAAATTGATTCAGATAGAGATACCATCTATGATTACAATAGAGATACTTTCTATGCAATAGATAATACAGATACAGACAACCCAGATTTAATGAGTTTTTAAAAGGAGATAAAATGAAATTACTACATAAATTAAATGAAATTAGAAAGGTTATTAAAGTCGATAAAGAATTTAATAAAGGACAAGGATACTCAGCGTTTACAATTGCAAAACTAAATGCTGAACTTAACCCGCTACTTATAAAGCATGGGATAGGAATTATCTGTAACGTTAAAGATCAAAAAGTCGAACAGGTAATAAAAGAAACTCAGTACGGGCCTAAGATTAATTTCCTAGTTACCGGGACTGCTGAATATACCTTGATAGATTGTGCAACTGATGAAAGAGAAACAACATCTATTCCATTTATCGGAATGAATCAAGCGGGAGATCCGAGTAAATCATTAGGGAACGCTGCAAGTTATGCTTATAAATACCTATGGATAACCTTACTAGGACTAACAGACGCTACCTCTGATGTTGATAGCTCAGACTATGACGGGACAGATACAACACCAACATCACCACTAGAGGGCGGCTTAGAAGAACAGGTTAAAGAATCAGGTGGAGCCTTTAAAGATAAAGGCGAATCAAAAAGAATCTATACTGAATATGAAGACGCTTTCGATAAGGCTACTGATAGAGATGTAATCATAGGACTTATAAGTGGTGCTAGAGCTGACTTCTCTAACATGCTGACTTATGAGCAGACTAAGATGAAGAAGTTAATAGCAAAAGTTAAAGAGGAGAATCAAATAACATGACACAACAATACGACAACACAAACAAAGGCGTCCTATTTATAAACGACTACAAGGAAGGTTCTAAACAGCCAGACTATAAGGGCAAGCTTGATGTGGGCGGCAAGGAATACGAGTTAGCAGCCTGGACTAGAGAAAAGAAAGATGGGTCAGGGAAGTTTCTTTCTCTGAGTATCCAAGAGCCTTACAATAAGGATAGAGAACAGTCAGGGGACTCAGAAATTCCGTTCTAGTAATAGCTATGGGCTGTTGGTGATCGACTACGCCACAGCCCTATTTTTAAAGGGAGAGAACAATGAAAGAGATAGAAGAAGATAAGAAGATCGAGATCGTTACGGTAACACGAGGGGATTCTTCTATTCAGTATATTAACTGGGGAACCGATGAACAAGAAGAACTCCGTAAATATAGCGATACCGGATCGCCCATCACTCACTATCAAGCACCACTAAAAAACAAGGGAGAGGACAATGAAAACAATACCAGGATTTAAAGATTACCTACTCGGAACTAAACAAAGAGTGTGGTCAATTAGAAGAAAGAGATACTTAAAACCAGGGACCAGCAACAGCGGATATAAAATATTCTGCTTAATGAAAGACAAAGTTAAAAAGATGGTCAAAAGATCAAGGCTTGTTTGTATCGTTAAGTATGGAGAGATTCCACAAGGAATGACAGTCAACCACATGAACTTAAATAAGGTTGATGATAGACCTAGAAACCTAGAGCTATTAACAATAGGCGATAATGTTAGACACTATATAGCTAACAGACGTAAAAGGAAGGCAGTATGAGTGAGGGATTATTATTAGTTTGGCTTAATAAGCAGCTCGGCTGGAAGGAAGATAAGTCTAAGTGGACACCGTTTTCTAACAAGACGCCATTGCAGATAAGGTTGTTTATAGAGGGGGCATTATGATTAACAAAGACGACATCTATTTACAAGATCCCGAGAGGCTAAAGCTGCTAGCTCCTGTGATGCGGGAGCTTGGGGTGGAGTGTGATAAGACTATTAGGATTACTGATCCTAACTTTATATATAAACCTATACCCACCTGGCACACCGCAACAATGGAGCTTGTTTTGCCGGAGTGGTTATACGCTCAAGGATGGGGTAGTTTATATGAAAGAAAAACTATTGAATGGTTAAGCTCTAAGCAACGAGAAGAACTTTTTGATTTAAGACTAAGTCTATATACGCTACGCGGTCAACCCAAAGCAATCGCCCTCTGCGACCTGATTGTGTTGTTGGCAAAGGAGGAGTTACTCTGAAAAACAAGATTATATTAGATCTATGTGGTGGGACAGGCTCATGGTCTGAACCTTACCGAGAGGCTGGTTATGATGTCAGATTAGTGACATTACCTGACCATAATGTAGAAACTTACATCCCACCAGAGGACGTCTATGGTATCTTAGCTGCCCCACCTTGCACTATGTTTTCAATGGCAAGGACTACGGCTAAGACTCCAAGAGATTTACGACAAGGTATGGCTACAGTAGAAGCCTGTCTTAGAATTATCTGGCAATGTCAATATGGTGGTAAAAGATTACAGTTCTGGACTCTGGAGAATCCAGTTGCTCGACTCCAATGGTTCTTAGGGAAACCTACTATGATCTTTGACCCATCTGATTATGGGGATAGGCATATTAAACCTACAGCGCTTTGGGGTAATTTCAATGTGAATCTTAAGAAGTCCCCAGCACAACTAACAGAAGAAGAAGTAGCTAGAGCAAAGACTAATTCTCGAAGATTGCCTAAGCTCCCAGATGGATACTTACTGCCGCCAGATATGAATATTACGGCAGCTAAAAGATCAATGACGCCGCAAGGATTTGCGAAGGCTTTTATGGAGGCAAATAAATGAGCAGCGACTATTTAAACTACGAATTAAGTGCAGAGCTTCATAGGCTTGGGGTGGTGTTTGAGAAGCCTACTATGTGGTGGAACTATGCTATGGAAGGCCCCTATGAATATCATTGGGTTTTGCACCCTCATAAATTAAGTATGCATAAGTGGGATGAGTACCGTGAGAATATATATCCTGTGCCTGCACCAACACTTTCCTCAATTCTAGATAAGTTAGTAGAGTTATCTAAGTATTTTAAGTTAGGAGCTTCCAAGGTTAAACCCTATTTACTGCTGTTAGATAGAGACGTTTATGCAGAAGACCAATGCTGCACGACCGCGTGTGGACAGGCTTTAGTTGAGTTGGTGAAGGGGGAGAAGGGATGAAAAAATATAGAAAGAAATCAATAGTGATAAAAGCATTCCAGTATGGAATTGACTATAGACCTGATTGGTTTACTAATAAAGTGAATACAAACAACATAATTACCTTTAATGAAGAGAAGGAAGCTTATTGTCAAATACATACTCTTGAAGGGATTATGACTGCTAACTATGGGGACTTTATTATAGAAGGGATCAAAGGTGAGATTTACCCTTGTAAAGAAGATATCTTCCGAGAAACTTATGATTGTGCTAATGGAGATTCACAATTAGAAATCTCCCCAGAAGAAGACCCAGAAGTTGTTTTATATAGATTGCTCCAATTCTGTAAAGATAAAGCTGTGAAGATTAGGATAGCGGAAGGGTATCTTCTCGTTGATGAGGTAAATAAATGAAAACTAAACAAGAACTAGAGGAACAAAAAGAAAACAATTTGATGCCAGTCTTCTTTGTTTTTATCGAAGGGTTAAGAGCAGCCGGAATACTAGACAAGGAAGATATTCAGTTGAAGTCTATGGGTTATGTAGTTTCCTGGAGGAAAGAAACAGATGAAGACTAAAGTAACATCACACAAAACCTCGGAAGCCCTGGACACCGCCGCCCTGCGCTTATGGATAAAGATTTTACTAAAAGAAAAAGGAGAATAGTAATGGAAACAAAAATAGATGAAGTAGTAATCAAGGGGATTAAATATATCCCTGAATCAGAAGTACCTAAGACTGCGGAGAGTCTAGAGGGTATGCCTTACAAGATATTCAGGACTTATAGCTCTGGCGATGGCAAGGGCGAGGGCTAAAAGGAGAAAACAAATAATGAAAGAATACAGAGCAGAAGAATTACAGGAAATAATAAGAGAACACCACAAATGGTTACTAGATAACGATGAGGGTAAGAGAGCGGATTTATGCTCTGCGGATTTAAGCTATGCGGATTTAAGCTATGCGGATTTACGCTCTGCGGATTTATGCTCTGCGGATTTATGCTCTGCGGATTTAAGCTCTGCGGATTTACGCTATGCGAATTTACGCTCTGCGGATTTATGCTCTGCGGATTTAAGCTCTGCGGATTTATGCTCTGCGGATTTAAGCTATGCGGATTTAAGCTATGCGGATTTACGCTCTGCGGATTTAAGCTATGCGGATTTAAGCTATGCGAATTTACGCTATGCGGATTTAAGCTATGCGGATTTACGCTCTGCGGATTTATGCTCTGCGAATTTATGCTCTGCGGATTTACGCTATGCGGATTTAAGCTCTGCGAATTTAAGCTATGCCAATTTACGCTATGCGGCAGGCAATATGAGGGAAATAAAATCTTTACAGGTTGAAACTTACAAAATTACCTACACTCAAGACGTTATGGCAATAGGCTGTGAGCAACACTCAATTAAAGAGTGGTTTGAGTTTGATAACAAAAGAATACTGGAAATGGAAGGCAAGAAAGCTCTTGAGTTCTGGAAGAAGTGGAAACCTATACTTAAGCAGATGGGAGTGTTTGCTCAGCCAGAGGAAAAGGTCTTGGAGGGGGAGAGATGATGGGAGAAAAGAAAGTGATGTATGACTCTTTAGTAAAGGGTTATGACTATCAGGTGAGACGATACCGTAACTACATAGAATCTGGGCACATTGGATTAGCCGATGACGCTCTTGGGGACATCAAGAGAGTTAAGAGAAGGATTAGAAACTTAATAGACCCTCGCAAATGGTACGAATTCTGGTGGTGGTTTGAGTGAGTGAATTGAAGAATATGGAATACGAAGACGGTACACCTAGCAGAACCTGGTACACGGAAGAAGACAATATAAAACTAACCCCGCAGCAGGCTGAGAAGGTAAGAGAGTGGAGGAGGTTGGATAAACTTTACTTTAGGTTGCATGACGAACAGAAGCGGCTTGAACAACTAGAAAAGGAATTAGGATTATGAAGAAACTAGATGAAGAACAGCAACAATTAACGGAGGATTTATTCCAAATTACTAGAAGTATGGTCAGTAGAATTAAAAACAGAAAGCGCTGGAGGTCTTTACAATGAATAAAAAAATAATACTTATGCTAATAATATGGATGGGGTTTCTAACAAGTCAACAGATTGAAGCAAAACAAACACCAAGTGTTTGGTTAGAAATTAAAAACGCAACTAAATTCGAGGAAGAATTCATTCGCTTGAACCTCGCATGGAAAGCAAGAGGAATCGTTCACTTTAAAAGGGATGACAACTTTGGATATGATAAAGGGATCAGCTTCGATGGTGGGATAAAAATCAATTTTGTTGATGATGAGAGTAACTTGTTCATTGAGTCTACTAGAAAAACTCAGTCATATAATATTGATCTAGAAAAGATTGAGATCCAGTCAATTAAAATCAATCGAGCAACTCTCAGAAGATTCCAAGAGATCAATAGATACTATGCTTTTATTAACAGTATTACCCATGGTGTGATTTGTCATGCAGCAACTCAGTCTCTCGACCATACGACTTGGGGATTATGTAGACCGGATTTATCAACCAATAAAGAATTTTGGGGTAAGAAGCATCGGAAACGACTTAGAAGAAACCTGGATCTACCTGGGCGGACAGGTCAGTTTTTAATGCTATAACATTTAATGCCGAGATAACTCAGTGGTTAGAGAGAGGGTAGCAATACCCTCAAAGCGAGGATAGGAAACTTCCCTCCATGCGCTAGGTTCAAATCCTGCTCTCGGCAATCTTATAAATAGACACAGACGGGAGACCAATTAAGCCTCCCGGGGGGATTTCTCTGTCTGATATTATCATACACTATAGGTGTTAAGGTTTGGTAAATGTCAGAAATAAGATATACTGATATATATGCCAAGCGGACTACCGGATTTTACTAAATATGGACTACTTGCAGGATTTATAGTATTAGTTTTTCTATTCTTATCTTTTCTTGTATTCGCACTAGGGAAAGCACTGGAAGTATTGAAGACTTTTAATACCAAGTTAGATAAAAAAGATATTGCCTTTCAAAATTATGTAGATAGAGTCACTCTTGAATTAAGAGAAACCCACACCCGGTGTGAAGAAAAGATTGAGCAGATAGGGCAACACTTCCTTACAGAGATTCAATTAGTCAGAGCAACTGTACCTGAGTTTACTCATATACTACAAGGTATCGAAAAAAAAATAGATTTAATAAGTAAGCGTTAATCTATTAAGCTTTCTGTTATAATTAGATCTTATGGGATTGAAAGAATTTATGTTCGGGTTGGTAATTTTAACCATCCCCACGCTAGGGCCACAGATCTGGAAGACAATACAAGTCAACAGGTTCTTTGATAGAGATTCTTTAAGGGGGTTACATGCAGGAATTTGAGGTGCAGGAAAAGCAGCCAGTATACAAAGAGTATTTTAAGGTCTTAGAGATGCACCTATTAGCAATGGCCGATGCTATAAAGCATTTTGAGTACGAGCCAACACCTAAACAAATACAGGTAATAATAGATTCATTAGAAGAAAAAGCGGGGATGTTAAAGAAATGGAATTGAATGAAGAAATGGGAAAAGTGTTGGGGTTATTTAAAAGATTCCCTGAGATATCGAGGAGACATTTAACTAATCTGTTTCCTAATAAATGTAGGTCAGCTAAGTATAGTATTTTAAAAGCTCTTGCAGATAAGGGTTTACTGCAAATGCATTTCATGTCAAGTGCTACGTTCTACACACTTACAGATAAGGCGCAAGCGTTTATTTCCACTTAGGGTGCTTTAATTTATTAAACGCACGGACTCCGGCCCACATAGACCAAGCCCGAGGGTATTGCCAAGTCTTGGATTTCCAAGGCCAGGTGAACCATTTATAAGTAACCTTCATTTCATGCAACACTAAATCTCTAAAGATTCTATGGGTATCTTTCTGGGATCTTTCTTTTGTTACACAATACTTGTCATGGACTAGACTAGCAGGAGCAGTTACCCCCTCGAAGGGATCTCCAATAATAGGCTGTATAAACTCAGGGATTGAAGAGCCATCTGTTATAAATCCTTGATCCACGAACCATTCAATAAACCTCTTGTCCAATACAAAGAAATCTTGCATTAGCTCTTTTGTCCTACTGTTAATTCGTTTAAGAATTAAGTCAGATGTGTCCCTTATTCTCATATAATCTTATACCCCTCCGCACCACGCTTTAATGCCTGTTTAAGAGCTTTCTCACCACGCTTAGGTATCGACAGGTGAATCCAAGAGTCATACTCGTTAATAACCTTGTGGTACTTGATACGGCTATTCTTAATCAGGTTCACCACACCCTCCACTGTCCACCCTGGGATTGTAAAATCAATAGCCAGCCCTTGTACGTGCCTACTAGTTGGAACCCCACCAACTGCACCATTCAATTCAAGGCATCTATAAACTGAGTCAGGGGAGATCGGGATATTGCCGCAAAGCTTTCTAACCTCTTCCATAACCCCAGCTAACATTTTTAAATTCTCTAGTGCAGCTGGAGTAGG
>Ga0222632_1000958_pt1 | contig 12313 bp, 9 predicted proteins | sample AntAcemetageno46_FD_179828 | JGI IMG/M metagenome (GOLD analysis project Ga0222632, IMG submission 179828) | Saline water microbial communities from Ace Lake, Antarctica - #46 | ecosystem: Environmental > Aquatic > Non-marine Saline and Alkaline > Saline | place: Antarctica: Ace Lake | collected...
CCTGACCCGTTTGTTCCATGGCAATCCGTTTATTCCGGAGTTCGATTCCTGATAATCGTAGGGCGGAGTAATGGTGGCCAATGTTTAAACTCCAACACTCCAACACTCCAATACTCCAACACTCCAATACTCCAACACGCACGGCTATGTCCCGGACGTCCAGTTAATCCTGGCTGCAATGGACCTGAGTAGTTACAATTTCCGATCAACATACGAATCGGGGAAAGCATTCCCTGAAAGGGGTTGTAAAAGCGGGTGGTGCAGAGGAAGCGGTTCAGGAGTCGCCAGCAAAATAGCCCCATGACGACGTATAGCACTTTGACAACCCAGTCCCCTTCCGTGAGGATTAGAGGTAATTGGAGAGCCGGGAAAACAAGCCCTAGTAAGAAGAATAGTCCTAGAAAGAGCGCTACAGCGTAGCCGGTCATCACCGCGAAACTGTTGAGAATGCCTTTCCGATCTCGCAGTAGCCAGTAGTTGATCATGGGGTGAATTGACCAGCCAACCCGCCAGCCCTGGAGTCCAATTCCAAGAGTCCAACGAGACTTCTGGCGAGTCGAGGTGGTGAAAGTCGTGGGAAAATATTCCTTGGTTGCGATCAACTCTTTGACCTTCTTAACCTTTTTCCGGCGGAGAATGAGAGACTTCGTTTCTTTTTCCACCTCTACGTATTGCTGCAGGAAGATCTTCTTTCCCTTCATTCCCCGCAGCGATAAGCCCATGATGTAGTCTTCGGTCAAGGAGGTGACATCAAAGATCTGGTTTCGACGCTGGCGGGCGAGATATTGGATCGCTGCGCGGGAAAGAGCGGTTCCCACTCCAGCCGAGGGAAGAACCCCAGTCATGAATTCGCGCATTCGCATGTCCTTTAGATGGCTTTCTGCGAATTCATCCATGTAAACCCCACCTATAAACTCATGCCATTTCCGAGAGAGAGGAACCACCGGCGTCTGGATAAAGTCCATCCGTGGCATCAGGTAGTTGTAGAATTTGACGGAGTCAGGGTGAACCATGTCCTCGGCGTCATGCATCAGAAAAATGTCGAACTCTACCCCGGTTCGTTCCTCGTAGAGAAGGATTCCCTGGTATACCCAATTCAGGCAATCTGACTTACAGGTGGGGCCGGGGGCGGGGGTCACAACGATCTCCGTATTGGGAATATAGCACCGGGCGCGTTCCGCCTCGCGAAAGGTGTCTGGATCATTGGGGTAGGTTCCTACGAAGAGGACCCAGTTGTCGTATTTAACCGACTTGCGGAAGTTCAGAATCATATCCGCGATGACATCCGATTCTTTCCAGGCCGGAACCATGATAGCCACTGCCTTTTCTGGAATGGCTTCTAGCTGCTCCGATGTGATGGGCTTTATTTGCTTCCGTTTGAACAGATATCGGTAGGCCCCCCGGATGTAATAAACGACATCGACAAAAAAATCATCCAATCCACTGATAAGGAAGATCATGATCAAAATGATCATGATTACCCGGCATACCAGCCAAATGATGAAAAGAATTGTCTCTAACACAACCAACTAGACTATGCGGACTTTAAGCGTAAACAAATAAAAAATGTGTAAAAATATAAACGGATACCCGTGTTTAGGGGGTTCGGGTTAGTCGGTGTCGCGGTGTCCCGCCTCTGTTCGTCGAAATGGAAGCCCATGGTAAGAGCTCCAAATTCGCTAAATTCGGGACTGTGGGTACTTCATTTTTTGAAGTCGGATAAGCCTCCGGAATTAAATAGATGGCTCGCGGTTTGATAGTATGCCAGCGATTCCCCCAGAGCATCTGTAGGAGCTTTGGTTGCTTTCAATTGCCCATTCTTGATGTCGCATTGGTAGAACGAAAAATCTTTTACGGGTTTTAGGACGGAAAGAGTATCTTCCTTCAGAAGACCCAGGGTTTGGTCGAAGCCTTGCGAATAAATTCACCAATTGCGTAGTCAGTATATTGAACAGCACCGTCACGACTTGAGCCCGACGGGATCGAAACTTTTCCTTTTGGATAGGTAAAGGGCCGGTGGTTGGAAGTCGTCATGATGAATTGGTAAAAAGGCTTGTTCTCTCTGTAGCACTGGTCTGCCTCCTTGAGTGACCAGCTGAGCAAATCTTCGTCACACGCACCCCAGGCATTCTCGAAGGTGATCTCGTTTGAGGGAACTTTCGGCAGGTCCAATATCTCGAAACCATTGTTCGAGAAATAGTAGTTCATATTGTCAAAGAAGCCATTACCCCCATAAAGAAATGTTCGGGCATAATCCCGGTCCGCAAATGGGGAGCCGACTGTGACCAAGTTTTCATTATTCGGACGCTTCAGTATAGAACGCCCCGGTGTGGGTGGGACTGAAAGCGTCAAGGCTTCCATGCCTCGAATTGTGCGAGTTCCGGTAGCATAGAAATGCTCAAAGAAGAGAGAGTCTTTGGCTAGGGCATCCAGTTGAGGGGTGAGGTTTTTGGTGTTTCCCCACGCCCCCATGAACTCGCCACTCAAGCTCTCTACTGTGATTTGAATGACATTCCAGCGATGCTCTTCCGACTCACTGGCAATGATGCGAATAATGTCATCTTCTGACTCGTTCTGATAGACGCTGTTCGGTTCGGCAACGATTTGGCGCAATTCCGAAAAGGCCTCTTCATCCGCCTCTGCCAGGTAGAACTGATCGAAATCCAATTGATTGTTCCAGAATGCGGCAAAGAGCGAAAAGGTTCCGTCTTTCGCGAGTTCGCGGTTAAAATTATTGGCGAAATCAGGTAGGTAGCGCTGTTTCACTCCAAGCCCTAGTGCCAGCGGTATCGCGAGGAGAATGAGTGCTGGCTTCCACCGTTGTTACAAGCTTGAACGACTTTTCAAGAAGGACGTTACCAACCCTGTCTTTAAGAGAATTAAGAATAGCAGCAGTGAAGCGGCAAATACCCCTGAATAGATCAGAAGCATGTTGTAGGATTCTCGAATGTTCCGAATTACCTCCGTGGTGTAGACAAGATAGTCCACCGCGATGAAGTTGAAGCGAACGCCGAATTCGTCCCAGAAAACCAATTCTGCGACCGCACTAAATACGAAGATGTAGATCGAAATAAACGATAGGGTGTAAACAAGATATCGATTGAAAGCTGATTGAAAACAGCGCTGAGGCAGGATTGACAAATACAAGACCCATGGAATGGCCATCAATGAGGCGGCGATAAAATCAAAGAAAAAACCAACGGCATAGGCTGCCAGAAATGAGGAATCAAAACTCAAATCAGGGGCAGCTTTAATCGAAAGCATGACTCTGGAGAGGAAGCCGTTTGAGATATAAATCCCATAAAAGATGAGGACCCCGAGATAGCGGGGTGGTGTGTCAATTTCAGTCTTTGAAGAGGGTATATGGGGGTTCATTTTTATGGACCAAAAAAGGTTCGAGATGGGAGAGGGTGCCGATGATTTTCGATTTACCGAGACGCGATTGTGGCCAACAAATAACTCACGAATTGAGATTATGAATGGAAAACAAAACCATCCCACCGTTCCGGCATCTACACGGGTTACCTTCTGCAGTATTGGAAGTGTTTATCAAGCCTCTCCTTTACAACGAGATAGATCCCCAGGGCCTTTGAGCACCTCGGGTGCGCGGCATTTTAACCCAGATCCTTCTCGAGTCGTTCTCGGATGCGTTTGGATGCCTTGCCGTCTCCGTAGGGATTGTTCAATTGGCTGCGTCGCTCGTATTCGGAAGGGTCGGATAAAAGCAGGGAGGCCTCTGGGATGATACGGTCCGGATCCGTGCCGACCAGGCGACAGGTTCCCGCATCGATTCCTTCGGGTCGCTCCGTGGTGTCTCTCATGACCAGAACAGGTTTGCCGAGGCTTGGAGCCTCTTCCTGGACCCCGCCGGAGTCACTGATGAGAAAATGGCAGCGACTCATTAGCCAGATAAAGTCGTAGTAGCCACAGGGCTTGGCGAGACATATCCGGGGGTGGTTTGCGAGAAGACGATTGACGGGTTCCTGGACGCTCGGGTTGAGGTGGACCGGATAGAGGACGCCGAGGTCGGGCCATTTCTCCACGAGAGCGAGAATCGATTTACAAATGTTTTCGAATCCCCCGCCAAAAGACTCGCGGCGGTGTCCGGTGACGAGGATCCAGGGCTTCTCACCCTCGAGATAGTCAGCCGTGAAGGTCTCATCGATCTCGCATCTTTGCGTGATCGCTTTGGAACCGATTCCCTGGCTCTCTTGCTGGGTGCGAATCCACAGCAAGGCATCAATGACGGTGTTCCCCGTGACCTCACAAAAGGATGGATTGATCGATTCACGAAACAGGTTTGCCTGACTGAACTCTGTCGGGGCGAAGCACCACCGCGAGATGGGATCGACGAGTCTTCGGTTCATTTCCTCTGGCCAGGGTGCTTCAAAATCATAGGTCCGCAGGCCGGCTTCCACGTGGCCAATGGGGATCTTTTCGTAGAAAGCGGCGAGTGCGGTGCCGAGCACGGTTGTGGTATCACCTTGAACCAATACGGCCGCCGGTTGAATCTCCTGCAACGCGCGGGTGGCTCCTTCGATCACGGCGGCGGTTAGACTCGGAAGGGTCTGGCCGGGACGCATCAAATTCAGGTCGAGGTCCGGAGTGATACCAAAAACCCCGAGGGTCTGATCCATCATCTGGCGGTGTTGCGCCGTCGAACAGAAGATGGGTTCGAGGGTTTTGGATTCCTGTAGGGCAAAATAGACCGGGGCCATTTTGACGGCCTCGGGCCGGGTGCCGGCGACCAGAAGAATTTTCGGGTTACTCATATCTATTCATTTGCGGCACGAGTCGTTCCTCCACAGAAGAACTCAGTCTTGTTCAATGGTCTGATTTGGCGAATCGGCTGCATTGCGGCAAGCGCTCCCGAATACCAAAAGAAAGAATCCAAAAAAGAGCAGGTCGATACCGAGAAACAGACCGAGGATAAAGGTCGAGGCTTCCGGGATTCCAGTGAGGACGAGAACGCCGAGAATGATGCTGATAACCGCGTTGATGGTTCCCCAGCCGGCACCCGGTGTTGCTTTCAACTGCGCAGAGTAAAAGAGACGGAAAATCCCGCTGACTAAAAAGAAAATTCCCAGGATCACCGTTAAGGCGACGACTCCCTTTAGGGGATTGAGGAGAAATAGCCCGCCAACCAGGGCGGTCAGGATTCCGGAAAGTAAGGCCAACCACCAGTTTTTGGATCCAGTCGAACCGATGGCGGAAAAGATCTGTGATAGACCGGCTATCAAGAGAAGCGTTCCTATGAAAATTTCGATCCCAAGAGTGAAGAGACCTGGGAGGGCAATGGCCCCCAATCCAAGAAGGATCGAAATGACACCCCCCCGGAAAGCGGACTTTCCGTGACGGCGGAGCTTTTCCGGCGTTAGATTGCTCAGTGCGGAAGGTAGAGGAGGTTCTTGTGACATTCGGCGAGTATTATTTATGTGGCCCGTCTTTTCAATCGCAATCAATCAGCGGTGGGGTTGGGGGTGTGACCACGAGTGCATGGAGAAAAACCAGAGGAAGGATTGTTTTTTGAAGGCTCCTTGTCCTCATTGTCTTGGATAGGCTATCGCGCTGCGGGAAAGACACCACCCCACCGCGCGACGCGCGGTCACCCCCCTCCTCGCAAGTGAGGAGGGAAGCTTGATCTATAAATACGTTGATTTAAAAGGTAGCTCCTCTCTCTTTCTTCTAAGGTGTGAGCCTGTTCGCCATAGTGCCCGCGAATGCGGGACAATGGCCGGAGTGACCGCGCGAAGCGTGGTGGAGGGGTTTCCCTTTTTGCAGCATCCAAAATTTTACACTGAACGAAACAAAACAGAACCGTGCCGCTCTGAATCGTCCGCCTCTGGATGTCAGTTTCAGGCTGGAAATTTTTGCTCCAACTCGCTACTAATCGTGTGCATTCATGGTTGTGCTTCCTTCTTTTCGGAAAAATTTTACATTGTTTCTTCCCTTGCTCCATGCCCTCACGGGTCTGTCGGTGTTGAGTGGTGCCACTGCGCCTTTTCTTAGCATTAACTACAGTCAGAAAGTGTCTGAGCAGGAACTGCTGGCGTACGATGTTCTGATTCTGGCACCGGAAGCCTTTGATCAACTGCCCGGAAAAGCCTCCGAAGATCAGAAACGTCTCGGTTACCTAAGTATTGCCGAGATTGCACCCGATGCCTCCTACCGGGAGCGAGCCTTTGAATCCGGGGTCTCCTCGAAGGCAATTAATCAGGTTTGGAAGAGTGATCTCGTGGACCCATCGGAGGATTCCTGGCAGAAATTTGTCTTGGAGAGGCTGGCTCCCTCTATACTCGACAAAGGCTTTGATGGTTTCTTTCTCGATACTGCCGAAAGCATTGAAATTCTGGCGGCTAATGATCCCCAAAATGCAGAACTGTATCGAAATGGTCTGATCGAGCTAATCCGGAAACTGCGCTCCGCTCATCCGGAGGCCGAGATTGTGGTCAATCGGGGCTTTTCGGTCTTGCCCGAGCTATACGATACGGTCGATGGGGTTCTTGCTGAGTCTCTCTATCGTTCCTACGATTACGGGGAGGGGACGTACGATGAGGTTGCTTCGGAAGATTCGGATTGGCTACTCGGCCATTTGATACCCGCGCGGGATGCGGGGCTGGATGTTTATATCGTCGATTTCCTGCCGCTCGCGGAACGCGATCTCGCGGAGAAGACAGTCGAACGCATCCACGGCGATGGATTTATTCCACTGGTAACAGAACCGGACTTGATGGGCGACATTGTGGCGCCCTTGCCTGTGGTGCAGCGAAAGCTAATTGCAGTCTACGGGGAGATTTTTCCGGACGGTGATTTTGAGTGGGCAGAAGATACGGACTCAATGACATACTTTCAGCTGGCTCTGGAATACCTCGGCTATGAACTGGAGTTTCGGAACTACCAGTTGGTTGGACTGCCAAGCGCGCCGCCTCCCGATGTCGGTGGGTTTCTCATCGACAGCACATTGCAAGTCCCCGCCACAGAGCAAAAGGCTTTTGTCGATTGGTTGGCCGCAATGAAGGCCAGCGGGAGGAAGATTTTCTTTGTCGGTTCCATGCCATTTCTCGGAGAGGTTCAATCCCGTCGCCTTGCGGATGTCTTTGAAATAAGGGGGACCCTGGCGGGGATCGGCCAGGTGAAAGGTGCTTCCATTGTTTTTGCCGACCCAAACATGACCGGTTTTGAAACAACCCCACGGCCCCGGGTGACTGGGAACATGAACCTGCTCGCACCGGAAGGTGCAGAAGTGCTTGTCGACGTAGCGATAGAAACGAGGAATGGAAAAACGGTCCGTAGTCAGCCAATCTTTGTCGCCTCCTGGGGAGGTGCCGCCTTGTACCCTTTTCTGGCAGCCCTGAGCCCTGAGCAAAACCCCATGTTGATGGTGGATCCTTTTGCCCTAATGGCAAAGATGATGGGCCGCTCCCCCTTTCCTGTGCCGGACACGACGACATTTCAGGGCAAGCGAATCTACTTCAGCCATATCGATGGGGATGGGTTTCTCAATTTTTCTGAAATTTCACCCGGAGAGCGATCCGGTACGGTTGTCCGGGATAGGATCATCGAGCACTACGGCCTGCCGGTGACTGTTTCTTTTATCGAGTCGGAGATCAAAGGGGATTCGACTGTATACGAAGAGCGGGAGGGCGAGAGTTTTCCCGAAGAAGCACGGCTTGTCTTTGAAAATCCATACGTGGAGCCCGCGTCGCATACCTATTCACATCCTTTTTTCTGGAGTTTCGCGGATCCCACGAGTGCCTCTTACGAGACGCAAAACGTCAATATTGATACGGAATATAATTACAGTACCATCCGTTACCCCAAAGAGATTGTGGATTCTGTCGCATATATGAACGGCGAACTTGGAGTTACTGGTAAAAAGGCGGAATTGTTGCTCTGGTCAGGGAACTGTCGCCCGCCGCCGGAGGCTCTGAAGATCGCTGCAGATGCAGGCATTATCAATATGAATGGTGGAAACACCGTCATCAGCAAGCGCGCTCCTCTCTTGTCCTTAATCTCGCCCAAAGCGGTTCGGTGGGGAGGGCAGACGCAGGTGTATGCCCCAATCCAAAACGAGAATAATTTTAATAACTCATTCGAAAATAATCGATACGGGGGGTATGCCAACGTAACGCAGACTTTTGATCTCACCGAAAGTCCGCGCCGGCTGAAGCCGCTCAATGTCTATTATCACTTCTACAGTGCTGACCGTTTTGATGCCTTCACCGCGCTCCGCCGGGCGATCGATTATTGTTTAAAACAGGATATGCACCCCCTGTGGGCCAGTGAATTTGTAAAGGTGGTCCTCGATTCCCTCGATACCGGAATCTATCGTATCGGTGCCAGGGGTTGGCGGGTCGTGAATGGGGGTATGAGTCAGACACTCCGATTGCCGGAAGCTCTGGGCTATCCGGATCTTTCCCGCTCCGTCGGGGTTATCGGATTTTCAGATCATCAGGGACAGCGTTATTTCCACACCGATGGACGAAAGAGAGTGGACCTCTACTTGACCGACACTCCACCGGGGACTCCTTTTTTGAGGGCATCCCGTGTGACGGTACGAAATTTCGTCGTAGACGATGACCAAGTTTCCTTCGAGACCTTCAACCGATCCCGGGATGCGATGGAGCTCCGCCTGGGGGGTATGGGATCGCGCGTTTCCTGGAGGATGAATGTGGATGGAGTGGAAAGCGTCGTTCGATCTTCACCGAGCGGAACGTTGATTTTACAACCAGCAACGGGGGTGTTGCCATGGACTCTGAGGCGCGAAAAATCATGAAGAAACGCTCCACCACCCGAAAAAATAAAAGCGTTCTGCCGTGGCAAGCGATCGTGCTTTTTTTGGTCATCTTGCTCGGTGGAGTCTACTTGTTAATCCCCGACGATAAGGACCTGATTCAGCGATACCTCGACGCGGGCCAACCGGAAAAAGTGATTGAGTATTTGGGGAACAATCCGGATCTGGACCCTGTCAGCGCCAGCCTGGCGAAGATGGACGCGATTGGGCGAATCGCGGTGGAAAGAAAACATCCGGAACTGTGGCGGGAGGCCTTCCATATAGGCGTAGAGGAATACGTAAAACTCGGCGCTCCTGCAGAATTGCTGGAGCCGATTATGGGGACCACACCTTACCTGCTCGATCCGCTGGAGGCCGCGAGATGGGCGGGTGGCGCTTTGGAATCACTGGATTCTCAAGCCTCCGATCCAATCTACCGGGCTCTGATGAGGGAAGTGCTAGCCGATGGGGATTCATCTATTGCTGCAGGCCTTTACCGAGAACTTCTCCCAAAGGACTCGATGACTTCGCAGCAACTGGCAGAGCTTTTGCGGTTACGCCGACTGGCAGGACAAAATGAAATAGCACTTCAGGATTTAAACGATCTCGCTCCTCTTGTGAAGAGAGGCGAGGATGTGCAATTCGATCTATTGCTGGAAGAAGCGAGTCTCCTGCAATCCCTCAATCGCGTGGAGGAGTCCTTCGATCAATTATTTGTTTACTGGCAGGATCATCCACAAGTCGTTTCCAATACCCGTTTTTTTGAATTAATCCGGGGTCTGTCCATCGCAGCGGATCGACAGGAGGATGTGGTTCCCATCATGAAAGAGCGTTTGCGCGTAGAACCTGATGATCCGGCACTCTTCTCTGACTATCTCGATCTGAACTTAGCTCTCGCTTCCGTTGGTGAGGCGGAGCGAGCTCTTGAGCAAAAGAGGGCTAGTGGAATGCTGACTCCTTCGCAGGCCCGCACTTTGGCAAAGATCCGTGAATGGGGCGGAAAGCCCGGCGACGCGTTTGACGAGTATCGCAGGCTTGCACTGGAAGGGGATGAGGATGCTCTGGAGCGACTGTTTGTTTTGAATGAGGGCCTATATCGCCACTACGAACTCGCCGAGATTTTGGCCGAATATTCGGGGGGGAAGTCTGACGAAGTACTCTTGCGCGAAGCGCGTCTTCTCGCCCGGATTGGTGAATACGAGCGCTCGGTCGACACATTTGATACTCTTCTCAACGGACGGAAGGATGCGGTGCCGGTTTGGTATGCTGAAATGGCGGATGTGGCTCTCACTATTCATGACTTTCCGGCAGCCGTCCACGCTCTGCGTATGGCGGTTTCATTGAAACCAACTCGCGAGCAGGAAATTCGATGGAAAAAGGATATTGGCTGGATCTTGTCATTGGAGGGAAAATACGAGATGGCGCTCGGAGCTTATGCGGCGGTGTATCTCGACTACGGCGAGGAGGATGTTCTTCCCTCGATTGTATCCCTGTCGACATTGATAGGGGATCGAGTGCTCTATCGGTGGACTTTAGAGGAAATCGTTCAGAGGAATGCAGCAGACTCACCGGATGCCAGTGCGGAAGCGAAACTGTTCCGACAAAAAGTTTTTGGTGCGGATCGGCGGTGGAGAGCTGCCCTGAATCAATATACGCGCTCACTGGCTCAGATCTATGCTGACGAGGGTCGGTATGAGGAGTCGGCCCGGATCATTAGCCAGCATTCCGAGGTTTTTTCCCAGGAAGAAATCTTTGGCTTTTACCTCAATGTGCTGGCCGAGGATCAGCAGTTTGAAGAAGGTGCGGGTGCCTTGGAGGAGGCCGGTCTTGCCCCGGAGCTTTTGCAAAACATGAATACCGCCCGTACGGCAATTTGGATTCTCGAGTCGTCGGGGCGCCAGAAAAAGGCTTTGGATCTTGCTGAGGAACTCCATGAGCACTTTCCCGAGGATGCCAACACCGGATTGACGGTCGCAAGGCTTCTGGCCGGAACAGGTCGGACACAGGAAGCCCGGGAACTCTTGAAGCAGTATGACCGCGAAGATGCGTCCCCTGAGGTTCTTCTCCTCTCATCAGAAGTAGCCTCTGCCTCCGGTAGATTCGCCCAAGCGGAAGCCATGCTGATGCGTTACCTGGACCAGAAGGAAGAACCCGATGCGCGGGATATTACGAGATTGGGAGACCTGCGTTTGGCCGCAGGCGATCAGGATGGAGCAAAGGAGTCCTACCGCGATGCGGTTCAGGTGCTCCTCAAGGAAGCGGGTGGTCTGGAGTGAGAGTTGAGGGAATAGGGCTCAGGATTATTGGGCCGATAATACTGGCGGTACTTTTGCAAGCTCTGGCTCTGCAGGCGCATGCAGAGAAGGGAGATGCTTTTCTTTCTCCCCGGAAAGTTTTAGCGGTTGCTGATAAGATGTCTCTAGTCGACCGCAAGCAACTCACCTACCTTTGTGCACGCCTCGGGAATCGCACTCTGGCAGAGCCACTGGCTAAAAATGTTTTGGCAGAGGAACCGGGAGATCTAAGAATTCTCCTGGCGATGGCCTCGATGTATTTGTCTTTGCAGGATGCGAGCATGACCCTGGCGTACGCCCAGCGTCTCCTCGACATGTATCCGCAGAATAAGGATGGTCTTTTTTTTCTGGCGGCTGGAAATCAGCTGGCAAACAATCCGGAAAAAGCGAGGGACATACTCTTGCGGATGAGAGGTCTCTATCCAGCAGGGGTGCGATTTCCATTTGAATTGGACCTCGCGTCCGTTTCTTTGCTCTGTGGCGACTGGCCCCAGGCCATTACCTCCTATCAAAGAGTGTTGAGGGAAAGTCAGATTGCACCCCCGCTCCGGCAATCGGTTAGACGTGTCTTGGACGCTCTTTACCGGAAGCATCTGCCATTGGTTCGGGTCGGGTTTACCGATATAGATGCGGGAACAGGGAAGGTGAGAGAATATGGCGGATTTACTTCACTACCTATTAACGCCCGGATCCGAGTATCCGCCGAGGCCCGTCAGAGGGAGACGGAGATTGATTCAACGATCACAACAGCATCCGCATCCAGTGGCACTGGTATTTACGAAGCAACGATTCGCTACGATAAGCCTCCTCGTTATGGTTTTCGGCTGACCGGGAGAGCCTTCGATGGGGAGCCGGGATTCGGTGTTGGAATGAGCCGTATCGGTGAGGATACCGGCCGCCAGGTTCTTTCATTAGACAACCGTATTCCAGCGACCGATAGTTTAAATCTTCGCTATCTCTTCGGATGGGAAGACCGGCTGAACCTTTTGTTGGAGCAGCCCTTGTTCGGTCAATTGCGCCTGAGGAGCAATCTCTACTCTCGGAAAGTATATGTGAATGATGAGGATCTTGGCACCGGCTACGGGGCGGATTGGGAGATTACCCATTACGAGCGGATCGAGGATACTGATATTTACTTATCTTACCGGGGTGCCTACAGCGAGCTGGACATCCAGTCGAACAACTTGTCTCTGGTCGATGGGTTGCCGTATCTGCCCGGATTTTGACCGACGCCGTCTGTAGTCGA
>Ga0222632_1000960_pt1 | contig 12279 bp, 7 predicted proteins | sample AntAcemetageno46_FD_179828 | JGI IMG/M metagenome (GOLD analysis project Ga0222632, IMG submission 179828) | Saline water microbial communities from Ace Lake, Antarctica - #46 | ecosystem: Environmental > Aquatic > Non-marine Saline and Alkaline > Saline | place: Antarctica: Ace Lake | collected...
GTATTTTTCATTTCTTCCGCAGCCCGTTGGCGCACCCCTTCGGGGTCGCCGTCGCCCCAGACCTCGGGAGAGAGGATGTCTTGGTGGCGGTCGTCAATAGGATCGCAGACGGCCTGTCCGACCAAGTGATTCGAGAGTGCGTGGCAGGTGAGGCCGTTTTTTTGCAGAAGAGCCCACAGATCCTTGCAGAACGTGTCGCTCTCGAGCGCTTTCGACACGTCAAAGTGGTCTCCCCAACAGGCTAACTCGGCTCCATCATACCCCATCTCTTTGATGAGAGGGAGAAGCTCGGTGATGGGTAGATCGGCCCACTGGCCGGTAAATAGTGTGACAGGTCTTGGCATGATTCTATTTCTCTGGGTGGTAATGTAGCGGTAGGGTTTTTGGCAGGAATAGGAGTCACCTCTCATTCCAACTGCCAAAGATTTGGTACACTGAAGAAGAGGACCGGGTTTTTAAATCATATTCCGGTGAACCCGAGTTCGATCAGCCTTCAGCGGCACAGAGGTATTTTGTCTTTCAGCAGGTGGTCGATCGACCATTTGCCGGGCCCAAAGAAGAGCACGATTGCGGTCATGTAGGTGAAAACCAATGGAATTTGAGAGAGAAATGCTTCGGTGGAATCTGTTCCTTGCCCCCAAAATGCGTGAGAACTGGGATCCATGATCGCGGCAACCAACATAGTTACAATCAAGGGGATGGAGGCGATGCGGGAAAATAAGCCGACCGCAAGTAGTATACCGCCCAAAAGTTGAGCGGAAGCGGAGAGCCATACCATGAAGACGGGGCTAGAGAATCCAAGGCTGCTAAAGTATTCGGCATTGGAAGAAATGTTGCTGAATTTGGCATATCCCTCGTAAACGAAAAGCGCCCCCCAAACCAGCCGTATTGCCAGGAGTGCCGGTGCTTGCAGGGCCTCAAGACAGCGGACAAAAAGGGCGTATAATTTGTTGATTATTGATAACATGAACTTTGGTTTTTGGGTGCGGAAAATGGGCCTGATATGCGAATGATCGCATGCTGGAATTACTTTTTCCTACGCTGCATATCAAGAGAGTAATGGTGCGGCGAACCGACCTCTCCGTCGAGGCGAACAGTCTCAGAAGACGGTAACGCTTTTAGAATGCATACCCGGCACTGAACGAAACCTGAACTTGGCCCGTCTCGTTTTCGGTGTCGTTCTCGGGGATGGAGGTGGGGGTGGCGATGTTGACGCGGAGGGGGAAGTTGTCGGCGCGGACAAGAACGGCAATTCCGACATCGGAGGCCGGAGCACCGGATCCCAGATCGAAAGAATCGAGCCCCACGAGGCCGATGTCCATAAACGCCGATACGTCCAGAAAAGAGACACCGGGGACCGGAACCGCGTATTCAACCGATGCGAACCAGGAGGTCTCACCACCGATCTCGTCGCCCTCTTCATTCCGAGGGGAGACACTGCGGAAGTTGAATCCGCGGAGATTGTCATAGCCGCCCAAAAACTCGCGAAGGGGCAAGGGGGCCCGATCCGTGCTTCCGTAGGGGGTCATGGTCCGAAATCTTCCCTTCACACTCAATGTGTGCCGGGAAAAGGGGCTGGCGAACCACTCGGCACCGATTGATGAACCAATCACTTCCACATCGCCGGGGAAAATTTTGCTTCCCAGTTCCAAACGCGCCTGAGCGGTGAGGCCGGATTCGGGTCGCAGAGTTCCTTTGACCGTATTCAGCCCGAGCTGGACGAAGGGGCCGGCGAAGCGGCTGGTTCCTTCCTCTTCCTGGATGAGCGCCGGAGCGGCCGCAGTGACGTCGTATACTTCAAAATGGGAATACTGGTAACCGAGGGCGGCGCTCCAATTGTTGTCGAAGGTGCGGCCCGAGAAAAAATCGAATCCGTACTGCCTTTGATTGTATTGATCGCTCAGATACTCCAATTGCGCGGCACTGGCCCCCATGCCGTAGAACCAGGGCCCCCCTCGGTAACTCGGTTGGAAAGCCCGCGCGCTCAACTGGAGGCGCTCGGTTCCGATGACTCCACGCAGGTTCGCATCGATCCCATCCCCGCGAAAGGGCGGCGTAAAAGAGAAATTACGTTCCCCCAGCTCGGCGACGAAGGCGAGTCCTTCATCCTGGCCAAATTCAAGGCCAGCCATGAAGCGGCCCGAGGGCTTTTCTTTGAGACGATAGACGATGTCCACTTTGTCGGGGCCGACTTGGACGGCTTCGGGTTGGGCTTCACCGAAGATGCCGCGATTCAGGAGTCGAGCGCTATCGGCTTGAATGGATGCTTCGCGGTAGAGAGTGCCCGGTTGGGTGCCAATCGAGGATTGGGCGACAGCTGGGTCCGTGACTTCGAGCCCCTCGATCAGGATACGGTTTACGACAAAACGACCCCCGGGGCCGGTTGTGACAGGGATGTTGACGGTCCGGTCCGTCGTTGGGGTCCAGATGAGATCAACGTGGGCGAAGGCATAGCCGTTGTCGCGGAGCTGCCATTCGAGATCCTGGGCAAAGGGAATCAGGTTCTCGGGAATAAAAGGAGATCCGGTTTCCATGCCCTTTATCGGAAGACGTTCCATGGCGGGCCATCCGGATATCTCAATCTCACCGATTTTGTAAGTAACCCCGGAGAAGACTTCAAAGGATCCGGTGATCTCTCCATTCCCGAGAGGGATGGCCTTCCACTTGACCGTGGCTTCGAGAAAACCTTTCTCAGCGAGCCCCTTGGCCAGTCGATCCCCGGCGGCGGCCAGTTCAGTGGCATCGGTCCGCTCTCCAAGGGCGAGCGCCAACAACTTGCGGGCTTCGGAGGCATCGATTTCCTTCAAGCCTGCAAACTCAACGGCCTTTAGGATCGGTTTGGTCCGGAGGGCTAAGACGACGATGGGACCTTCCGGCGAATCCTCAACGAGCGGGTCGATGGAATCGAAAGAACCTGTCGTGAGTAATTGATCTCTGGCAGCGATAATCGTAACGGGGTCAAAAGGGTCGCCCGCTTGGATCGAAAGGCCTCTTAGTAGCCCTGTTTCATCAATCCGGCCCAGCCCGTTTTCCTCGATGGTGATGGCTTGGATGGTTTGAGATGGGGGCAACTCTTGGGCAAAGCCGACGGAAAAGGAAAGAACGCAACCCAGTAGGCCGAGGCCGAGAACTGGTATCAGGTGGGGAAGATGGCGAACTTTGAACATTGAACGTCCAACGTCGAACGTCGAAGAGGGATGCATTTGATTAAACGTTCGATGTTCAATGTTGGACGTTTGCTAGGCGCGATGTCCATCTTCGGGGGTGCTCACAGGAAACCGGGAACGGGGCAACCGGGAACCGGCAAACATTTTCCCTCCACTAAAACTCGAAGCCTACCATGGCACGGGTTAGAACCGTTTCCTGAGTCGTAACTGCTACGCCACCATTGATGAAGACTCGGTTTTTTTCGAAGAAATCACCTTTGAGAAGGTGGGTGAGGGTGACACCCGCTGCGCTCTCTCCTTCATAGTTGGCGACACCGGCCATTACGGAAGTTTTTCCAGCTGCGGAAGGATCAATCGGTGCAGCGAGGGCGGCCGCAGCGGCGATACCACTGTAGGCCTTGCCTTCGACATCATCGATCCGATTATCGAGGTCCGCGATGGCCTGTGTATTCGCGTCGATGCGGGCACTGTTGTTGGCGATAGCGATGCTGTTTGAGCGGATCAAACGGCGGTTTGTGTTTATATTCCCGGCGTTGACGGAAATGTTCTCGGTGTTTTCCTCGACCTGATCGTTGACTGCATTCAGTTGAGCGATGTTTGCCGCATCGGTGGCGGCCACTCCCGGAGCGATGTTGGTCAGGCGGCGTTCGTTGCCGGCGGTGCCGAAAGATACGGTATTCGCTTCGGTTGCCACGCTGTTTGCGCCCAAGGCAACCGAATTGTCACCGCTTGCCACTGCGAAATCACCGACCGCCGTGGTGGTGGTTCCGGTGGCTTGTGATCCAACCCCTACCGCAACCGAAGAGAGAGCAACCGCTCCATCACCAATCGCAACAGATCCGGCAGATGCCGCTTGGGCATTTCGGCCCAGGGCAACAGATCCTTCTCCTATGCTTTGTGATCCCGATCCTGCAGCGAAACTATGTGCTCCAAAGGCAACGTTGGTGCTCCCAATAGCAGTAGAAGCTTCACCTATTGCATTATTCGAAAACCCTATGGCGGTGGCTCCAGGCGAATTAGCTTGGTTCAAAAACCCAACAGATGTGGCTCCATCCCCAGTCGAATTGTTATTACTTCCAATCGCAGTACTGGAAATGCCTTGAGCATCGTTTTCCATACCCACCGCAGTTGAAGAAACCGATTGTGCAGTATTGCTTCGACCCAGTGCAGTACTATTCGCGCCGGAAGCCATGGATCCGCTACCAAACGCCGAGCCACGTAGACCAGAAGCCTCCGAGCTACGGCCCACCGCCGTACTATCAATCCCACTAGCGATTGATTCAACCCCCATTGCCGTGGCTCCTGCTTCAATCGCTTGGTTTTGCGAACCAAACGCAACGGATTCCTGACCCGATGCAACGTTCATATTTCCAAAAGCGCTCGAATCTGCACTTGAAGCGTTGTTGCCAAATCCGATCGCCGACGCCTGTGATCCACTCGCGATGTTACTGAAACCTATTGCGGAAGTTCTAACTTCGGATGCGCTATTGAGGACCCCGGCGGTACTGGAATCATCTCCCGTTGAGTTGTTTCCAAATCCGAGTGCGGCCGAATTATCCCCCTCTGCGGTATTGCCGGACCCGAACGCGGAAGAATTATTCCCGCTTGCGGAACTGAAGATCCCGAAGGCGGCCGAATCATCCCCGCTTACGGTGTTGGATCTTCCGACAGCACTGGAACCGTTCCCCGAAGCGGTGTTCATGTAGCCAAATGCACTCGCTCTATCCTGAGTTGCCGTGGAACCACTGCCGACGGCAACACTGTCCTCTCCACCTGCAGTTGACATAAAACCCATGGCTGTAGACCTTGTTCCTGAGGCCGTATTGTCATTCCCGAAGGTGGCTCCGTTGGGCCCAGAGGATACGTTATTCACCCCCACCGCCACCGAACCAATCAGTGAGGCCTGGTTGTTGCTTCCGAAGGCACTCGAGAATTCGCCTGCAGTATTATTATTACTTCCTACGGCATTGGCGCTATCACCAGAAACGATATTGCCATGCCCGAAAGCCGAGGCTTCCGAGCCACTCACGTTATTTGAAACTCCAACGGCCGTTGACTCAACATCCCCAACTTCGTTTTCATAACCAAAGGCATTCGCCCTCGACGCAGTTACTTCATTTAAGACTCCGAAAGCGCTCGATAAATTAAACGACGTGCTATTCCCAACACCTACTGCAGCTGATTGAGCACCGTTCGCATCGTTGCCATTTCCAATTGCATTAGAAAACTCAGCCGTTGCTTGGTTACTTGACCCAATGGCGTTCGAACCTAGCCCAGAGGATGTATTAATGCTTCCCACCGCATTTGATCCAGTTCCAGAAGCAGTATTGGAACGGCCGACTGCCGTTGCCTGATTCACTGTAGCATCATTGTCATATCCCATCGCAGATGAATCATCACCTGAGGCTACGTTGGAAAGCCCTAAGGCATTTGATCCGACGCCGGTGGCTTGACTGAGGGCCCCGACCGCGGTCGCGCCGATAGCAGTGGCCTCGGTATCAATTCCGACCGCTGTCGCGTTCAGTTCCGTGGCACTGGAAGTGAATCCTACTGCCGTGGATGAGGCTCCAGACGAATCCGCTCCAAATCCGACAGCGACCGATCCGCCTCCTGCAGCACTGGAACTCGCACCCAATGCCGTTGAGTTGGCCCCAGTTGCAATCGATCCAGTCCCGAAGGCAGAGGCAAGACCCGTGGTCGCCTGTGAGGACTGCCCAACAGCTGTGGAGAAACTTCCAGAGGCCGTTGCTTCTTGCCCAATCGCGGTTGAATCGAGTCCGTCGGCAGTGGAGTTACCGCCGACTGCGGTGGATTGATCCCCTGAGGCAATTGCGTCGCCGCCGTAGGCAGCGGAGTCGGTGCCAGAGGCGACGGCTCCCACTCCGAACTGGGTCTGGGCGTACCCGGAATGGGCGATTGCCAGTAGGCAAAAAATAATAGAGGAGACGGATAAGAGTGAGCTCTTCATGGATGGAAAGGATTTTATGGATGAATTTTTTGCTTACAGGACGTTATGCGTGCCCGATGGAACTGACGTTCTGAATCAAATCTGCCTCTGGCAATAAGCTTGTCTTATCATCGCAGGTCATCTTTATCTTCATTTACACTTTTCTCACAGATAGCACCGAATTCTGACCGTATGCCCACGAATAAATTTACTGAAAAGAAAAAGTCTTTTCACTGGCTAGTCGATTTAGAGAAGGAGAACCGGGAAACGCCGCCGACGAAGATCGAAGTCAAAGAGGAGGGAGTGGAGCTTCGCCTAGAGCGGATTTCATTTGGCCAGTACGCAGCGGTTCACATGACCTACGTTTCCTGTGCGGAACCCTTTCGGATCGCGCCGACTCACGAGGCCTCCCAGAATTCGAGCCCGACGATTAGTTTCCAAATCGCTCTCTCTGGCAGTTCGAGAGGGTCATTGCCCCAAATTGGAGAATTTGAGCTCGACAGAACGTGGGGGTTTCTTACGGACTTCGCCGAGGGTGAGGCTGAAATTATTGTCGCTCCAGGAGAGCCGCTCCGCAGTTTTGGAGGGACCTTGTCGTTGAAACAGATCGAAGTGCTTTTTGCAGACGAACATCGCGGGTTTACCCTTGCAAGTGGCAACGCCAAGCAGGGGGTTATCGAGCCGTTTCTCGTAACCCCTGTCATGCGAGGCATTATTACCGATGCTCTCGCCACACCTTTGATCGGCCCTCTGCGTCACCTCTACCTGGAGGGAGTCGTCCTCCAGATTTTTGCGCTTATTTTTCAGAGTCAACTGAATCAGTCCATTGTTTATGAGGAGAACGAGACAACAATCAGCGCGGGGCGGTGTGTGATCGAGTTAGCTGCGAAACTGTTGGTGCAAGACCTCGCCAATCCACCGAATCTACTGGGGCTGAGCGAAGCAACTGGCCTGAGCGTGCGGAAGATCAGCGAAGGCTTTAAAAGGGTTTTTGACTCGACGGTCGTCGATTATCTCGTCTCCAAACGAATGGAATCGGCTTGTGATTTGATCCGTGAGAAGCCGGATTACCCGATCAAAGCTCTCTCCGCCGACATCGGATATAATCACGTCAGCAATTTCACCCGCGCCTTCAAGCAAAAGTTCGGGACCACCCCGGCAGCCTACGCGAAGGCGTTTCGGGGAAATTTAGACGCTTCCAGTTCTCGGTAAAGGTTCTCAGCCGTAGAGAAAACGAAATCATGGATTGGGTCTCCCAAGGCAAAAGCAATGACGAGATCGCGGTATTACAAGGAATAGGATCTGAAACCCCTGTCGGTCATTCGATCGGGGAGATACTTACCTTCGAGCGTTGATCCATGAACCATGTGGTCTGCAAGTTGCCGGGTCAGCATAGGGGCCAGTAGAGCGCCTTTTGAACCGAGCCCATTGCAGATGAAGATATTGGAATGTTCCGGATGTGGGCCGAGGTAGGGAACTCGGTCCCGACTGCAGGGGCGGATGCCCGCGCGGTGATCGATGACTTCGGGTTTGGTTTTCAGCTCAAGGATATCTCTACAGGCGTCGAGAAGTTCTGCCTTCCCGGATTCGGTTGGTTGGGCGAGCGGGGGATGGATGGTTGCGGCATTCCCTTCCTCGCGCTCTCCCGAGCGGCGGTAGGTCGAACCGATGCGAAAACGACTACCGCCGAGGCTGATGATCCACTTCCGGTGATGGATGATTTGAGAGAAGTCGGCGACTTTCGGTGCGTGGATGGTAACGGTCTCGCCCTGCACGGGGCGAAAAGGGAGCCAACGAAATAATGGATTTGCGAGGACACCATACCCCTCGCAGCAGATGAGGAATTTTGCGTTGATGCCGTTTAAGGTAACCGAGTCTGCCGAGAGAGAGAGCGTGTTCCAGTCGGCATCTTCGTGCCGATAGTGGTTCCCGAGCTCCTCACGGATTTGCTGAAGGATGGGGCGCGGCTCGACGCGGGCGACATTGCGGATAGTGAAGCTCCCGAGAGGATCGTTTTGTGCGGTGCCGGATTCCCCCGCAGGCAGAATCGGACCGAGATAGTCGGCGAATTTCCTGGAGTCGATTTGATGATGATAGCGTTCGATTTCAGGCTCGGTGAGGAAATAACGCCGGATCTCCGTATCGTAAAAATGTGTATCAGCTCCGGAAATACTAGAGTAGATTTCTTTGGCCGCTTCGCGGAACTCATGAAAATCCTCCATCAGAGTCAAACGCCCGCCGGTGACCGGGTTGAGAACACCGGCGGATACATCGGATGCCGGCGGTAGCTTCGCACCGCCCAACACGCATACGTTCTTGTCGCGCAGTTGCCAGGCGAGGAGGAGGCCAGCTAGCCCGCCTCCCACAATCAGATAGTCCGCTTGATTGATCGGTAGAGTCGGATGGCGAGGTTCGGAAGTGCGATAGTTCATTCGGAAGGCGCTAGGCGCACCAGTTACCCGTCCAGACGGTAGGTGCAGGTGCCCGTTTCTGCGAACTGGTTTATGTTTTCCATCGTAACTCGGGCGATGTTGGACAGTGCTTCGCGAGTGAAGAATCCTTGGTGGCTGGTCACGAGGACGTTGGGATAGGAGGTCAACCGCAGCAGGCGGTCGTCATCCATGATCGTCTCCGAATAGTCTTCGAAGAAAATCCCCTCTTCCTCCTCGTAAACATCCAGACCCAGAGACCCAATAATTCCTTCTTTGATGCCTTTTATGGCTGTGTCCGCGTCCAGCAGTCCACCACGGCTTGTGTTGATGATCATTACCCCCTTTTTCAGCAGAGGCAGGGTTTGGGGTCCAATGATGTGGTGTGTGCCCTCGTTCAAGGGACAGTGAAGGCTGATGATATCCGATTCGGAGAACAGATCATAGAGGTCCGAATAGGTCCCCCCCATTTCGCGGATCTCATCATTGGGATATGGATCGTAGGCAAGGACGCGACAGCCAAAGCCCGTCATGATGCGGGCAAAGACCAGTCCGATCTTGCCCGTTCCGATGACTCCAACGGTCTTCCCGTGAAGATCGAAGCCTTCCAGACCTTCGATGGAGTAATTTTGCTCTCGCACGCGCGAGTAAGCGCGGTGGATCTTCCGGTTCAGGCTGAGGAGTAATCCAGTCGCAAATTCAGCAACGGCGTAGGGGGAGTAGGCGGGCACTCGTGCTACTGTAATACCGTGTTTCTTGGCTGCGGGAAGGTCCACATTGTTAAAGCCCGCGCAGCGAAGGGCTACGAGGTTACAGCCGTGAGAAGCGAGTGTTTCCAGAACCTCTTCATTGATAATGTCATGAACAAAGGCACATACGGCATCTGCATCGGCAACCAGACCCACGGTCTCAGGGCGGAGACGATCTTCGATGAAAGTAAACTCGTGCTGAGCCGTATTGGCTTCTGCCAATGAACGCCGATCGTATTGCTTGGCGGAAAAAACGGTTACTTTCATTCGGAATCGGTTCGGACTAGATTAATTGTTTGCAGAAATACTTAGGGGGGGTCCGCCCAATGTCCAGATTGAGCTACGATTATTCCTCGAAAGGATTATCCTCAATCTCGACCCCCATGCTGCGCAGAAGCGCGATGCGCTCCAGGAGAACCCGAATATCGCGTTGGACAAGGACCAGCTGTTTACCGGTCCGATCCCGGGCACGAAGCGACGTTTGAAAAAGGGGCCCTATGAGCTGTCGTTGTTCAGCGGTTTTCGCGGCGGCCAGATTCTTTTGCAGCTCCCACGTCTGATCCTGCAACCGTTTCCACTCCCGTTCGAGCAATCGCTCGATTTTCCGCTTTTCCCTGAGCTCGATGACCAAGCGCTCACGGGGACCGGCCTTCAGGTATTTTGTCAAAACATCGAGTTGCGGCCCGGTCGCGTTGTTGACGACAACCAAACCGCTCTTGTCAGAGTAAAAGGCCGAAAGTCGTTCTAAAGAGGATGTTGAGAGGCTAGTGAAGGGATAGAGGTACAGATGCGGGTCCTTCGGTTTTCGAAAGCAGAGCCAGGACTGATTTTTCTGTTCGGACCGAATCACGGAAACGATCTCAACGTTGATGACGACACCCTCAGTGTTTTCGATCTCCGTCTCATAGATCCCAGTGGTCGCAGAACCGCTAAGCACCTGCAGAATCAGGAGTATTTGGGCAACTGCAACCATGACAAAAATCTGCCACGGCAGGGAACCATTGGCAAGCTGAAGGATCAGAATGAAAATAACATATCAATAAATCCTGATTTGTTGATGGATTAGTGTTTGATTGCCGCCGTGGTTCTGGTACGTTGTGAGATATGTCGAAAAAAAACAGTATCCCTGAATCAGCTGCCTTTGGGCCTCTCCGTGAAATATTCGCGAAGAGAATTGCCTTTTTGGATGGTGCGATGGGGACGATGATCCAACGCCATAAGTTGGGCGAAGAAGATTTCCGCAACGAGGAACTAAAGGATGTGCCCGGTGATTTGAAGGGGAACAACGACCTTCTGAGCATCACGCGACCTAACATCATTGCGGAAATTCACCGTGGTTTTTTTGAGGCCGGTTCAGACATCGTAGAAACGAATACCTTTAGCGGGACGACGATTGCCCAGGCGGATTACGGATTGGAAGAGTGGGTGGACCGCATCAACCGTGAGTCGGTCCGAATCGCCAGGGAAGTGGCCGATGAGATCAGTGCCCGGGAAGGTCGACCCCTTTTTGTGGCCGGCGCCATTGGGCCGACGAATCGCACAGCCTCCCTCTCTCCGGATGTAAATCGCCCGGAGTACCGCGCAGTGACGTACGATGAACTGCGGATCGCCTACTACGAGCAGGCAAAGAGTCTGGTCGAAGCGGGAGCGGATCTCCTCCTGCCGGAAACCACTTTCGACACGCTGAATCTGAAGGCCTGTATCCATGCGATCGAGGATCTTTTTGAGGAGCGTGGGGAACGGGTGCCGGTTATCCTTTCGGTAACCATCACCGACCAATCGGGGCGAACCCTCTCGGGGCAGACCGTCGAAGCATTTTGGAATTCGGTGCGGCACGCACGGCCCTTCTGTGTAGGCCTTAATTGTGCCCTCGGGGCCGATTTGATGAAGCCCTTCCTCGAGGAGCTTTCCAGAGTCGCGGATACCTATGTTCACGTCTACCCAAACGCCGGTCTGCCAAATCCGCTCAGCGATACGGGTTACGACGAGACTCCCGAGCACACGGGAAGCGCGCTTGCCGGTTTTGCGAAAGAGGGCTTGGTTAACTTGGTTGGTGGTTGCTGTGGAACTACCCCGGAACATATTGCGGCGGTAGTTGAAGAGGTAGGCGCATTTGCACCCCGGGAAGTTCCCGAGGCGGCCGCAACCCTTCGGTTGAGCGGTTTGGAGCCACTCAACTTTGATTCGGTGGAAGGCGACTTTCTTTTAGTTGGAGAACGGGCCAATGTGACCGGATCCCCACGGTTTAAAAAGTTGATCAAAAGCGGGGACTATGAGGGAGGGCTCGCCGTCGCACTGTCGCAGATCGAGAAGGGTGCGCACGTGCTGGACATCAATTTTGACGAAGGGATGCTCGAAGGAGAGGAGTGCATGCGGAAGTTCCTCAATCTCATCGGCAGTGAGCCGGATATCTCGCGGGTGCCCTTTATGGTCGACAGTTCCAAGTGGTCGGTTATCGAAGCGGGACTTCAGTGCGTGCAGGGTCGTGCGATTGTTAACTCGATCAGCCTGAAAGAGGGCGAAGACGCATTCCGCAAACAGGCGCGAAAGATTAGCCGCTACGGTGCGGCTGTCGTGGTCATGGCGTTCGATGAGAACGGGCAGGCAGTGTCTGTGGAGGGCAAGGTCGCGATCGCCGAGCGATCCTTCCGTATCCTGACCGAGGAAGTGGGCTTTGACCCACAGGACATTATTTTCGACCTGAACATCCTCACCGTCGCGACTGGCATGGAGGAGCACAATCCATACGCGGTGAACTTTATCGAAGGGGTGCGTGAGGTGAAGAAGCGCTGCCCGGGCTGTCTCACCAGTGGCGGGCTGTCCAACGTATCTTTTTCTTTCCGAGGAAACAATCCCGTGCGCGAGGCCATGCACGCTTCCTTTCTCCACCATGCGAGGAAGGCTGGCCTGGATATGGCCATCGTCAATCCGGGTCTTTTGATGGACTACGACAAGATCGAGGAGCCCCTCAAAACGCTAGTCGATGA
>Ga0222632_1000963_pt1 | contig 12267 bp, 8 predicted proteins | sample AntAcemetageno46_FD_179828 | JGI IMG/M metagenome (GOLD analysis project Ga0222632, IMG submission 179828) | Saline water microbial communities from Ace Lake, Antarctica - #46 | ecosystem: Environmental > Aquatic > Non-marine Saline and Alkaline > Saline | place: Antarctica: Ace Lake | collected...
CAGGGAGTCCGCATGTTCATCTTGTTCGTCCATATCGTCATTGGTCCATTCCCACCCTTTAGCATGTCCAAGGTTGACCGAGTTGATCCATGGAGTGTCTTTTTTTTCTGTTTTCATCCATGCTCTCCCTTTGATGTCATAGCGCACTTCGCCAAGGGGTGCGTCTGTTGCGCGAGGTTTTCCGAAGAGTACATTACGGTACAAGCGAAGCTCTCGTCCGATTTCATGGTCGACACGTTCCCTGCATTCAGCAGCTCCTGCTCGCACCATATTTGGTGTGACGAGAATGGTCGCTAGAAGAAAAAATGAAAAAATGCGCTTCATGAACGAGGAAGGGGATTGGATGGAGAAGTCTCTGTTTGAATACTTTCTGTTCGGCGCTCTATACGTTCGCCTTCTGGTATTTTAAATATTTCAAACATTTGGTCCTGTGGGAAATCATACGGGAAGCTATCCTTTGGATTGTCGAAAGTGTTGCTGGTTTGTTCACGTATGGATTTACGAATATCTTGGATCAGTGTATCGGGATCATACTCGTCACTGATATCCACTTGCCACCCTTCACGTGGTTTTGTGTTTCGTGCATTGAGCAACTGGCACACCCAGTCGCTTGTTTCACAATTTTGCTGTCCATGTGTCATGGGATCTCTGAATGTCCCTACGGATCGGAAGTCATCTTTGAGTAGGATTGCTGGACGAGCGCCAATGCGTTGTAGTTGTTCCTTAAGATCTCCTTCAAAATGTACGCAACGGTTATTTGGGTCATTGTAGGGATCTAGACAGTCCTGCTCTGTACCTGGTATCACACAGTCTTCTCTGTTGTCTCCTTCACATTTCTCTATGGCTAGGCTGCCCCAGAATTTTTTATATTCATCTGACATCTGCATGATGATAGGACGCACTTTTGAAAGGAACGCAACAAGCTGGTCTGTATCCATGCTTGGAACAACAATTTTTGGAATAGTTCCGTCTGCACCTCTCTCATTTGCTGTTGTGAGTACAGGTGCTTTTTTGAAAACCATAGCCTTTGGCAGGGAATCTAATATTTGGTCGGTAATTTCTTTCGGGATTTCCGGCAATGGAGGAAGTTCTGGGTAGATGGGCTCTGTGTCTTTTTCGAGTGCGGGAGGGCGAATGGTGGAAAAGTTGAGACGAACCTGTGTCGGTTTTAAGATGGGTAGTTTTATAGCCTGTGGTGGTTCGCGGAATGCGGTGAAGTCGATGACGACGTCAGGACTTCTATTAGACTCAAGGAATGGTAGACGAGGGGGTTGTGGTAAATATTCGCGACATACATTTATAGAGGGCCACGGTTCTGGACCATCTTCTTGGCGTCTGCTAGCGACAAAATTAACGCATTCTTTATACGCATCGAATATGCTGGCATCCGCACAGCTGGGTGCAAGTGTGTCAAAGCATATTTCTGGCTCATCAATGTCATCACATTGTTCTGGGTCTATCTTGCTTATCTCTTCCATGCAGTCCAGATACGGAGCGTATCCTCCAGTTGGATCGCGCACCGTTGATGCTCTCGGATCAGTTTCAAAGTTTCTCTCTGTGGGCATCCACGGGTCGAGCAGAGAATATATGGGCGTGGTGTAGCGGTCGTTTCGACACCACGGGAATGCATTTTCATCATGTGCTTCGCGGTAGGTATTTTGAATGTCATTCCACCAGAATTCGGCTAACTGCTTTTCTTTGTTTGCAGAAATATATGATTCATACGTTTTCACATTATCCGTAAGCCACTGTGCCAGTTCTTTACTGATGACAGTTTGTTGCTTTAGCAATGCTCCTGCGTAACGTGGTAGTTCTGCACGGATTTTTCGTACATCATCCATACGTGATGCATACGCAAGAAGCTCTTGAGCAACTTTGTTTGCTTTGTCGACACCTGGACCTTTGTTGTCTTTCTGTTTTTGCGCCCATACTTCCCAACCGTGAGCGATGCCACGAAGCTCTGTTGGGTTCCCAATAGGGACGACTACAGGAATCGGTTCTCCTTCTACATGCAAGAGACGGGCACGTTCCATGTAAGCGATAATGTCTCCTAATACATCTTCGCGTGCGGCAATTTGCACTTCAATGGTTTCTGATTGTGGATCCACTGCTTCGTCGTCTGGATTTTTTGGAACGGGTGATGTGTAAATAGGGTCCAATGGGTCTAAGTCGATAGACCATGTTGAAGGTAAAAGTAAACGAATAGTGGGTGGAGAAAAGAACTCATGCATTTCTGTTTCCACTGCTTGCCACCACTGTGTAACAGATCTTCTGTCTTTAGAAGGGTCTGCATCATTGGTCACGGTGTCGTCGAATGCCCGAAGCAGTGCACCACTGCTCAGCGGTTGGTTCGCATCGATCTGTACCGTTGCGCGCTGCTTGGCACTGTCGGGTGCAAGCAGGGTGAAGGTGAGGTTGTTCTTCATAATCTTTGCAAACACGGTGTCGTTGATCATGGAAAATGCACTTCCAAGTTGCGGAAACCATGTCGATGTTTCTTTATCAAATGGACGTAAAGGGTCGTTAAATGGATTGTCTGGAAGGAGTTGGCTGAAGAATCCCTTTCCTTCTTGCGTGTCTTTCATGTTCCAAAAATTGACGTTGTCATAGTAAGCTGCGATGACACACCTCTTGTCAGAGGCATCTGTTGCGAAATTTTTTGCGTCTTCGGGCGACATGTCATACATGCCGTAACACGCAACGGGGATGTGTTCTTTTTTATTGTCATCATCTTTTACCAGTTCCTTCTTGCTACCGTCGGGTTGTACAGTGCTTTGGTTGAGAGGAGCGCGTTCGTAACTGGCTTCGTTATATGCTCTGAAAAATGAAATATATTCTCTATCTTCATCTTTTCTTTGATGGTCGGGGCTATGTGCCGTTCCATCAATACAGAAATTAGCACTTTGTGTACCATTAGGAAGTATTCCGTTGTTGGGAAATGCTCCATTTTTGTCATCGAATGCTACCCATGCATCATTGATAATGACGGGGTGTGTATTTTGATTGAGGCGACAATTTTCTCCCGTGCAAGTAATACAACTTTCTCCTACTCCGCCAGCGGGCGCGTCACTACAACATTCATATGTACCTTCGATTTCCCATTCAGGGTCTGCTGCTTTTCGGGCGACCTCTTCTTCATTTAACTCTGCAGGAAAACCACATTTTCCTTTTTCAAACAGGTAAATATCTTTTTTATCGAGGGTGCCATTGAGATTTAATCCTACAATACAATCTCCTTCTTTTTTTGCCCACAAATGGTACACATAGGTATTCATGTCTTCACACAATCCTCCTGTTGGACCTTGTGTGAGTAATTCTTGGCAAAAATTTTGCTCAGGGCCTTTGGTTTCACCTCCTCCACAGGCATATTTTATACCGTCATCATCTGCTTTCTGGTTGCCACAGTCTACATTATTCGAGTTCTCAATATCCCAGTTCTGTGGTTTTCCTGGGGTGTCTAGTGGACGTTGGCAGGCGTTCTGACAAAAAAATGGAGGTCCGTCTCTGGCATCTACATCTAGTTGGATGGTCGGCACAGTCCGCCTATCGGAGTGACCAGATGTACGACAGAGTGTTGCGAGTCCGCAGGTATCACTTGGATATTCAAATCCAGAAGTGGTATTGGTATATTCTCTCTTCTTTAATTCTTCGTTGTAGATGATGTCTTGTAGCTCTCCTTCCTCCTGCCGCAGCGCAAGTCCTGACAACGGGTTTCCGAGCGCTTGCGCATTTGCTCTTCCCGGTACCCCTTTGACGTTTGCAATGAGCCCCTTGCTTGCATCCGTTCGTTTTGCATTTGCATCCATTGCTGCATCAGAAAAAATATTGACCACAGGATCTATCCATCGATCCGTATTGATCTTTCTCCAGGTTACATCTTTTTTGTCGACACATGTTGCGCCTATTGGCTGGTCTGCAGATGGCGGACAAATAGATTCTTCTCTGTCGTATACCCCATTGAGCTCTTTGTTAAAATCCCATCCGCCACACATGGCTTCATTGAGATTTTGTATAATTTCTCCGTTGTCGGGATCGATAACTTTTTTGATCTCCTCGTAGCTTTCTGGGTTTGCATTGGGGATACGATAGAGCTCTGCCTGTGCCATTGGAATGCCACTGATTACTATGCTGATTGATGCATAGAATGCTAACCGATGAGAGAGGTGATCCATTATCATAAGTAATGGTAGATATGGTACCTGTAAGCGCAACACTTCGCTTGTACTCGTGCCCCTGAAATTATCACTACGCAATGAGAGTGATTTCTATGCAATAACAAATCGTTGCGAAGCTCTTTTGATGGGTGTACAAATGTCCACGCTTCGATGCTAGCGATGCACGGAGCAGGTCATAACAGCTCGAGACCTCCTTTAATTCTATTACCCCATTGAGATATGTTTTCTCTAAATCGCACACACATCATCGGCTATCAGACACAACCTGTTGAGGTACGCCAAACCCCTGGTGGCACAAGCGTTACCGATTTAAATATCGTTGTTCCTTATACATTTAAATCCGAAAAGGGTGAAATGTTAAAAGGAAAAGGTTTTCACACGGTTACCCTATGGGGAGCCATGGCAGATGTTGCTGCACAATACGTTCGCCCCGGCAGCCAGCTTTTTATTGCAGGAAGACTGCAAACGGATAGTTGGGATGACGAAAAAACCAACGAAAAGCGCAGTAAGACAAAAATCGTTGGTATGGATATGATCCTTCTTGACCCGAAAGACGGACAACTTGCCGCGCCAGAAGGTGCGCCGAATGTTTGTAATGTGGTCAATAGCGCAGAAGTAATTGGAAACGTTACTCGTGACCCAGAAATGCGTACTACCACAAACGGACAACAGGTGTTGACCATTGGTGTTGCTACAAATGAACGTTGGAAGGATAGATCTTCTGGTGAAACCAAAGACCGTACAGAGTTCCACAATGTGGTGATCTGGGGAGATTTGGCAGAAGAAGTTTCTAGAGTCGTTAAAAAAGGAAGCCGTGTCTTTGCCAAAGGACGTGTGCAGACACGAAGCTGGGAAACACAAAATGGTTCCAAGCGTACGACAACAGAGATCATTGCAGATCAGGTATGTCTTTTGGGTATCGCAAGCCCAGAGGCTAATGATTCTATTCAGGCAGGAAGTGCAAGTGCACCTGTCTCTGCATCTTCTTCGCAGAATTCTGCAGAAGAGCAGGCTGTTGCCTCTGTTCCAGAGGTAAGTTATACGTCTGATGTGAAGGCAGAAGATTTGCCTTTCTAGGTTTGTATTCACTTTGAAAAGAGCCGAAGTTTTTCGGCTCTTTTTTTTGTAATTACAATATTTCCTTGTCACTTTTGAAAGATCAAAAGCAGCTTCGCTATTCTCTTGTCCCTTTTTTCTTGATAAAAAAGGGACGAAAAAATCAAGTCAGTTGCTAACTCGCTCAAAGCAATACACCTATAACCGTATTTGCGCGTACCCTCAACCAAGTCAGCGGAGCTGCTTGGCATTCGGGTACTATAAAGGAGTGAACATTGTTATTCTTTTCGCTCAGACAAACGCAACTGACAGACGGAGTCTAACAGGCTGTCTTTGCAGTCCTCGCAGTCCTTGTACTCTTCGTACTCCTTGTAATCTTTTTTTTAAGAAAAAAAGGAACAATTAAAACTCCAACGTTCCATCTTCTTTGATAAATCGCATTTCTACTTCCAAATCTTCACCCAGCTTTTTTTGCACGGTATCTACTACCTTCACAGCATCAGCAAACTTCGCCTCTCCATCATTGATTAAAAAATTCGCATGCTTTGGGGATATATGTACGCCGCCAGAGGTGGTTTCACGCAGTCCCGCTTTATCGATGAGTTGCCATGCGGGAGTGCTTCCTACAGCCTTAAAACATGATCCTGCAGTTTTGACGTGTGGCTGTGTTTCGATCCGCTTTTGTAATAATTTTTGGATGTCTGCGGCAATTTCTTCGGAATCTTTCGTCGGGAGATCCAGTGTTACTGACCAAATGAGTGGAGACGTGAGACGTGAGACGTGAGATTTGAACCAACTTTCACGATAGCCAAATTTACAATCTTCTTTGCTTATGATTTTCCATTGCCCATCTATAAAAACTTCTACTTCGGTAATATATGAGTCTATCCATACTCCGCTGGGACCTTGTCCTGCATTGCCAAATACTGCCCCTCCTACTGTTCCTAAAATCCCCGTGAGAGCAGAGAGATCCAAACCTTCTTTGGCGAGTTCGTTTATGAGCATGGGGAGGTTTTTACCAGCTTCTACTGAGATGTGAGACTTGAGATGTGAGACTTGAGATGCTGTAATGCGAATAACAAGTGCGTTGATTATATTGTCTGCAAAAATAGTGTTGCTTCCGCCACCCAGCGGAATGAGAGGAATTCCTTTTTCTTTGGCAAATTGTGCAGCTTCTTCTACGTCGTCTTTTGTTTGTACTTCTGCATAATAGGCAGCGCTACCTCCGATACGCATGGTGATTTTTCCCTTGAGAGAAACGTTTTCCTGGATGCTCATATTTCCAGTGTACAGAAGAGGATAAAGAGTACAAAGACTCTTTGTCATCCTTGTAATCTTTATTTTGAGATCATATCAGCAATTTTCTCCATCGCATCGGACATTTTCTGACTTCGTCCTTTTTTCTTTGTTTTGGACAGAATCCATGTCAGAACAGCAATTCCAAATAGTGTTCCAGCAACGATAAGCAAATGCTGTTGTGTGAGGTAGATATGCCATGGTGAGAGTACAATCTGTGTAACTGCCATCACAAATACACCTACAAGAACACCTACACCAAAGGTGACGGTTACTAGTTGTTCGCGGTTTTCTTGGCTGTCTTGTGGTGCGGATGCGAGGTCTGTCAGCAGTTCGGAATCAATGATGACTGGCTCTTTTCCCCAGTCCGTAAACAGGTTTAATACTTTGCGTTGTAACACGAGCCCAACAAATGTTTTGAAGGGTACTGCCGTTTTTCCTTCAACAATTGCGCGCCCTTGGTCTGTTTTTAGTTTTGCATCCATGGGATTATTGTAGCATAGCTATGTGCGGTCTCCAGAGTAAAAATTTCTGATGAATTGTATTGAGTATTCGGTATCTTGAATTGTGTATATGCGATAATACGAAATACATAATACTAAATACGAAATACACTTTTTAGTCTTTGCATCGTCTTTTCTTTCCCAAGAGCAGCCGCAACTTCAAACGCACCTGGGGAAAAGGGAAGTCCTGTAAGAATGGCACGTAGAGGCCAAAGGAGTTGTCCTTTCTTGAGTTCTTTTTCATCAGCTAGGGCGAAGAGGTATTCTTTGAGGTATTGCTCTGTCCAGTCTGTTACGGGTTCTAGTCTGTCGATAAGCAAAGCAATGACTTCCTTGGCCATCTTTTCGTCGATCTTTTGCTTTTTACTGGCGATGAGTTCCATATCGGCGTTTGGTTCACTGTAATAGTACGAAAGCATTTCAGGGGCTTCTGGGAAGAACGTGATGCGGTCTTGAATAAGCCCTGCACGCTTGGCAAAAAGAGGGTCGCTGGCGGCTTCTGGGTACATTTTCGCGACTAGTGGTTGTATGCGGGCTGCAAAGTCTTCTGGAGAAAAGTGACGCATCCACTGTCCCTGAAACCAGTTGAGGCGGTCGAGATCAAACACTGCCCCTCCTTTTTGAACACGTTCGAGGGAAAACTGTTCAATGAGTTCTTCCATAGAAAATAGTTCTTGTGTACTACCCGGGTTCCACCCTAGAAGAACGAGGAAGTTTATGAGTGTTTCTGGAAGGTAGCCTTTGTCGATGTAGTCTTCTGCAGCAACGTCGTTTTGTCTTTTGCTAAGCTTTGACCTGTCTTGGTTTAATAGAAGTGGCACGTGTGCATAACGCGGTGCTGGCCATCCAAAATATTCAAAAAGCAAAAGATGTTTTGGCGTGGAACTGAGCCATTCTTCTCCACGGATAACCATGTCGATTTGCATGAGGTGGTCGTCGACAACATTTGCTAAATGATACGTAGGAAACCCATCACTTTTGATGAGGATTTGATCATCGATTTCCATTCCCTTGAATTCTACTTTCCCGCGAATATCGTCGTCAAAACGAATAACATTCCCTTCGGGAATACGCATACGAATAACGTACGGTTCGCCGTCTTCTATTTTTTTCTTCCACTCTTCTTCTGGAAGGGTCAGAGAATTTTTCATGCGCATGCGCACAGATGCGTCATACTTTGGGGCTGCATTTCCTGCGGCACTTTCTGTTTCCCTCATATGGTCTAGATCTTCCTTGGTATCAAATGCGAAGTACGCAAAGCCTTTTTCTACCAGTTCTTTTGCATGCGTGGTGTACAGTTCAAAACGTTGAGACTGTATGTAGGGGCCATGTGCTCCTTCTTGCGTCACAAGGCCTTCTTTCATCATAACCCCTTCGTCAGGATGTATTCCTGCCCAGTGTAGTGTGCGTAGAATGTTTTCTACAGCACCGTCTACAGAACGCTGTTGGTCTGTATCTTCTATTCGCAGGATAAAAGCGCCATCAGTCTGCTTTGCGACGATATAGGAAAATAGGGCAGTGCGAAGGCCACCAATATGAAGCATTCCTGTAGGGGATGGGGCGAAGCGAGTTCTCATTTCGTATATCGTATTGCGTATTGCGTATTGCGTATAGTAAAAAACTGATTATACAAGATACAAAATACTGTATACAAAATACTAATTTTTGATTTCTACTGTAAAGGTAACTGGCTCTAGTGGCATGTCACTTCCATTTGCTTCTACATTTGCAATGGCGTCTACGACGTCCAATCCCTTGGTCACGTTACCGAATACCGTGTGCTTTCCTTCCAGCCAGTCTGTTCCTTCTTTACGCTGGATGATGAAGAATTGTGAACCGTTGGTATTTGGCCCGCGGTTTGCCATGGCAATGGCACCCTTTTTCATAGGTAAAGACTTCAGGTTATCCATGTAGTGGTAGCCTTGTAGTTGTAAGTAGTCTTTTACCGTTGCATCTTTTAACTCTTCTGGAAGAGCTCCATCTACTTGGTCTGCTAGCTTTTTCTTTTGTAGATTGTAGCTATTTGCGTTGATCTCATCTTCGAATGTGTCACCAAATACGCTTTCTCCTCCTGTTCCGTTTCCGTTTGGATCTCCTCCTTGGATCATGAAGTCAGACATAACACGGTGAAATGTGAGCTCATCGTAGTATCCCATTTTTGCAAGTGCGATAAAGTTTGTTACAGTTTTTGGTGCGACATTGGCGTCCAGTTCGAGACTGATATCTCCCATGGATGTATGAAGAATAACGTCATATTTTCCCTTAAGGATTGTTCCATCAAATACATTGTCTGTTGGCGTTGTAGGTTCCATGTTCTGTTCGGGGGTATCTTTATCTGTACATCCTGCAAGTAATGCAAGAGCGAATAAAGGAATGAGGAGAAGGTGTAGGTTTTTCATAACCGAGATAGGCTACTGATCGTGCGACCCTTTCGCAAGGGTTTGTGCAATAATATCTGCAATGTGTAAAGCTGCATCTCGATGGCTTAATGTTCGTATCTTTTCAGACATTTCTTTGCGTAGATCTTTGTTTGTGACAAGAGCATGAATGGTCGGAACCAGTTGTGTGTCCATCGTTGACTGTTCGAGGTATAGACACCCGCCAGTTGCGACCGCGGTTTGTGCATTGTGATATTGATGGTCATGCCCTACTCCTCGCAATGGAACGAGAACGGTGGGAATACCGTTAGCAGATAGTTCTCCTATGGACCCAGTTCCTGCCCTGCTGAGGGCAATGTCACTACATGCGTAGAAATGATGCATGTTCTTATCGACAAATTCTTTTGAAAAATAGTGTTCGTTATTTTCCATATTTTCCACTTTTTTCCCTCTTCCGGTGATGTGGATGATGTCTGTACGGAGAAGTAAATCATCGATGTTGTTTATCACAGCATTGTTTAATGCAACGGATCCCTGACTTCCTCCTATAACAAGGAGAATAGGCTTTTTTCCTGAAAATCCCGTAATGTGTAGTCCTTCTTTTTTATTTCCTTTTGTTATATTTGCACGTAATGGGTTTCCAGTGTGTGTACGTAGCACACTTTGTTTGTGGTGTGATGATGGAAAACCTTCTGTAATATGCATTGCCCATCTGCTGACAATTTTATTAGCATTTCCAGAGATGGAATCCGCTTCGTGCAGGATAATGGGTATTCCCATTTTTTTTGCTGCAAAGCAGACAGGTATGCTGAGATATCCTCCTGTAGTACAGAGAATATCTGGCTGTATTTTTGTGAGAATGTTTCGTGCACTTTGTATTGCCTTTCGTATTTTTAATGGATAGAGAACAGAGAGACGTGGTGCATCGAGAATAGTAAAAGATAGATCTTGTGCGCGTAGAAATGCTGCGTCGTCTAGGCGTGGTGTGCAGATGAAATGCGCTTTGGTTTGGGGGTGTTTCTGTTGATATGCACTCCAGACAGCGACCGCAGGTGCGATGTGCCCTACAGAACTACCGCCAACAAAAAGAATTTTATGCATACAAAGAGTATATATGGTTATCACATACAGTATTCATACTTAATACATAATACTCAATACCGATTACTTTTTAATATGCAGCCCGTCTTTTGTGCGTTGTTTTTGCACGACGAGTTTTACGCTCGACGTTCATTGCTTCTTTAGAGTACATAGAAATATTGAGTAGTACCCCTGTGGCAAGCATGACAGATACCAGAGAAGATCCTCCGTAGCTGATAAATGGCATGGTAATCCCCGTAAGAGGGAAGAGTGCAAGATTCACCGCCATATTGAGTAGTGTCTGCGCTGCAATCCATGTGGTGATTCCTGCAGCGACTAGGAATCCAAATCTATCTGGAGCTTCGATGGCTACTCTATAACCGCGATACACAAAAATTGCGTACATACTGAGAATAATCATCATACGCATAAAGCCTAGCTCTTCGGCCATCGCAGCAAATACCGTGTCGCTTTGTACCTCTGGCAAGTATCCAAACTTTTGAATAGATTTGCCGTATCCCAAGCCAAAAAATCCTCCACTTCCGATGGCGATGAGCGCTTGTTTGATCTGAAAACCAATTGTCTCGCTAATGGATGGGTCATCGGGACTCAGAAACGCACGGAAACGGTTTTTGACATATTCTTTTTGGAGAATGATTGGTAGACCTATGACGGCGGCCATGCCACCTCCAAGGAGAACGTGAAAAATATTTCCCCCCGCAATGAAAAACATAGTGACTGCAATACAGGTAAGCACTAAAAACGAACCAAGGTCTGGCTGCAGGGCAACCAATACAGTGGAAAGGCTTAGAAGAAGTGCGAATGGGATAAATCCATCTTTCCATGTACTAATGAGTGTTTCTCTTTTTTGAAGCCAGAGTGCAAGGTAAAAGATGAGCGTCAGCTTCAAAAATTCTGATGGCTGCAATGAAAACGGCCCAAGTCGCAACCAGCTATGTGCTGTCCCATAATCCACACTGACTCCTGGTAGGAATACCGCTAGGAGTAACACGAGCGTAATTAAAAACAGTGGCATCGCAAGACGCTCCCACAAACGGTATGGAATAATGATGGTACATCCCATAATACAAAATCCGACCATGACATGGAGAAAGCTTCTTAATAGATAAAATGAATTACTTGTTTCTGTTCGTAACCCTTGTTCTACCAAGCGTTGTGTAATTTGATAACTTTCAAATACGGATACACTGGCGATCATTGCCAGTCCGAACAGTACGAGCACGGCAGTAATACCAAAAAGGAGGAGATCCATTCTGCGAAACATGTGAACAGTATTGCGTATCTTGTATCTGGTATCACGTATTACCGTGAAAAAAGTCTATACAAAATACGAAATACCTAATACGAAATACGTTTCTGTGCTTTGCGCATTCCACGCAAGAATGCAGCACGATGCTTTCCATCCATGGTGGGCAATAAAGAACATATTTCATATTTCAAACGCTTAAGCCCTTTTGGTAGACGGTCAAACTTTGGTACGTTTCTTTCGAAGAATACGGCGGATTTGCCGATGGTTTCCATGCGATTCAGCGAGTCTTCTAATGTCATGTGATGATGATGATATGCCAGCGCTTGTGGTTCGTAGTACAGAGGTACACCGCAGTCGCGCAGTTGCATACCCCATTCAACGTCTTCCCATCCGTATAGCGTTGCGTCTTCTCGGAACGGTGTACGCTTGGCAACGCTCGTCGGAATACTGATGTGAATAGTATAGGTATAGCGATGTTGTATTGCTTGGGGAATTTCTGTGGTGGCGTA
>Ga0222632_1000967_pt1 | contig 12228 bp, 9 predicted proteins | sample AntAcemetageno46_FD_179828 | JGI IMG/M metagenome (GOLD analysis project Ga0222632, IMG submission 179828) | Saline water microbial communities from Ace Lake, Antarctica - #46 | ecosystem: Environmental > Aquatic > Non-marine Saline and Alkaline > Saline | place: Antarctica: Ace Lake | collected...
CGAGCCAATACTTGTTGTCATGTACTGCGCCACATGCATCTGCCTTTTGTGCGGCAGAGAGTGCGTCGATGGTTGGTTGGATATCTCGAGAGATAGGGAGTGGATCGTTGAGTGGTGCTGTGCCAAGATCGGATATAGAGAAGACGCCCTTCTCTCCAAGCATAAATGCAGTACCACGTCCTGTAGCAAAAGATTTCTTTGCGATACACCCATCACCTCGGATGACTGGTCGTGTTGTGTAGTTCAAGATGTTGTCACCTTCTGTAAGGTGAACTGATCGCTTCTTTGCAGATACCATCACTGCACCTGTAGATAGTGGCGCGCTACCGATAGCGACAACGCTGTCACCATCATTCTCGAACTGGATATTTATATTCAAGTTGGTATCCGTTGTAATATTCTCTCCCATACCTTCGTCTGTAATGAAGAGGCGGTCATTGTCATCTCCTTTACCTGCTGCAAGCCACATACGACCATGGTGCACAGCACCAACGGAAGCAATAGGTAGAGATTTACCCGCTGTGATATGTGTACCATCGATAGCAGTTGTTGTAGTTGTATCATATTTTTGTACAGCATCCGTACCATTCATAATGAATGAATGAGGTGCGACTGCGTGGATGTTATATGCCTTTGACTGGTAGTCAGCATCCTTATCACTGTTGAACTTATCCTGCAAGATCAGCGTTGTTGCATCGTTATCTGCAATATATTTCACTTCCCCTGCGCATACTACGCAGAATCCTTGGTACTGTCCTTCTGTCCATGCTGCGCCACTATCCTCTAATTGGTACGCAGTGGATCCGCCCGTGCTAGTACCACTTGTCAGTGACGCTCCGGACTTGGAGTGGAAGGGGATAATTTGTGTGTCGAGCGCTGTGGTGAGATCCGTCTTATCGGATGCGGCCCACGCGGAAGAGACATATTTGTAGAGAGTTTGGTCAGATACCATTAGAGGAATGATCCCATTGGTATCATCTTCGTAGAAGTTTAGACCGACAACCTTCTTATCAGTACCCTGTTCTGTACCGTAATCTGCTAACCCTAGACGTTTCTCTAAACCCCTACCTTCGGTGAAGACATTGGTGAGTGCTGTAAACTCGTCTGGTCCGAGAGATAGTGGATGGTCGCGCGTGTTGAGTCCACCTATGCGAGAAATTTCCAGACATTCGTACTGGTCGTCTATTGCCGGTGGGACAATTGTATAAGCCATTATAGATTAAGGTATGGACGGGAGTTCTTTACTCCTGCATCTGAATGAGTGCTTTCGTAGTACTCTGGTTCGTCATGCTGATAGTGAAGCATTGCATCCTTCAGATCAGACTCGTATGTATTCTTCAGAGTCCTTGCCTCTTTCTCCCTAGACTGTCCCTGCTCTACCATCCAGTAGTAAGCTTGTAGGGTTGTCAGCATGTCTAGGTGTACCTTTTCAGTGAATGGATATGCAGGATCCGACGTAGCAGTAAGGTCTGCGTACTCTGCGAGGTAGTCGACTGTGTACGCGGTAGAGACTTTAGCTGAACCATTTATGTATACAGCGATCTGCCTCTTCTTAAATTCACCTGAACCAGAATTATCCATACCATCCAAGAACCAACCATCCCTATGGAATCGCTGATCTTTGTTGATCTTCGTTAGTTTATTGTTGTTACCATCCCAGATAGCTTCGATGAGGCCAACACCAACTGCGGGTGTCAGATAACCATTCGTAGCATCTGTAGTAAGGGATGCACTCCCACGGAATAGATCCGGAGCGAACAAACGGAAATCCTCCTGCATCTTTCGATACGCGAGGTTTAGTGTTCGTAGGGAATCGGCTGAAGGTATAGCAGTCATTACTCGGTTGGGAATGAATTAAGCTTCTTATTGATGGCAAATTCCATTCCTGCGCTCGTAGCCATATTTGCTATGACAGAGACCGATGACGTGACTGCCGATGTTCCATCAGGACCGACAGACGATACCCTATAATAATACGTTGTTCCGTTGGTAAGTCCAGTATCTTCATATTGCAGAGCACCTTTTGCTGTAGTCGCAAGCGTTGACCAGTCGGAATCGTTTAGTGATCGCTCTACCTTTACACCTATACTCCTCGTGGAGACACCATCCCATAGAAGCATCACTGATGTTTCCTCGTTTGGTAATGCTCGTAGGTTTGTAGGCTTTGGAGAGAGTGTTCGCGCTGAGGCGACGGTTGTGTATGCACTATATATAGTGTCAGTCGCGTTGTACGCGCGGACCCTGTAGAAGTACAACGTATCCTCGTCTAGTCCTGTATCGTCGTATGGAGAAGCTGTGTCTGTTACTATCTCTACAAACGCTGCCTCACCTGCTTTCCTACGTTCTATGCTGAATGTAGTCTCTGTGGAAGAGTTATCTGTCCATGAAACCCGTAATTGTTGAGACCCCTGAGAGGTGTCTACTGTTAATGGGGTTGGTGCTGCTGGAGCTGTGATGTTATTTGCTGTCGCAGAATAGTTAGAATCGACACTATCGCCACTGCGTTGTGCCTTGACTCTGTAATATCGACGGACTCCATTCGTAGCGACGTCATCAGCATATGTTGTAATCCCTGCACCAACATTTCCGACCTCTGCCCATCCACTAGATCCATCGTCACTTCTCTCCACGCTAAATCCAGTCTCGTCACTACTGTTATCTGTCCATGTAACTGTTAATACAGTGCTACCATTAGAATGAGCTACGGCCGTAGCAGATGGAGCAGCCGATGCTGTAGTAGCGTTTACAACCGAGGAAAATGTTGAATCCCCATATGTAGCATGCGTAGCTTTGACACGGTAGTACTTTTGTGTGGAATTTGTACCAAGGGCATGACTATAACTTGTAGAATTAGCAGCTATACTTTCTACTAAACTCCACCCTCCAGATCCAGTATCACTTACCTCCACATCGTACCCCTCTTCATCAGAAGAGTTATCTGTCCATGTTAAATCAATAGTAGTACTACCATCATCAACGGAAGCAGCAAGGCTTGTAGGAGGGTCAATAGTAAATGTGAATACAACACTAAGTGTTGGATCATCATCTGTCCCTGTTTGATCGGCAGAGTAGAAATTACCGCGAGTACCGACCCTAGATCCCTGGTCGTAATTCCCGGATCCTGCTATATCTTCCGTAAAACACACTCCGAATTTTGTGATACCTCCTAGGGTAACTGCAGCGAGACCGCTAGCGTTCAAAGTCCATACCTCATCCGTATCAGCCGATAGACCACTAACCGCAATAACAGTAGCTGAGTAAGCTGTGAACACTAAATTAGCATAATCTCCAGATGCTAATGCTGTATTGGATGTAGGATTTGAACCACATATATTGATTCCCCATTCATCACTAGCTCCCGCTTGAACGAATACAGTTTCTGTACGGAGTGTTACAGTTCCAGAACTTTTTACTGACCCAACAGGAATGGTGGTAGTATCAAATAGCATAATACACCTAGATAATGTTTCGTACTGACTAGCTACTGTACCACCTCCAACTAATACATCTATTGTGGTATTAGAATCCTCTACATTGTTACCTGGATCATCGCGTATATCAGACCACGTTTTACCAAGAGAACCGTTACCTTGACTATATACTGTTCCATCAACAGTAGTTGTCTCCACATGCGCGTCCGGGAAAAATGTTAGTGTGGTATCTGTTAATACAGGGAATACTGCACCATCGAAGAATTCAGTAGGTACTAATTTTGTTAATCGGTAAGAGTCTCTTGTTACTTTTGTATACTCTACTTCTATAGAACTTTGTTTCCGGTTTCTAACGTCGGTATGACTATCCCATATAATAAAATCTTTCATACCAATACCACGTCGTTCTGAGGCACCATTAGGACGATGCATAATGGACTTCAGTGTACGCATACGATCTTTTTGTGACCACACCTTCCTTAGAGACTCCCTCTCGTCTAATAGAGAAATAAAAGCCTTTTTACGAGATTGCGGTGTATCCTTCTTCTCCTCACTTTTACGGCGTTCTGTGTGCACTTTTGTACGCTTTATATCGTTCGATGTTAATACATCGTTCATTGGTTTAATTGTAAGAGGTGCAGTAAATCGAATATCGAAATCTATATCCAATGTCGGTGCGTTAACGCCCGGGTCTGCATTGAACCGTACTAGCTTCTCTAGGCGAGGAGCTCTACCATGCCTGACATAGTAGATAAGGTCTGCTCCCCACGCGGGGAATGCATTCTTATAGATCACAGCATCAGTTTTCCCATTACCATTGATGTCGAATAGTTCTCCTTCAACATGGTCTGCTTGGGTTGCACGCATATACATTCCAAAAGGATCGTCCGTAATCGCATCCTGTCCAAATATGTCCCATCGGACATCAGACTCAAAAAACGCCTCATCATCGGCGAACTTAGGAGCATTGAAATTGAACGGGGCTTCGGTCACGGACCATCCTTCTGCGGTTGGTATTAGGTTACAGTTTATTGGAGCCCAATTTCCATCGGGTCCGAGGTAGTTTACCCATTTACCTGAGAATTCCACAGTGGCGTTCCTGTCGTCCTTAGAGACGACTGTGGCGTTCCAGGTATCCTTTAGGTTAGAAAGAAGCATTAAGTGGTTAGAAAGAGAAAGGGGAGTGAAAGCCTCCCCCGTATATTATTCAGCTTTCTCTTTTTCTGCTTTACCACTGCGAGATGCAGCGATTAAAGCTTGGAATTCATCCTCGTTTAGATTGTTGAGTGCAACGAATGCATCGCGTTCTGAACGGTATGAATCACTCTTAATAGTGAGCTGTCTGTGTGCTTCTCCGAGCTTCTGTGCTTCCTTGGTTGCTTCACCAAGTACAGCTTCTAGCTCTTGAACAGCAACACGGTTCGCATCGAGAGAGCCAACGGCTTCCTCTAGGATACGAGCTGCGCCCAGACGGATCTGCTCTGCTGTGTCTGCGTCCTTAACCTCTTCGTCTGATACAGACTCAATCGCTTTGATGAGTTTTGTAGATAGATTAGAGAGTGATACGCGCGCTGCATCAGATACAGTTACTTCTGGCTCATCTGGCTCAGGCTCCTCTTCACCAGGTTCGGCTACTGCGTCTTCCTCTACTACTTCTTCAGTAGGTTGTACTACTTCTTCAGTAGGTTGTACTACTTCTTCAGTAGGTTGTACTACTTCTTCAGTAGGTTGTACTACTTCTTCAGTAGGTTGTACTGGATCTACAGGGGTGTTCTCTGTAGGAGCAGAGGGATCCTGCGAAGGGGTCTCTTCGACTGCTTCTACAGGTGCCTTTGCTTTGGGTTTGCGTGGTGACATAGTGAGTAAGTTAAGCGGATAAAAATGTGGGGGCTAATACTTCCCGCCCCCGGAGGAATAAAGATCAGAGTTTAAGCTACTAGGCTACTGTGTAAGCAGGAACGTAGTGAGCAGTACCGGCAACATCAACCTTGAAGAAACCGTCAGCAGCCACAGTCTGTGGAGCTTTCATAGTTGCGTCAGTTGTGAATGTTGCTTTGAAGATGGAATCAGCAACTCCAAGAGCGGAGAAGTCAATACCAAGAACTCCTGTACCAGTGATAGACATTGCTGCCCCTGCTGTGGAGTCATTCTTCAGACTCAAACAAACGGCACCTGTAGCTGCGGTGTTATCGTTTGTAATCTGTACAAGTACACGAGTACCAGTATCAGATGAGTCACTAGTGATGACAAGAGCACCACCAGTGGTGAGAGCATCAAGAGTATGTGTAACGAGGATACCACTCGTAAGAGCGGCGGCTGTTACAGTTTGTAGTGGAGCGTTCAATGTAATTACAACATTGTGGTAAGGCACACCTGGCCCACCATCATGTTGATCGTTAATCATTGATTGCCCTACGTTGTAGTTTCGATCTGGCGTATTAGGCATGATTGAATAGTCGAAGGAAATAAGAAAACCAATATTTCAGCTTCTTTCGTTCGTTCGCTTGTACTCTAGCCCACACCTCTGGCGTCCAGGGTCGTGTTCCGCCTGTGACAGCGGAATCCGGACGACCCTCGAGGTCTTGGACGACTTTCGCCATCATCGGCATAGCTTTCGCTTTCGCGTCTGCAATACCTTGTTCCTGTATCCGGTCAGTAGCATCGAGCTTTGAAGTTGTGGCGTTAACCACTTCTTCTTGCTGACGAGATCGGAATCTGAACCAAGCCGGAGGTGTGAAATCTGTACGCATAACGTATAGGGGACTAGATAAAGTGATTACGAAGTAGTTTTAGCGCTTAGTTTGAAACATGAGCGAGGATCGATGACATAAAATTCACCATCTTCTGAAGCCGCGACTTCGAACTCTAGTTTCTGCGAGATACGGTGAGCCATACCACGCGCGTCATCAACAAGCCCGAGAGCCCATTCCTGACGGTATCCGAGGCTGTTAAGGTCAAGACCGTTAACAAATCCTGGACGGCAGAATGGATCGTAGAACACAGGTGTTCCACCTCCAAACCACTCGAAACGCAAACCTTCTGCACCACCTTGGAGCAACTTGTTTACCTTATCGGCAGGGATGTCTGTAGTACCGCGCATTGTGTCAGTCAACTTCCACCATAGATCACCAAGAGTGATGATGAAGGCTGAAGAGTCTTTAACACGAGCATCAGCTTTTTGTAGGTATTCAAGCACACGAGTTGTAGATACTGTTTCACTCGTAGTATCAATGTGAGCATGGTAGTACAAAGAAGTAGACATAGTGATCCCTTGTACTGTCCCGCTATTAGCGAGAAGTCCATCGAGACCGTTCTTACCTGTATTAGCTGTCCCTGCAACGTCGTACGCTTCAGAGTAGTAAATAAGGTCGTCGTTTGCTGCTGCTGCGATAGTTTCGTCCACAGTGATCTGTGTAGCACTATCGATTGAAGCTGCTGTTACAGATACACCTGTACCTGCGACACGGTTCGCTTCGTCACCGAGGAACAAACTGTCCCCTGGATCGAGTAGGAAGTCGATTGCTGTAGCACGTACACCGTCTACTGCAATGGTACTCTTTGAGTTAGGCGATGCGTCGTTTACTTGACCAACAACACCAGTGGCATCGTTGTTCGCGTAGAAAGCCATCATCGTCTTTGCTCGCTCGAGCATACCACTAACTTCTTCCATAACTGTGTCTACGAGAGCACCTGCTCTCTGTTCTGAAGACTTCTTAGCCTTTAGAGTGAATGTGAATGCACCCGCCATAGTCTTCGTTGTGAAGCTAGGCTGTGAATCACGTCCACGACCACGGATAAGAGTTGCGCTTTCTGCCTGACCTTGCATGTTGGAATGTCGTCCGTAACGAGTAGTGATGTAGAACGTGTTGTTTGTTGCACGTTTTGTACCTTCACCGCCATTACGACCTTCTTTCCACATACGAACGGTCGGCGATTTGTTTGAAGAGATGTGAAGATGCCTAAGAGTAGGATCAATCACCTTCTCCAAGATATTTGTTAGTTCACTGGTTGAAATAGTAGCCATAACACTTGTAGGTAGATGAATAAAAAAGATTCTTATACACCGTCTGATAGCATGGACTTAGCCAATGCGGCTGCATCCTCTATTGACTTAGGTGCGATTTCTTCATCTTCTTTTGCGGCTCCCGTCTTTTCTCCTCCACCGGAGGCGTCGAGACTAGGGGCACGTTTTCTCGGCTTACTTCCATCTGCTTTCCATGCATCGAACTTCGCTTCGTTCATTTCTTTATGAGCGATTCTCAATGCTTGTACAGCGGATGATCCGACAAGTCCGAGGTTATTGTCTTGGGCGTACTTTAGTGACTCCGCGTAATTGAAGGGGACAGAATCTTCGAATTCGCTTACGAGATCAGTTCTTGCAGCGTCCATAGTTTTGTCGATTTTCATTTGTTCCTGGTTTCCAGTGAGGTTACTAATGGCTTCTTTTAGTTCTTTACCATTAAGACCTTGCTTTTTAAGGGCTGCGGATACAAGGCTTTCAACATAAGCTGCATCATCCTTGTTCGCTCCTTCAGGAACTACGATTTCTTCATCTTCTTCCTGCTTCTCAGCGGATTTGCCTTGGATTTTCAAGAGTAACGCTTCGGTTGCTTCGGCGGCTGCCTCTGCTTTGATACGTGCCTCTCGTTCATTTTGGGCTGCTTGCTCTGCGACTTTCGTTGCTTCGCGCATAGCTTTCCACTTTGCTCCGGCAGGAGTATTAGGGTCAGGTGCATCCTGGCCATCGTCACCAGGGGATCCTTCTCCTCCACCATCATCTCCCGCAAAGTTAAGGATTGGAGGTCCTGTAAATTTGGAATGAAGAATGAATGGGAATTCTTTATTAAGAGAGTTAGACATACGATTAAGTTGTGTAACTACCTACAAGCGTTTTACGTGGTTGCATCATCACGATATAGGGTTTAGACGTCCCCACCCCCTTTGTCCCGAAAGACAGAACAAGAGGGGCGGGAACGCCGACCAAACCGATGTTGTAAAGGATCTATTGGTCGATACCAACGAAGGCGTGCTCTGGTGAAGCCTTCTGTGTCTCTGGGTTTATAATGGAGTCGTGTTGCTGAATGTTCTCCATGAACACTTCAAATATAGGACCATCCGTTTCCCCAATCTCTTGGAGAGCAAGCATCTTAAATTCTATGTGTTCCTGGTGTGGTTGCTCCGGCGTTGCCGTAACAGTCTCTCCTCTGGCCAACTTCTCGATCTCCAATCGGATGATATGTTCGTCTGCGTTCTCTGACTCGAGTTCGATCTGCTTCTGTTCGAACGCCTTACCCATATCTCGGTTGAGGCCAACGCTGTACTTTCTTATAAGAATGTCGAGTAGAGCCTCGCGTTTATCTTGCATTTCCTCTCCGGAGATAGAAGTAATAACCTCTAGGATCTCCTGTCGACTCTGTGCAAGCTGCATGTTAGAACCTGGGTGGATCTTCGCCTTAATATTCTTGAAAGGCTTTATCTCTGTTGGGATCTGTCCATTCTCTCCCTTCTTCTGCTTTACTGCTTTGAGAGCCTTCGTACCAATACCAACAATCTCCTCGTCACCTTCTCCGTAGAACTTTGTGACCTTCATTGTATTGTCTGCTGCATTCTCCAATACCTGCGCGAAGATTAGCCCGAGCGTGGTCTCCAAGTTAGAAACCGGCTCCGATACGTTATCGCTATCTCCCGCTGCGAGTACTGCCTCCTTTCTACCTGATACACGGTTTCCAGAACTCTTACCCATAGAAGATCCATGCACACCCACCATATCTTCGATCTCCCCCTTTCTAATATCTATCATCCTGAATAACTCGGCAGGAACAGCAGGGTGGTTCATAAATTCTGGCTTCTCTCCGGAGTAGCGTAGTTTCTGCGCATGGCGGTCTCCTACCAACTGAATGGTGTTTGAAGAACCTTGGCGCTGCATTACGCGCACTTTAGCGTACCAGTGTAGTAGTGTATCGATGTTTTCCGACGCGTCGTTCAGCGACCTCTGCAAAGGAACGGCGTCGTTCATCCAGGGCATCGGATATTTAATATGCTTGTCTTGTTCGGCGTAGTAGAGGAAGAAGAGCTGTGACAGGTTATTGTACCCATCAAGCTTCATCGGTGGTCGGATAACTTCCTCACCACAGAAAACAACATTCATTACTGTTGGGTCGAGGTCTTTCTTTACCTCTGCGTCCTCTGCGTTGCTTTCACCAGTGTCGTGCTGAATATAGTAGACGCTATCAATGAGAACCATGTGGTTGTCGAACTCCGCGTTCTTTCCGTGCATATCTTCGTATTCGTTCTTCAACACAGAGTGTGAAGGAGACTGTCCACCGACCTTCCCTGAAAGGTTGATGTACCCACGCGATTCTAGGAAGCGCTTGTCCTCGTAAGAAGAGATGACCACCATTTGTGCTTCTGTCATATCCTTGTTATCAAAGAACACATCGAACGAGTCGTGTGCCATGATGTCGCTAATTTGTGAACTATCCTTGTCGTTGTTCGGCATGACGCTCACCATAGAGAATGTTTTGAGCGCGGAATCATCCACCATAGTCTTTACGAGTGATTTGATACCGAGTCCATTCTCTGCGCCTTCCGCCTCCGATCTTATAACAATAGAAGCCAAGTCGAGCTCCTCCTTCGTAGCATTTTGCCCCTTGTCTGGTAAGACATCGACATGAGGATCGTTGAATGTGATTTGGTTCTTCAGACCTCTAAGAGTTGTACCGAAGACATTGACGTGCCGACGCAACTGGTTTGGATCTCTGGCATCTGGCACACCCTCGTCATTTACCCAATGGAACCCTGCTTTAAACATCATACAAACATACGCAGCACGTTCCCATGCCTGACGCAGTTGAAGCTCCTTACCCAGGAACCGTTTGAATTTCTCCTTCACCTTATTACTCTCTACACGTGATGCATCGTCCTGCTCTTTGGTGAAGTTCTGAAAAATGTTGTCGTTCATAGTAAGGGGGATGACTAAGCGTTCTCTCTATACGCTGCGGCCTGTTTCGCTGCCATGGTCGCTTCGAGTCCCTCGTCATCATCGACGAGAACCTCGGTGTCATCTTCTTTCTTACCGTCTACTGGATCTACTGTCTCTGCTTGGTACACCGTGTCCGATTTTATATACACGAGAGTGCGGCGGAGAAACCTATAGGTGAAGTACGTGAGGGCAACGATTGCTGCGAACGCCGATACGACAACTATTACTAATGCGGTTATTGGATCCATTTATCTCATAGAGTATCACACTTTAGAACGCTGAGGAAATCTCGTCTTCCTGTCGGAGCTTCTTTCCGCGCATGACATGCTGAATGTAACCGATAGTATTCTCGTCTGGTAGCTTCTCTGTGATGATACCAGGGCCGGCTGCGGAATTGATGATATAGCGCGCAGGATCTACAGCATGATCATCTTTCTTTACTGGCGTCCACGCAGTTTGGTGTACTTCTCCCCTAGCAGTCATCTTATTTTGGTACAACATAAGTTGTGTTGTCAGATTAGGACAAGTGTTGTGTCCATGTCTTCTAGCAATAAGAATATACGGGCAATTCTTTACCCCTTCTATAATAGGATGATCGTGGTCTGGGTCTTCTAGGAACAATGATTTCATCTTTTCTATACCACCAGACACATCGTTGTTAGCGTTCTGCATGCTGATATGGTATTTCTGGAACAGGTCCCGTACGGAACTAAAAGAACCACCACCCTCCGTGGCTGCATCCTTATACTGTGTTTTGGCATTGATAGATGGGTCGGCAGCGTGGACATAGTGGATATCGTTGTCGATCATGTCTTGCGCCATCGTCTTTACGTGCTGATCCTCCCAATAAAACTCCCGCCAGAACAAATACGTCCCATCTGGTAGGATTTTACACTCTACGAGACACGACGGCGCACCGGAATACCCGTGGTCGTACCCATATACAGTAGTAGTCCCCGCGGGGGGTTGCCAGTTTGCAGGGATATCCACAACATGCTTGTCTGGTTGGAACTCTGGGAAGATTTTCTTCGTAAATTCCTTAAACTCTCCCATAACGTAAATGTCATAGTAGCGTTTATTAGTGTATTTCAGCCTTTTGATGCGTTTTGTGTAGTCTTTCGGGAGATTCACCTCATTCTCCAAGGTGTTAGATGGGATGGTTCTGAACTCACACGCTCCCATACACTCCTCGCAACGCTTCTCTTTCTTCCCACTCTTCGTTTTTTCCAGTCCAAGGTTGTGCAACCTGTAAAACATCCTATAGATGTCACTGTGTCCACTATCCGTATTAGAAGTCAGCATCATCTTATGTGGTCCAACTACATGTGACAGCCTAGTTTCCAGTACGAACTTCAGAACTTCCACGTCAATACCCGGAGCCTCATCCACTAACACCGCTGACCACTCTGTACTCTTCACCTTCTCGATATCTTCAGGGTTATCCAGACCCCAAAAACAAGTGGTTGATCCGTTATTCCAGATGAGTCGTCCTTCAGTCTTATTGTAGTTTTTGAGCTGATAAAGTGCGGGGAGGATGATGGGTCTCTGGTTAAAGTCATTTCCAAAGAAGGTTCGTAGTGTCGTATTTTTAAGGTTAACTCTTGTATCTCTTGCAATGAGGACGTCGGATCCTGGGTAAGCGTATGCAATCGCCTGAGCAATTTTACATAAGCCAACTGATTTACCGGATCGAACTCCACCATGTGAGTATGTTGCACGAATGTGTGGATAGTAAAGCATAAAATTCATCATCGCCTCCTGGGTGGCGTTATAGACGAATTCATCCTTTATTATGTTTACGTTATTCTTTTGCAT
>Ga0222632_1000973_pt1 | contig 12189 bp, 10 predicted proteins | sample AntAcemetageno46_FD_179828 | JGI IMG/M metagenome (GOLD analysis project Ga0222632, IMG submission 179828) | Saline water microbial communities from Ace Lake, Antarctica - #46 | ecosystem: Environmental > Aquatic > Non-marine Saline and Alkaline > Saline | place: Antarctica: Ace Lake | collected...
GAATATTTCAGGAGACATACAAAATACAGTAAAAAGTGATACATTAATTGTGACAGTATGACCTGACAAATCAACAGAACTAAAATTAGATATGATGGATGGACAGACTGTTCAATATACATGGACAGTAGATGTATGACATATTAACTACAATATACATGGCGAATGAGATTTATGAGCAAGTCATGAATATGGTGAAGCTTTGAAAGTAAGTAGTGATAGTTGATCACTAACAGCACAGTTTGATGGAAAACATGGATGGTTCTTTCGTAATCGTTTTGGGTCAGATGTTACTATAACTATTGCCGTTACATGAGATTATCAAGCATTTACAAAATTATTCTAATAGAATGTTCATAACCTACATACTGTCATCAGACTACATAAGATGCTTGTATTTTCTATATTTCTCGAAGTTTCAGCTCCTGACAAGCATCAACCAAAATTAAAGGATAGTTCCTCTAACAGCTTCTTTATTTAAACTTTTATATAAGATTAAATATCGTATAAACAAGAAAGTAATCTAAAAAAATTATAATAAATTTATCACTTTTATTCTCATAATCTAAGTAAGATGCCCTATCTAAATGTAATTATTAGTTATTTACTCACCTGTGTTGTATTTTTTGCTATTGATCTTGTATGGTTGGGTGTCGTAGCCAAAGACATCTATGGAAAATACCTAAAAGACTTCCTCAGCCCAGAAATAAACTGGAAAGCAGCTATTATCTTCTATCTGTTGTTTATTATAGGACTGATGATATTTGCTATCTATCCTGCAGTTGCAAAAGATTCATATATCCAAGCATTGCTACTCTGAGGATTATTTGGTTTCTTTACCTATGCAACTTACGATCTAACCAATTTAGCTACCTTGAAAAATTGGCCTATACAGATAGTGTATATAGATATTGTATGGTGAGTTATTCTATGCGCAGCAGTAAGTCTCGCATGATTCTACATCGTTAAAGCCATAGGGTAACATGGAACAGCTGCTCCTTGGATCATTATGAATAATTGTTTTATATGCCACATTCTGGTTTATTGTTTCGCTGATAATCAAACGTAATGATTTTGCTGATGTCGCACGAGGATTGTGATATATAGTACTTTGTCTATATTATTTTTCTGTTTGAGATATAGGAGAGAGAGCATTGGTGATGTATGGATTGGTAGCTATACGAGGGATAAGATTAGCAGTTACTATATTTTTGAAAAATAGGAAGAAGAAAGAGGATTTTAGATATGCTCAACGACGTAAAGATCGAGGTAAATACTTCTATATAAGGTCATATTTGCAGATATATCTACTACAGGGATTACTTATGGGAGTAATTATACTGCCAGTTATGTTAGTATCGGCATCATCTGCAAGTGAACTGCATATATGAGATTGGCTAGGTATAGTACTTTGGATAGTGTGATTTGTTTTTGAAAGTGTCAGTGATTGGCAATTAGCCCAATTCAAAAAAGATCCTTCTAATAAGTGAAAAATACTAAATACAGGACTATGGAAATATTCTAGACACCCCAATTATTTTGGTGAAGTTGTTATGCGATGGGCATTGTTTATTGTTGGATTGAGTGCAGTAAATTGAACATATGGTATTATTAGCCCTGTAATGATAACGTTCCTAATCCTCTATGTTTCTTGAGTACCTATGCTGGAGAAAAAATATGATTGAAACCCTGAGTATGAATTATACAAACAAAAGACAAGTATATTTGTACCACTACCACCAAAAAAGTTATAGATTTTATCGTGTAATCCAGCACATTAAAATGAAAAACAAAATTCGAGCGATTACCAACACTCTATTCTTACTAGCAACATTAGCAACAAATTTCTTGGCAAATAGCTTGCCGATAGGGTGAATAAATACAGGAGAGCTATCCGATCTGTATCCAAATCTTTTTGTTCCAGCATGATTTACTTTCTCTATCTGGGGAGTTATTTATCTCTTGTTGATCTGATTTATCATACGACAATTGATTGATACATGGAGGAAAAATTCGTTATGAATCGTTGAAAAAATAGGTCCTTGGTTTGTAGTTTCTTGTCTAGCCAATATTTGATGGATATTTGCTCGGCACTATACACAAGTAGCACTATCTGTATATTTTATGTTGATAATATTAATTAGTCTTATTATTATTTCTTGGAAAGTAAAAACAGGAGAAAAACGATGATCATGGAAGAATAAAATTTTTTCACAAGTTCCTTTTGGGGTATACTTAGGTTGGATATCTGTAGCTACTATAGCGAATATCACTGCCTATTTGGTACATATAGGACGAAATATGTGAGGGATGACTGATATATTTTGGACAGTTGTAGTTATTATAGTTGCTACCTTACTGGGAATACAACAACTCTATAAGTATGCTAATATACCGTTTGTTCTAGTAATATTACGAGCATTCTATGGGATTGCAACAAAAAGAATTGCTATAGATCCTGTGTATGCGAGCAATATCATATGAACTTTAGGTTTGTGTAGCGTAGTTCTTGCTGGAACACTCTGATGGAAATGGAAAGCTCGAATAAAAAACTAAAGGATAATATACATACGCTTATTTACAAATAATACACTTTTCCAAGTGTGCTTTTTTCCATTCAATAAGTGTTCTTGATGATATACTATATTTTTTCAAGACTTCCCTTGCTCATAAAGGACTATGGCAGTATGCATCAATCACTTTTTTTTTGAATGCAGGAGAATATGTATCTCTTTTTCCTCATATCGAAAATTGTTTCATACAATCAAAACATTTCCATCTTTGTCATCATGAGATAAGTCTTCAATTCTTGTTTGTATGATCTGATTCACAATAAATACAGTCCATTGTGCATAATAGATAGCAGTAAATAACTACATATAATTATTCACAAGCAAAACTCAATAATAAAACACTTGCATTTGTTTTACTTTTGAGTAAAGAGTAATTTCTTTATTATTTTACTTTTGAGGAATGAAAAGAAAATCATTTGGAATTATTATTTTATTTATAGTGTCTATTATCACATTAGCATGATGTTCACATAACACTATTATTGAAACAAACATTTCTAAGAAAATGGATACTTTATCCTTATGAGATAATGGAAAGTCATTACAAATAGTAACAACATTTCCTCCACTGTACGCTCATGCAGCTAACCTGATTGATGAGAATGATACTCTTACCAATCTTGTGCCTCCTGGATCATCAGTCCATTTTTGGCAACCAAAACCTAGTGACGTCTTAGCGATGGAACAAGCTGATATCATTATAACAAATGGACTATGATTGGAAGAATTTCTTGAAGACTATTTAGATACCTTAGAAAAAAAGTGAGTACGTATTGTAAATACAAGTGAATGAGTGGAAATTTTAGAGTTTGAACATGAAGAAGAGGGTGAAGAAGAAGAGGGTGAAGAACATAATGAAGAAGAACATAATGAAGAAGAACATCATCATGAATGATCAGATCCACATATTCGATTGGATCCTTCACATGCAACTATACAAGTATGAAATATACTAAAAGCTCTTATTGCATTAGATCCTAGTCAAGAAAAAGTATATACCGACCATGCTTCAATATATACTAATGAGCTTAGTGTGATGGATATTGCTATACAACAAAAAATTACCGCACAAGAGATACAACCATTTATTGTGTTTCATGACGCATATCAGTATTTTCTTCATGCGTATAATTTGGAAGAACAACAAGTGGGTCTTATTCAAGAATTTCATGGAGACAACCCATCACAAAAACAGATTGCTGAACTTATAAAAACTATACAAGAACAATGAGTACAGACAATCTATACTGAACCACAATTTAATCCAAGTATTGTAAAACGTCTTGAGCAAGAAACTTGAGTTACTGCTAAAGAAATTGATCCTATAGGAAGTGAATTAAGTAAGGATTGATATATAAGAATGCTCAATAATCTAGCTAAGTGATTTATTAACTAAAATTTATTCCATCATACCTACTATGAGAAAGATTCCTGTAACAGTACTATCTTGATTTCTTGGTGCATGAAAGACTACAGTATTAAATCATATACTCAAAAATAAATGAAACCGTAAAGTGGCAGTAATTGTTAATGATATGTCGGAGATTAACATAGATCATATGCTTGTTGACCAGAGCGACGTACTTTCTCGTACTGATGAATCACTTATAGAGATGTCAAATGGTTGTATCTGTTGCACATTACGTGAGGATCTCCTGAAAGAAGTAGAAAAATTATGTAAAGATTGAAAATATGATGCAATTATTATTGAAAGCACTGGAATTTCAGAGCCAATTCCTGTAGCCCAAACCTTTTCCTATACTGATGAAGAAACTGGGATTGATCTTTGAAAACGAACAATGCTTGATACGATGGTGACAGTAGTAGATGCAACAAGATTTTTAGATGATTTTAGAAGTAAAGATGAACTTACTGATAGAGAAATTTGACTTGATGATAAGGATGAAAGAACAATTACACACTTACTTGTCGATCAAGTAGAATTTTGTGATATTTTGATCATAAATAAACGAAATGATATAGAAGGAGAAAAACAAAGAGAACTCATTTCAACAGTAAAGGCTCTGCAACCAACAGCACGTATAATTACTACTTCTCATTGAGAAATAGAAACAAATGAAATAATTGATACTTGATTATTTGACTTTAATAAAGCATCACAATGAGCGTGATGGATGAAAGAGTTACAAGAAGAACATATCCCTGAAACTGAGGAATATGGGATAAGTTCATTTGTTTATAAACAATCAAGACCTTTTCACCCAGAAAGATTACGATTATTGCTACACAAGCAACGATTATGAGTCATAAGAGGGAAATGATTCTGTCGATTAGCTAGTAGACCAGATGGGGCTTTAAATTGGCAATTAGCATGACCTCATCTTACTTTATGATACGGATGAAGGCGACTATCTTCATATCTTGAAAAAGAGATTACAATAATGGATCAAGAGATACAAGATGAGTATATTCGTATCCGTAGATTAAAGTATGGTTGAAAACTAACCCAAATGGTTATTATTTGAATTAGATACGATAAAAATATACTACAAGAAGAATTAGATAAGTGTTTAGTAACAGATATTGAATGGGAAGAAAAATGGGATACCTATACAGACCCATTCGAACATGTTATGGGATCATAAAATGTAAATAAAGAGTAATATATTATAACAAGTATTTTAGAACAATAATAAATTTAATCTATATATCTTTATAATAGTATGTCTTGAAACAATTTATTTACAATCAATGATATATCTTACAGCATTAACTGAATCTCCATACTCAGAGATATTTCATTTGTAATCAAAAAAAATCAAATCACTTCTATAATATGACATAATGGATCAGGAAAATCAACACTATTGAAGATCCTTATATGAACTACAAAGCCTAGCTCTTGATGCATTACAAAAAAACCATGACTAAATATATGATATGTGCCTCAAAAACTTTCCTTTGGACAGAATATACCACTTACAGTAAAAGATTTTCTATCAATCTACAATCCATCCGTAAAAATAGGCTGACTATCTAGCTGCTCATTCCTTAATATTACAGCACTTTTAGATATACCAATGAATTGACTCTCATGAGGACAAATACAGAAAGTATTGATTCATAATGCACTATTATGAAATCCACAATTACTACTTCTTGATGAACCAACTGCATGATTAGATGTATCTGCACAAAAAGAGTTTTATAGCCTCATTGAACACATTTACCAAGAACATCGTGTATCAATAGTATTAGTGTCTCACGATATGCATACTATCTATTCTAAATCAGATACAGTGATATGTCTTAATAGTTGATTTTGTTGTTCTTGATCTCCTAACGACACTCTATTTTCAGATAAAATAAAAAGAGAGTTTGGAGAACATAGAACACCATATTTACATACACACTGACACATGGATGATACATAGTATCAGTATTGCTTTTGAACAAGATTTTTTTCTTCGCGCTATACTTATCGTAACAGTATTGGCAATGGTTTTTCCTTTATATGGAAACATTATAATAATCCGTCAGGAAGCAAATATAGCTCATACATTTGCACATATATGACTATTGTGAATTGCTATTTGACTTCGATTTAATCGGTCTATAGAATTGAGCATACTATGAGGCATAGTAGCTACAGTTTTTTTTCTTTACATTATGTGATCAGGTAAATCCAATAATCATGTTGTAAACAATGAAATATGAGCACAATTATGACTCGTATGAGCAATACTATTAGTAAGCCAAATGAGTTGATATAAAGCAGATATCGCTTCTTATTTATTTGGTGACATACTCTTACTTGGGCAAAAAGATGTATATAGCGTTATTTGAATAACTATAATATGTTTCTTCATATATATGTTATTTTGGAAAAAATGGTATGCACTTTCTATACATTATAGTTTAGCAAAAAGTAAAAATATTTCAGCAAGACTAAGCTATTTCATTTATTTGGTTGCCTTATGACTTTTAATCGGATGAGCAATGAAAATTATATGAGTATTATTAGTAAGCGCATTTCTTATTTTACCAAGTAATATATGAAAAAACCTTGCTTCCAATAGAAAACAACGAAATCGAATCAGTAGTATTGTATGAATGATCGCAAGTATTGTAGCTATTTGTCTTTCTTGGTATCGAGATATGCCATCTGGAGCTAGTATTATTGCTATGATGATAATAATATTTATCTGTACATCTCTGATTATAAAAAAATAGCTTATTCATAACTATATAACTAATATAGGGACATTGATAGCTTGAGCTATAATATTCTGGGGAGAGAAACTTATACACAAAAACAATATCTATAGAGAACACCACAGAAAATCACATAAAGATTGTAACAAATGTATAGATTAGTATGGAGAAACTATTCAGTATTTTTGAGTTTTATAATAAACAACGTCTTAATAAGAGCAATATATTCTACCCCTGCAACTCAAACCATCTATACTCTTTCTGTTCAACCAAACGAATAATTTTTCCAAGTTCTTCTGATAACTTTCTAATATCATCATAATGAATATCTTTGTTGTTTAATAAGATATTAATCTCATCTTTTCTCGCTTCCAACGTCAGCAAATCTTTCATCAACAAGTCCAATTCACGCTTCTCCATATACGATAATTTTTTCTTAGTGGAAGATTCTTCCTCAGCCTCAACAACAATCTTTTTTTTATTTTTCTTTTTTTTCACAACCTCCTCTTTTTCCTTTGTATACTCAGAATACGTCCCCCAAAAATCATTGACCACTCCATCACCTTCAAACACAAACAAGTGATCCGTTATTCTATCCATAAAAAATCTATCGTGTGATACGACCAACAAACATCACTCATACTGCAGGAGAAATTCTTCCAAAACAGCGATCGTTACAAGATCCAAATCATTGGTCGGTTCGTCTAATATCAGAAAGTTAGGATTATTAACAAGAATAGATAATAAATGTAACCTCCTCTTTTCTCCACCACTAAGATTGTTTGCTACTACATGATGTTGATTGACAGGAAAGAGAAATTGTTCAAGTAATTTGCGATTGTCTACAATATCAGAAATTCTCTTATCATCAGGAAATTGTATATCTTTCTGTTGATAATGTCAAAAAACTACTGTTTCTCCTGTTTGGATTTTACCATTATCAATCGGTTCTTCACCAAGCAATAGACGAACAAATGTCGATTTCCCAACACCATTTTTCCCGATAATACCAATACGTTCATTATGTCTAAACTCATGCGAGAACTCTGCCAATATCTTCTTCTCACCAAATGATTTTTTGATTTTATGAAGATTGATAATCTTCCCACCAAGTTGTCTTTTTTCTATCGACAAGACAAGTTTTGCTTGTTCATGAAACATGATATCTTTGTTGTCTTCATAACGATCTTCTATCCCATCAAATCTTGTTTCTCTCGATGTCGACTTCGTCTGCCTTCCACTAGGCGCTCTTTTCATCCAAGACAATTCATGCTTATAAACTTGTTTTAATTTATGTAATTGTTGTTGTTCATGCTCTTCACGAGCAGCTTTCTTCTCCAAATAATAGGAATAATTTCCCGGAAACGCGACTATTTTTCCTCTATGCAATTCAAAAATATCCGTACACACTCTTTCTAGAAAATACCTATCATGTGTCACCATCAACAACGTCATATGACTTTTTTTCAAGTACCATTCTAGCCATTCAATCATCGTCAAATCCAAATGATTTGTCGGCTCATCAAGGATAAGTATATCAGGATTCCCCATCAATACTTTTGCCAACGCAACACGTTTTTTTTCTCCACCAGACAACGATCCTACGATTTGATCTAAGTATCCTGCAATATTCAATTTATTCACAGCAATATCTAGTTCAACTGTCTGCTCCCGATCTCCATCAACATCAAAATCATATAACACATCACGAACTGTTTTCGTATCATCCAGACGATTGTCTTGTGCAAGATATGCAATACGCAATCATTCTCTTCGTTCTATAGTTCCATCACTCGGATGCTCTTCATCCAATAAAAGTTTCAAAAAAGTTGATTTTCCCGCACCATTTTTGGCAACAAGTGCAACTTTTTGTCACTTGGATATCGTGCAATCTACACCATCGATCAATTTTTTGGCTGTATATGATTTTTTAAGATCAGTAACTTTGAGATATAACATATGACCAAACAAATAAATTAATACTTTTTTTTAAGATAACCTGACATGCCAGTAAGTAAATCATAGGTAGCTCAAGACACAATACAATCCAACGATATATCTGGACGTTTTTGTGTATACATAGAAATATCTTCTGCAATAGACTCTTGAACCTTATCAGCAATGTTAGATACATCGCAAGTTTTATTATAGAGAGACTTATGAAGGAGAAACATATCTGCTCTTAATTTCGCAACCGTACTCAAATATGCAAAAGTATTATCTACACCATATTCCACAAAAAGCCTATATAATTGTTCCATTGGGGATGTATATCCATCAGTAGATAAGTTTACGTACCTATGTCATACATACAATTCATTAACCGATCAATCCTTCACATTAACCCCCTCAAATATATATCTATTATCACTTATGAAGAAATCAAGGAAGGCAACGTAAACGATATTGATAATCAGTCGCATAAGTCATCACTACTTGTAACGAGTGTATATCTCCAGACCGACCTTCATGAGAACGCATCTCTAGCACATCAATATAAAGACAAAGATAACAGATAACAAATTACTCAAACACAATGCTACCCACACATCCCTGCTGCCAATGTCTCTATATATCACAAAATTTTATCTCTTCCTTTATTCTTCTTACTCGATGACAAAAATATCTGTGGCAATGTAGAAAAATGTGACTGTAGTTCTTTTTTCAATCCTTCCATATTTTGATGCATCTCACGTTGTGTTGCTTTATCTAATTTAGTTATAACAATCGAAAATGGGATCTCTTCTTCTTGTAACGCTGTACAAAATTCGATATCTATCGCTTGTGTACGTATACTTCCATCAATCAAGACAAATACATGTAACAAACATGGTCTATTAAGGAAGTATTGCTGCGTCCTATCGATCCATTTTTTTCTCTCAGTGATTTTAGACTTCGCATAGCCATATCAAGGCAAGTCGACAAAAAACATCGCTTCATTGATACAGAAAAAATTAATAAGTTGTGTCTTTCCAGGTGTACGAGATGCTTTAGCAAGACCGTTACGTTGGACAATCATATTAATAAGCGATGATTTTCCTACATTTGATCTTCCAATAAAAGCAAATTCTGGAAGAAGTTGTTCAGGACATTCTGTCCACGATGAAGCGCTCTTAACAAAAGTGGCTTGAGAAATATGCATAGTATATGATATTTAAACAAAAGAAACTAGTATGATGATAGTGATTTCAAGACAAAATACCATAGAAAAAAACCCACTCAAAAAAATAAATAATACAATCAAAGAATAATAATCATCTTAAAGAAAAAAATCCTCCAATTGGAGGATTTTTTTAACTATAAATAATTTAATTACTTACGACTATTCCATACTCTCCTTCCATATATTCCACTACGTTCGATTTCGTCACTCAAATAATATCATCTTCTACTGACTGTATCATCGCCAAATCTTCTGCAGAAGCACTGATAGTCAACTTCTCTATTTCAGCTCACAATGAAATTTGTTTTTCTGTCTTATATTTTCTTACATCAGCAACTACCTGCAATACAGGATCAAATTTTTCTATAGTAGGTCATTGTGAGGATATAGGAAATGATGCAATATGCACACTCACATGTTTTTCAAATTTCTTGAAATACTCTTGATAAATCTCTTCAGTCACATGAGGAATATACGGAGAAAGCAATCTAATAATCGTATACATTACCGTATACAGCGTATATTGTCCTGATGCTTTTTTTGTATGTCCATCGACAAACCTATCTGGTTGGTAGACTCTTGTCTTCACCATCTCCAAATATGTATCACAAAAATCTTTCCAGAAAAATTCTTCAAAATGGATTTTTGCCAATCATATTTCATACATTTCAAAATTTTTGGACATCTTATCAATTGTCTCATCCAATCTTGATAGTATCCATATATCCGTTCCGTACAAAGCATCACGATCAACGGATAACAATGGATCAAACCCTTCCAACTGCATCTGCACAAAATTAAACGCATTTCGTAATTTTGTTACAAGCTTGTGTCCACTCTTGAGTGCTTCTTCATCAAAAGCAATATCCTTTCACAACTGTCCACTCAATGCCCAATACCTCGTTGCATCAGCACCAAACGTATCCAACAATGTCACTGGTTCATATTTTGCATTACCTTTAGATTTAGAAATTTTTTCACCTTTTCATGCCAAGACATGACCAGACATCATGATATCTTTAAATGGTGCAGTTCCTGTTTTATGATAATTCTGTAGTGTTGTATATAACAACCGTGTACGGATAATATCATGCGCTTGTGGTCTTAAACTCATCGGCAAAATATTGATCTTAGATCAGGCAGCACGGAGAAATTCTTGATTGATATGTGGCGTCAATCCAGATGTAAACCACGTATCCATAACCATTTCATCTCCCATTACATCATCAGCAGTATGTCATTCTGGCAACACTTTTGGCATATCACTCAATGGATCAACAGGAAATTGATCAGCAGATGGAAGAATAAACTCTCCTGTTTTTTTACTATATCGGACAGGAATAGGTATCCCAAATTTCCTATTACGAGAGATATTCCAATCTCGTTGCAGTCTATCTACCCAATCAAACAATCTTTTTTTCATATGATCTGGATGTCGGTTCATGCTATCAGCCATTTCTTTCACTGCCGGTACATCATCAAGTATGCGTACAAACCATTGAGGAACAGGAATAATCTCTACAGCAACTTTTCCTCTTTCAGAGATCATTTTTGACTGAACAATTGCTTCTCTCTTCAACAACACACCTTTCTCTTCCAACAATGGAATAATTGCATTTCTTGCATCAGCTACCTTCAATCCATCAAGTTCAGTTATTCACGAATTTTCTATTTTTCCATATCTATTGATAATAATTTTTTCAGGAAGGTTATGTTTTTTGATCCAATACATATCGACATCATCACCATAACTACAACACATTACAGCACCGGTTCCTTTATCCATCTTCACTTTATCATCAGTCAAAACAGGCACTTGCACACCAAATGGTGTTGTTGCAGTTTGACCAATATACGATGCATATCTTTCATCATCTGGATGAACAAATACTGCCACACATGCAGGGATCATCTCAGGTCTCGTCGTTGCTATCACACAATCAGTTCCATCACTCAGAACAAACTTTATATCATTAAAAAACTCATTAAATTCTTGTTCTTCTGTCTCTGCTTGTGCGATTGTTGTTTGATTTTTAGTACACCACAACGCAGGAAACTCTTTCTTATATATAGCTCATTTTTGCAAAAGATCAACAAAATGCTTCTGTGAAATAGCTTGTACTTCCGGCAATATCGTTGCATAGCTACGATCTCGGTCCACAGACATACCAAGCGACTGCCACAATCATTTATAGATATCCCTATATTTTTGATTTACTTCCAAACATTTTGCGACAAAATCTTTTCTATCTGTTTCTTTAATATTTATTTTTAGTT
>Ga0222632_1000977_pt1 | contig 12148 bp, 10 predicted proteins | sample AntAcemetageno46_FD_179828 | JGI IMG/M metagenome (GOLD analysis project Ga0222632, IMG submission 179828) | Saline water microbial communities from Ace Lake, Antarctica - #46 | ecosystem: Environmental > Aquatic > Non-marine Saline and Alkaline > Saline | place: Antarctica: Ace Lake | collected...
ATAAAATCAGATTATATCAAAGACGAATCATATCATGAGATCGTCCTCCAAAAACTCATATAAAAACAAAAAAACAAATAGGCAGCCATATTTTTAAAAAGGAGACCGTATGCTTGATTTTGATCAAACACTTATAGATAAGCTCAAACAACAAGACCATTGAGCGTTCAACACATTCTACCTCCAGACAGTAGATATTTTTTTTCGCTATCTCCAATCCAATTATTATATCTCTGAACAAGATTGCCATGATATCATTGCAGATTTTTATGTAAAGCGACGAAAATCTGCGACGAAATACGATGGAAGATCAAAATTTTCCTATTATGTATGGATGGTATTTAAAAATATCATAAAAGATTACTTCAAGAAAAACAGCGACACCCCATTTAGTATAATAAATAGTACTGATGACAGCAGCAGCTTCGAAGAAAACCTGGAAGCAGAAGATTCCCTCCAAGATTTGCTTGAAGCTGACTTCGCGTATGAACATATCCTTCAAGCAATGCAGTCTTTAAGTGAGAACGATAAAGAAATTATTTTCTTGAGATTTATCGAAGAAAAAAATACCAATGATATCGCAGAGATTTGTGGAGTGCCAGATAGCACAATGAGAAAAAGATTATCAAGGGCAATAAAAAACCTCAAAAGCCTATTGCTAACTGATATATCATAAACCATTAGAAAAAAATGTCAACCCATAATAAAAATAAGAACCCCAAAAACAGGAAGTAATTACAAGTAAGAACTGGCAAAACTAAAGATAGTAGTTCCGAACAGTTTATATATAGAATCTATTGAAAAACCACACTGGCTTCCTATTATATTGATGTACAATTTTATTTGTTAAACTATATGTACAATGACAAAGACTCAACTTATCGCACACTTGGCTGACCAACTTGGAGTATCTAAGAAATTGTCTGCTGAATTAGTTAACACATTTATCGATGCTATCATCGCAGGTGTTAAAAAGCAAGGAGAAGTAAGAATCCAAGGATTCGGTACATTCAGAGCTTCACAAAGAAAAGCTAGAGAAGGAGTTAACCCACAAAACCCTTCACAAAAGATCAAGATCCCAGCTATGAAAGTTGTTACTTTCAAGGCAGGTTCTGAATTCAAAGCAGCTGTTAAATAATTATTATTTAATACTGATAAAAAGCTCTTCCTGAAGGAAGAGCTTTTTTGTATACTAAAATAAACACACCACTTGCATTTCCTCCTCACAAAACTATATAAAGACTACAACAAAACACATAACTTTAAGATTCTAACTATTACTCATGACTGGCTACGTTATTCTCGGATTTCTCATAGGTATCTTTATAGGATATATCGTATTCTATTTTAGATATGAGCACAAAGACACCGTCAACGAACTCAGATCAAATCTAAAAGAAGCCAATAATGAGCTACAACAAATCAATGGTGACATCGACGAATATGAACAACAAAATATTATTCTTAAAGAAAAAGTTACTGAATTATTAGAAAAGAATGATGATCTTTCGCAAGTAACATCAGAGCTGAGTAAATACTACTATCATATGAAAAAAGCATCAGAAAAAACTAAAGAACTCATTAGGTTCCTTCAATCTCCAGATACGGCTATTGAAGAAAAAATGGAAAAATATGTGGGACTTCCTCAAGATCATGATGAACCAGACAATAAAAAGTTCTTTTAAATTCAACACTTCAATGAGAAAAATATATTTTCTTCCGATTCTAGTAATACTAGCACGAAGCAATAGCTATGGATATATTATGCATAATAAAACTGTAGCCGAGATACCATTAGAAGATTATTACCTCCAAACACGAGTTGGTAACCCACTGGCAACAGTAAAAGAAAAAAACAGACTACTCTGAGCAAGTATTGGGATGAATGCATCATTTTTTTGTCCAGCAGAGCGTGCATATAGCTATTGTGGAGCTGATAACGGAACATCAAGCGACAGGATTGTTGCTTGAACATCATATAGTAGATATCCAGACGATACAGGAGAAAGATGAATTATTGGCGTAACAGCAAATAATGAGCCACTCTTTGTCCAAAACAACAATCGACAATGATATATGCAAAATACAAACCAAGAAAAAATAGGAGAAATGCATTATGGAATAGGAAATTTTCCAATACTTATAGACAATGGAATTGATGTTACGCTGGAATCGGCACATCTTATTGATAACAAAATGTTTGGTAAATGAACAAGAGCATTTATCTGTATCCCTAAAATAGCTGATAGGATATTTATGGGATTTGTGCCAAATAAAAGTATGTACGAAATGGGTAAATATCTAAAAGATACTTATGGATGCAATTTTGCAATAAACTTAGATGCTGGAGCAAGTAGTGCGATGGTAGTAGAGGATAAATACATCATCTGACCAGGAAGAAAAGTTGTAGATGGATTTATTGCTGTTCCCAAAGAGCATTACATAGAGAACAAAATACAAAATCATCAATTCTCAAGTCAACAAAAAGCAGCTATTATTCGCCTAGGTGATATGTTTGCCTTTGAAATTTATAAACAATGAGCTGAATACAAACAGAGAATTCTCACTACATTTCAATCTCGAGAATGATCCACATTATTCTATCCTCTCGCTGACAAAAGAGCTCTACTTAGAGAAATTATAAAGAGTGTCGAGAAAGTAGAAGCAACCAACGAATACGGATTTGTCCCATACCAGCAAAATTAATTAGCTAGAGAAAATTTATATCAAAAAACATATTATGGATCACAAGAAAATTATCGAATCACTCAATAAACAATGGAAAGAAAATGATGTCTTCAAAAAGTCTATAACATCCAGACCAGCATCTATGCAAGTTGTTACCTTTGACTGACCTCCATTTGCATCAGGAACACCTCACTATGGACACGCACTCGTATCTATAATGAAAGATACATTGGGAAGATTTAAAACTATGCAATGATATAGAGTAGAAAGAATTCGATGACGAGATTGTCATGGATTGCCTGTAGAAAAATATGTTGAGAAACAATTGTGACTTGATGGGAAAAAAGATATCGAAGAAAAACTTGGTGTAGAAAAATTTGTCGAAGCATGTAGATGAACAGTCCGTAATGTAAACAGTGAATGGAAAACCTTTGTTGATCAAATCGGGAGATGGGCAGATATGGACAATGCATACTTCACTATGGACCTAGAATATATGGAGTCCGTCATTTGGGTATTTAGTAAACTCTATGACAAAAATCTTGTCTATAGATGATTTTCTGTCCAAGGATATTGTCCAAGTTGTGCAACTGCGTTATCCAATTCTGAGGTAAATGAATGATATAAAGATCGTCAAGATCCAGCAGTAACTGTTAAATTTCCACTCCACAATCAAGAAAACATCCAACAACAAAAATACGAGCACACGTCAGATGGAGCAATTGATATTGTAAATTGCATCATCAAAAAAGATGATGAGTATCTCTTAGCATACCATACAAAAGGACAGAAATATGTATTTCCAGGTGGAAAAGTAGAATTGTGACAATCTATACAAGATGCTGTAGAACAAGAGCTACAAGAAGAATTGGGAGTCAAGACAATCAAAACAAAACAGGTGGGAATAGGTAAAAATACGCTCAAATGATGACTACGAAACATCCATCAAATCGAAGTACAAATCGAGGGAGAACCCAAAAATATGGAACCAGAAAAGTGTACACACATCGTACGAGCGAAGATAGTACCATCAGATAACGAAATAGGAATCGGAATAAAAATAGAAGATACGATCATCGATGATGCAGATGAAATTAGACAACAATTTACCGATCTGTACATCTATCACACACAAGCATACAAAGAAACAAAAAAAGATGTAGATATTAATTTTCTTGCTTGGACAACAACACCATGGACACTACCAAGCAACATGTTCTTGGCTGTAGGACAAGATATACAGTACACCACCATCCGAGATAAATCACAACAAGAATATTATATCATCGCTCTAGAACTTCTATCTAGCTACTACAAATCAACTGACGAATATATCATCATCAACACAAACAAATGATCTGATCTTGTTGGTCTCAGTTATCAACCTCTACGAGATTTTTATGCAAAATCCAAAAATATTGCAGACCAATACAAAACACAGACACACAAAGTATTGGCTGGAGATTTTGTGACAACAGAAAGTGGAACAGGAATTGTCCATATTGCACCAGCGTTTGGGCAAGATGACTTTGATATCGTAAAAACTATATTACCCAAAGATGATGCAGACAATTGGCTCTTTCTTCCCGTAGATGATTATGCAGAATTTACCAATGATGTACCAAACTGGAAAGGTGTCCGTTGTTATGATGCCAACAAAGACATAATACAAGATCTCAAAAAAGATAACAAAATAGTCGCACAAAACACACTCAACCACAGTTACCCACATTGTCGAAGATGTGAAACTCCTCTCATCTATAAAGCAATGACGAGTCGATTTATCAAAGAACAAAATATTGCACAATCAACAATCCCAGCATTAGACAATATTTCATTTACACCCAATGGGATAAAAAACAGATTTCGTGATGTATTAAAATCAGCTCCAGATTGGAACGTATCAAGAAATAGATACCGAGGTGCCCCTATACCTATTTGGCAATCAGACAAAAATCCAGATGAAAGGATTGTTGTGAAAAACCTTGAAGATCTCTATATTCATAGCAAAACAGGATCAGCAAATATAACCAAAAACATATGTGTCACCAACGCAGATTCTGATAAGAATAAGAATATAAGTAAAAAATGAGAAAAACAAGCAGAAAACCTAGTAAAAAAACTTGAAGAAATTATTTGATCTAATGCAGATGTACAAATAGTTATGTCTCCAGAAAAAATAACTCAACAAACAATCCAACCATATATAAACAATACGTACAATAAAAATGAAATACAAGAAATACAGACAAAACTCACAGCTATACAGAAAAACTATGAAACATTAGTACAGAAAAAAGAAATAGAAAAATATTTAAATGACAAAAAAAATACAAAATATTTCTCTCTAGTAGACGGTTTAGCTGTAGATTTTCGTCTTATACAGGAATGAAATATACAAGAAGTGATACAAGAAATAAATACAAGATATAAAACAAAAAGTATCGTGATTATTTCTGATAAAGAGATAATCTATACTATAAGAAAACTGTATAGACAATTTACAGATGCACAGAAAGAAAAATATATACTACAACCAGCAACATGTACTACACACTATCGAGATAACACAAGAAATACGGAAGTAGATCTCCATAAACCATATGTAGACAACTATCGATTTGAATATAAAGATGCAAAATATACGAGAATAACTGAAGTTCTTGACTGTTGGTTTGAGTCTTGAGCCATGCCATATGGACAAGTAAATTATACTTGAAAGAAGTGATCAAGCATCCACTACCCTGCTGATTTTATCATTGAATGATTGGATCAAACAAGAGGATGGTTTAGAACTCTCCATGTACTTGGTCAATGAATTATGAAAAAGAATGCATTTGATAATGTTATCATCAACGGACTTATTCTTGCAGAAGACGGGAAAAAAATGTCCAAAAAACTTAAAAACTATCCAGAACCATCTTATCTACTGGAAAAATATGGGCCAGATGCACTCAGAATGTACTTACTCACATCACCAGCAGTAAGAGCTGAGCCAGTAAGACTCTGAGAGCCTATGGTCGAACAGATGTATAAAGACTTTAGTGCTCCACTATCTAATGCATATAACTTTTTTGCTACGTATGCAAAGATAGATGGATTTAAAACACAGAATAACACAACATATTTTATGCACCAGTCTAACACATTAGATCAAGACAATACAAATAAAATTATGCGCATGGATATAGATTGTATCATACAAATAAATAGCGACAAAAGACTCTCAACTCAAGTTGAGAATTTAATGAAAACTATACACAACAAAAAGATTCTTATCTCTTCACGAGACACAAAAAACACAAATCGATATAACAATCTTCAAAATGAATACAATAACCAGAACATACTCATAATAGGAGACAATGAACAATACAAAACACTATGGAATACTCTCTATGGAATCCATAATGCCAATTCTTCACACGACATTGTACCATTACCTGACTATGCAATAACAAATGATCTGGATAGGTGGATATTGGCAGCTCTCCATGAGATGATACATGAGACAGAATCACAAATAAATAGTTATATGTTAGATACAGCAGGAAAAGAAATAACATGATTTATCGATAAATTAACCAATCGATATATCAGAAGATCAAGAAGAAGATTCTGGGCGACAGGTATGGATGCAGACAAAACATCTGCATACAATACATTATGGACAGTTATAAAACAACTCCTCCACCTGAGTGCACCGTTCGCACCATTTGTCAGTGAGCACATCCGACAACAAATGCAGGTATTTGTTGCTAAAGAAAATACAAAAGAAAAGGACAATTCTATACACCTAAACTATATTCCTGTCAGTAGCAAACAATATGTTGATTGACAATTTTTAGAAGAAATAGAACTAGTAAGACGTATTATTTCTCTATGATTATCCATAAGATCAAAAAATAATATAAAAATAAAACAACCATTAGCATCACTCGATATTCGTATTGAATAATACACTTGCAAATCCCTCATATTTGTCTAATGATATATAAGAGTAGAATAAATAATAAAGTATTTATTATTAACCATTGTTATGATGCCAACAAAAAAGAAAGTAGTAGAAAAAGCTACACCAACAGTAAAAGCTACTGTAACCGCAGCAGCTAAGAAGTCAGCAGGTTTCCTCGATGGATTCAATCGAGAAGACAACTTGCACATGTTCCTAGGTATTATCTTATTGGTAATTGGATTGTACCAACTTCGCACACGATTGCTTGGACTTGTATTCATCATCGTAGGAATATTATTTGTCACAGGATATTTTGAAAAAGGAAAAGGAAAATAAACAAGAACAAAATAAAAACTCCCTTATTGGGAGTTTTTGTGTACACAAAAAATCCATACCATTCAACAAACAAATAAATATAATGTAAAGGTACTTATAAAAAAAATAAATAATTTATTATTCACAATAAGCTGAATGTCCCAACTTACTGACGACATCCTCTCCCGTATAGATATCGTTGATATTGTCAGCAAATATGTTCCTTTAAAAAAAGCAGGAAGCAATTTTTCTGGTCTCAGTCCTTTTCAGAAAGAAAAGACCCCATCATTTATGGTGTCTCCACAGAAACAAATATTCAAAGATTTTAGTTCATGACTAGGGTGAAACGCCATTACTTTTGTCATGGAGATAGAAAAAATCGATTTTCGAGACGCAATGAAAATCCTTGCACAAGAGGCTCGTGTCGATTTGAGTAAATATCAACAGAATCCTGAACAACATATCATCGCACAAGACGAAAAAGAAAAAATCAAACGTATCCATTCACTTGCGCAGCAATTTTTTGTAGCACAGTTAGAAAAAAATACACAAGCACAAGCATATCTCAGTGAGAAGAGAAAAATATCTCTAGATGTACAGAAACAATTTGGGGTAGGATACGCTCCAGACAGTCACTATGATCTGATACAATATTTGAAATCTAAAGGATTTTCTGACCAAGACATCATCGACGCCTCACTTGCAAAAAAATGACAAAGTGGCGATAGTTATGCATTTTTTAGACATAGAATTACTTTTCCTATCTATGATCATATGGGTAACGTTATTGCCTTTTGAGCAAGAGTTATCAAACCCGAAGATCAACCAAAATATCTCAATAGTGCAGATCACAAATGATATGATAAATCTAAAACTTTGTATGGAATAGACAAAGCAAAACATACCATCAAAGATTTTCAATCACTCATCATCGTAGAATGATATATGGATGTTATCGCTCTCCATAGACTTTGATTTCCTATCGGACTGGCTACCTGCGGAACAGCCATGACACACGAACACCTCAAAACAATCAAAAGATATACCGACACTGTCTACCTGCTCTTTGACACAGACAATGCTGGCGTTCAAGCAAGTATCAGAGCATTAAGCATCTGCTATAGTCATGAGGTCTACCCAAAGATGTTGATTCTTCCTGATGATTGTAAAGATGTAGATGACCTCGCAAACAAAGAAAATGGAAAAGAAATATTTCAACAAGCCATAGATAAAGCACAAGATGGATTTCTCCATACATTTCTCACAAGCAAAAAATCTGAAGATTGGACATCACCGATCGGAAGACAAAAAGTTATCAATATGATGCTTGAACTTATTATGGCTATAACCAGCAGCGCAAGTATCCAAAAACACTACATCGAGATACTCGCTGATCAACTTGGTATGCATAGCAATATTATCGAAGCACAATATAGAGATTTTAGAAACAAAAATAAATTTATTGTCCAAAAACATCATAAAGAACAGGAAGAGAAAAAACTTTATCAACCAGATAGAGAGTTGCTATTCGCAGCATTACTCTACAAAGATTTTTTCAATAACTATATAGAAGATAGAACATTACGACAAGCATTTATAGTGTTCATCGAAAGTCTGATAACAAACCTCGGGGTCGATCATACATGCAACATCATTCTACATGATCCATCTAGACAGACAGAACTCAACGAACTCCAAGTACGACGAGAAAAAGAACTTGATATACTCAACAGTGAAGAAGATAAAATAGAATTTATAAAAAAATCCATCCGTCCGATCATCCATGGATATATCAACCATATCCTCAAAGACAAAAAAATAGATCACGAAAAAAAACTCCAACTCCAGAAGAGTATGAAGTCTGCTAAACTATAAGACTATATAGAAATAATTACATTTCAGATTCTACAGGACTCTGAAACACTGGACGAGCTACACCTATAAATGATATGGGAGTAGAAACAAGAAAAGATTGAAATGAATTAGCTTCATGCTCAGGATATGGATTTCTCGGAAGATATTTACCGTTACTATCAAGAACTATTCTATCTGTAGCAAATCACCAACCAAAATCATCATTATCTTCAGTAATTCTATACATTTTGACGACAATACGAGAATTCTTGCCTTCGCCAGTAAATTTTACCTGCAAATAAGTATTTTTTGTGTATTGATAGAACCCTTCAACCAATGATTTATGTTGCAGTAAATAGATAAGAGAATTGTTTCTTGGATTTTCAAAAGTAGGTAAGGTATTTTTTTGTATAATGGGAGAAACATAATCTTCAGCTAGCATAGTTTCTGTATTGCTAGTATCAATATTGTTGATATACAAAGAATTATTGGTCGTATCAACAATAGATTGAGAATCAGCATTTTGAGCGGATACACTCGTTCATAAGACTAACATTCCACCAAAAAAAGCATGTTTAAGAGACATAAATATATAATCAAAAAGACTAAAAAAACAAAGAAATATTATACATATTTAAAGACAAAATACAAGACTTGTAATGTGTCATAAAAAAGATACATACAAAGAGACACATTTATTTCTCAATAACCCATGATCGGGATATTTGATAGTGGATTTGGTGGACTCCAAACTCTTAAATACTTTCAAGAGGCTTATCCTCAGTACGATTATATTTTTCTTGCAGATCAAGCTCACTACCCTTTTGGAACCAAAACAGCAACACAGATACAACAATATACATTTGACGGATTGAATCGATTGTTTGATCAATGAGCCACTATTGTTATTATAGCTTGCAACACAGCAGCAGCGTACGCAATCAAACAGCGACAAGCCAATTATCCTGAGAAAAAAACACTTTCTATAACCATCCCCGGGATGGAGAAACTCAATGAGGTCGATCAAAAATGCAAAAACATCACTGTCCTCGCAACCGAATGAACCATGAAATCAGGGATGTATACAAAACTATTTACAGAAATGTCTCCAAATCCAAATACCAGTATGAATGTTATGGTAGCTACTGATCTTGTAGACCTGGTTGAACAGGGCATAACTGACGAGTCAGAGCGTAAAAAAATACTCGATAAATACTTTGTGTCACTCAAAATGCAAAAAACAGACTGCCTCGTCTTAGGTTGTACGCATTTTCCTGTACTCACGTCTACTATCCAGCAATATTTCGACGGAGACATCGTCGATCCATGACTGGAAGCAGTCCAAAGATTTTGACCATATCTCCAAAGACATCCGGAAATAGAAGAAACAATAATCAAAGGTGGAAAAGTACATCTCTACACAACCGGCGATCCAGATAATTTTGTTACTATTGGAAAAAACATCTTACCATCTATAACGACAGCAGAAAAAATAACAATATAATAATGCCATAGACACTGTCTGAATCTAAAACAATCAGCATAACAACAACCCCCAACTATACAAACAGACTGAGTCCCGTCCGAAGGATGGGAAGGAGGATTGTTCGTATAAATCCAAACAATACCAATCTGTACACAAGACTATAAAGTCCTAGATTTTTTGGTACTTTTTGCAGCAATGGCAAAAAGTAAGACAAGTAAATAAAGACAAACGACAAAATATTGTAAATTTCATACTTTTCACTATACTATAGTTGTATGGGGATGTATTGGATTTGATCAGAAGACTCCACATATAGTTATAGCCACTGTTCGACGAACGTACCGAGGATAAACAATCGTTCAACCAAAAATGCAAACACTAAAACATCTCTTTTGAAGAGATACCAATTATCTTTCGCTTAATAAGCTGGAGTTAATTGTAACTCATTATCAGACTCCTGCTAGATAATGAGCGCTTAAGCAGGAACCGATTGTGTCAACAGTGTAAATATGGGATGCCTGTTTATTGGCTCACCTGTCCGATGCTCAAGACATTAAATCCAAGGAAAATTGATAGACTGTAGTGGGAGAAGTGATTATATGTGCTTTTGAGACACGGGTTCGAAACCCGTCATCTCCAGATGACAAGAAAAAATTAACACATATAAAATCACCTCCTTTGATGTGATTTTTTTGAAAAATAGAATAATATATTTTCAATAGACACATAATTATATATTGATTTCAATAGGCACATAACTACACAAAGTATGAGCAGAATATATTTACTTAAAATAAAAATATGCTATATATCAAAAAGACCATCATGTTTATAGCTATCTTTATAATAGGAAATTTGTTTATAGGTAATATAAATATTGTTGACGCTCACGGAGTTACCTGAGGAGATCAAGGATATTTAGAAGAAGTGAGTGGTACAAATATTGTTCCCTTTGCTTACCTATGAGCAAAACATATGGTTACATGATATGATCATCTATTATTTCTCCTTGGTATAATATTTTTTCTCTATAGAAAACGTGACATTGCAAAATATGTAAGTCTTTTTGCCATATGACACTCATCTACTTTGTTGTTTGGTGTCTTTGCAGATATAAATGTGAATGCGTACCTTATAGATGCAATAATTGGGTTCTCTATAGTTTATAAGTGACTAGACAATATCTGAGCCTATAAGAGACGGTTTTGATTTCAACCAGACACCAAATTAGCAACACTAATATTCGGTTTGTTTCATGGATTTTGACTGGCAACAAAAGTACAAGAATTTTGATTATCTCCTGACGGACTATTGGCAAATCTTATATCATTCAATGTGTGAGTAGAGATAGGACAAATATTAGCATTATCTGCCATCTTAATACTCATGTGATTCCGACGTAAAAGTATATACTTTGAAAAATACTCATATGGAGTCAATGTAGCTCTTATGACTTGTTGATTTATACTCGTTTGATTCCAGTTAGCATGATTCTTTATCTACAACACATAAAACAATGCATAACAAAGACCCACAAAACAATCCTGAATTACCAACAACAAAACAACTTATCCGTTCTACAAAAATAGCTGCCATTACAGCGATTATAATTCTTGTTACTATTGTTTTTCCTGCAGAATATGGGATAGACCTTTTGGGTATTGGTAACGTCCTTTGATTAACTGAGATGGGGAGAATAAAAGTCTCTCTACAAGAAGAGATAGATGCTGCAGAGAGTAATGCAATACAACAAGAAAAGGCCAATAATTTTGCTGAAATGACAGGAGAAATATCTCTACCATTGGTAACTACAGGTATAATAGAAGACCAGATTATTTCAGGAGACATAC
>Ga0222632_1001001_pt1 | contig 11921 bp, 12 predicted proteins | sample AntAcemetageno46_FD_179828 | JGI IMG/M metagenome (GOLD analysis project Ga0222632, IMG submission 179828) | Saline water microbial communities from Ace Lake, Antarctica - #46 | ecosystem: Environmental > Aquatic > Non-marine Saline and Alkaline > Saline | place: Antarctica: Ace Lake | collected...
CTATCTGTTGTTGGATAGTTCGATCGAGTGATGTTTTTACAATCAAACCTCATTCTTGGATAAGTGCGTCATCATATTCTTCTTGAAGTAATTCAGTCACCCAATGCACAAAATGCGGAGCATTGATAGCAAAGGCGCTAGATTGGAATGAATAATCCAATCAGCCAATAAGAGCATTTTTTAGGTCACTCTCAGATATATATTCATCTTCAAACATTCTGGTAAGAGCGAGATCTTTTCTCCCACTAACATACTGAACATCAAAATTTCTTCCTTCATATGAAAGAGAAAATGAGGTAGCGTTTTCCAGAGATTTGAGAATATCATTGCTGCTTGCATTACTACTTATTCTTATTCCATTAATGGAATTAACAACACGAGAATAAGCTTCAGTTTGCATACCTGTAGATACCTCTATAACATTTCACTGAGGATCACTGATACGTATCTGTCACATAAGACGAGCTCTATTTCTGTATGGCTCGTAAATACTTGGTCATTTGGGGATAGACGCAATAATTGCAGATTCCAATACGCCAAGATTGATAGCAGAAGTGCCAAAATACGTATGAGACGCAGCTTCTATTCAGTATGCATTGTTTCCTAAGAATATATAATTTAGATAGAGCTCGATAGTTGTTTCCTTCATTTTCTTGCGAAGTTCTGTATTATTCAATCATTTATTTTCCTTGCGTATTTGTGATTCAAGAGTCCTATCAAGTCTCTTCGTAAGTACCATTTCTTTGAGCTTTCTTACTACTTTTTCAGAAAAGGTTTTTCCTCTGTAGAGTAAAAGATTCATAACCAACTGTTGTGGTATGGTAGATGCTCCTTGTGTGCTTCAACCAAGTGTTTTGATACCAGCTCTAAATATACCAACAGCATCTAATCAGCTATGTTCCCAATAACGCTGATCTTCCATTGCCACAATTGCATTTATCATTGTGGGAGATATCGCTTCATAAGGGACATATTGTCTATTTTGTTCAAAAAGTTTGTAGAGTTCAGTTCCATTTCTATCAGTAATAACTGTTGCTTGAGAAAAAATCATATCTTTGACTGTAGCAACATCAGGGAGATCTTTATAAACAGTTGCCCATATCCATGACATAAATACAACTAAGAATACAATTAATCAACCTCATCATCGTTTTATAATATTTTGTTTATCCCAAGATTTTGGTAGTGAAGGTATCGAAAAATTTGATCACAATCAAGAACTATTTCTTGATGATCTCTGGTTAAATCAACTATTTGGATTGATAGGTTTCATCATGGGAGAACAATAACAAAATAAGAGCACAAAAGCAGAAGAAGACTACAGGAATTTCAAGCATAAGCCAGTAGTTGGATTGTTGCATGAATGTTCTGTAGTCTTCTTATATTCTTTTATAGAGTATATGCAAATCGCTTCATTTATGGATAGACATATCAAATAATACCGCTATGATCAACATCTTCTCGACGTCTAGTGACGATAAATTTACCAGCATAGTTCATATCTTCGATAATCATCTTTCCATCATTATCTACTTGTCTTACTATTCCAACGTGTCCAGCACTTGATCTGAGTCTACTATAAACAACTACCGCATCCTTTCTCGGAGTTTGTCCTACAGAGAATCAAGCAGCTTTTGCGTTTTTATACCATTGGTTGGCATTTCCACCAAATGGTCTATTTTGTTTTCCATCAACAATATCTCCAAAGATACCTGGGCTTATAATAGCAGCATACCAAGTACATTGACCAGCATAAAAACTATTTGATACCTTTTTATTATAGGTCCATTTAGATATGATACCATTTTTTCAATCAGAACTACTTGATGAACTTCCTCATAACGCACGAGATGTGCTTGGGTTGGATGCAGTTGTTTGTCTTGTGGCGCTCGTTGATGATCTGGTGATTGTAGGCTTTTTAGCTAGAACTGGTCTAGGGACATAAATCGGATCAGGTTCTTGAAGTCATTTATTTTTAGCGTCTCTATCAGATATATTGATAAAGATTTCTTGTCATTCTTGGAGGATCTCAGTATCGTCTTGTATATAGTTTAGTGTCATAAGGTCTTCAAGAGTAAGTCCATACAATTCAGCAAAGACACGGATCGTTGTCTTGTTTTTCATACCATAAACAAAACCTTCTTGCTCATCAGTAACGATAAGTTTTTGACCAGGACGTATAGAGGCACTTCCTATATTGTTAATTTTTTTCAGATGAGATATTGTTGTACCAAACTTTGTAGCAATCCCTCAAAGGTTATCACCAGCTTGTACAACATATTGCAAGACTCAGACTTCGTTACCTTCGACGGCGATGATTTCAACAGTACGAAGATCGATAGTTGCTAAGTCACTAACATTTTCCTGTGTAAATAATGGATTAATAACAGCGATAGGTTCTTCTGTGACAAACTTATCAGCATATACCATCATATATGCAAACAAAACAATAACCATAAGCGAAAGAATAAACTTTGCTCCATTAAGTCCTTTGTGAATCGGCATATAATAATAAGATGTATAAATGGCGGAGAGAGAGGGATTCGAACCCACGGTACCGTTGCCGGTACAACTGCTTTCAAGGCAGTCGCATTCAACCGCTCTGCCATCTCTCCGTGCATATATGCAATACGAAAAATCGCATTACTTCGATAAATAATAGTCTTTTTCTATTGCATTGCAAGTTCTAAATCGTAGTATAAATTATAGCTGTATTTACCTATACTTACCGTGTATGACGAAGTTTTTAAAGCAAACTTATCCTCTGCAATTATGAGCAAACAACCCTATTTTGAGGGTATCGGCAGATAAAATAGAAGAGATAACTCCAGAAATACGCAGGTTTGCGTATGACTTACTAGAGCTAATGCGAATATATGAATGAGTATGACTTGCTGCACCACAAGTAGGAAAGTCTCGAAAAATCGTAGCAACCACACAATGGAAGAGTGGAAAAAGATGAGAGAAAAATACAGGAGAGATAGTAATGATCAATCCTGAAATAGTTGAAAAATCAACACAGATGATCTTATCAGAAGAAGCCTGTTTGTCGTTGCCGGGAGAGCAGGGCACGGTAAGAAGATACAAAAACATTTCCGTATCCTATCTTGATCCCGAATGAAGAAAACATACAAGGAAGTTTGAAGACTTCAATGCTGCTGTTATTCAACACGAGATAGATCATATTAATGGGGTATTGTTCATCGACAAACTAGTCGAACCCAAAAAACTCTAATCACAGATTGCAAAAATAGTATTTTTCTCTATAGTATCCATTATGTCCACTTTATGGCACCCTGCTAGAGTGGTCTAATAGACGGGTCTGCAAAACCTTGGTTCGCGGGTTCAAATCCCGCGGGTGCCTTAGTCTCTAGCTTAGAACCAAGAGAAAAAATAACTCTGTTCCGTCACAGAAAAAGACCCAAAAAGGGGTCTTTTTTTTTATTGGAGAGATTTTCTTACTCTATTCATAATAGCATATCCTATGCCATTGGTTTCAGGAAGAGCTTCCACATAAAGATCTTGTATCCCATCAATATCCGCTTGATGGTAGAGTTGGTATAGTTTTTGGGCACATTCTAAGAGATTATCATGAGATCCCCAACGATATAGACGATAGATGTTTTTTTCTGTGTCACATTGATGTTGAGAAATCCATTCATCAGTAACAATAAGACCATTTTTTAAAGAATTCTTAGGAAGTGGAGAGCTAGCTTCAAGAAAATGAATACAGGCTTTTGGTGCGTAATGTTTATATTTTGTTCCTGGTGAAATATTTGATTGTGTATTACTATATTCTACATTTATATCTGGTCATACCACAGACGAGATATCCTCAGGAGTGATAAATCCAGGTCTATGTATGAGAATAGTGTTCTTCACTACTTGGATTACTGTTGATTCAATGCCTATGCTGCAAGATCATCCATCAACAATAGCGACTGCATTTCCAAAATTTCCCTCTACCATTGCAGCTGTAGTCGGACTAGGGGTTCAAGATATATTTGCACTTGGTGCGGCGAGAGCAAGTCAAGATTCTTGAAGAATACCGCGAGCGATAGGATGGTCCGGTATCCTAATCGCAACAAGATCACTACCAGCTGTTGTTTCCGTAGGAATAATATCTTTTTTGGGTAAGAGAATAGTAAGTGCTCATGGCATGAGTTTCTCTATCAATAATTTTTCAATAGAAGAATCTATAGTAGCATATTTTTCAATATCTTCCTTATCTCCTACATGAACGATGAGTGGATTATCCTGTGGCCTATTTTTAATCGCGAAAATTTTTTGTATAGCAGATGGATTGGTTGCATCTGCAGCAAGTCCATAGACAGTTTCTGTTGGAATGGCAACGACATTTCCCATCTGTAATTGCTTGATTGCTTCAGAAAAATCCATATAATCTTTGTTGATATAAATAATCGTTTATGACTATATTTTTTTATGATCCAAACACAAGCAACAGTCGTTGATATCCAACATTCTCCTAACAAACAAGTGGCTTTTATCTACTTTAAACCAGAGCAAACCTTTGATTTTCAGGCAGGACAGTTTATCTTCTTGGAAAGATTGTGATTCTCCTATCCTGACGGCAAGTGTATGAAAAATGCATACAGTATAGGGACAACTAATACATTGATGCAGGAACAATGCATTATTGGGACGATTGTAAAGCAATCATCAACCGGATGAATGTCAGAATATTTAACCCAAGATATAATAATAGGGGATAAGATAAAACTTACAGGACCACTATGACACTTCATCGATAAGACGCTATCTCGTAATTATGTTTTCATATCTATAGGAAGCGGGATTACCCCAGTATATTCGTTGTATAACACACTCATCGAGACACAAAATTTTGACCATATTATCAATGTATTTGGCGAAAGGCACAAAGACAATCTTATTCCTACTGTTATTCAATCATATACAAGTGGTGATCATCGTATAGAGAATATGCTCTATTTATCACAAGAAAAAGATTTGCCAGTAGGATGGGAAGCATGATATGTCCAACAATCTTTGGAACATATTTTTGAAAAATTTGTCGATAAAAAATTTCAAATATTCCTTTGTGGGAAACCAGTAATGGTAGATGATGTTGTCTCAATCTTATTGGATAGATGAATAGAAAAAGAATATATTCACTTTGAAAAATATTAGTTTGCTTGTTCGATTAGCTCTTCTTCAGGTGACAAAAGCTGGATTCTAACCACTGTTGATTGTACTGGTCTTAATCATTGTATCGTAACCTCTTTCATACTCTCTCGATTTTCTTGTCTTATTTTAAGGATATTTGTTTTGACGATCTCCTGTTGGAATGATATGCTTGTGCGTTCTTGTATTGCTTGTCTCAAAAAATATCCACGTGTTGAGGATAAACTTATGAAATATAGATACACAAATATAAAAAACACCAAAGCTACAACTAATCAGCCAACTTTAATCAAATCCCACATCTGGTCGTTGTATTTGATTTGTTTAAGAAGGGATGCGTATTGTTTTTCAAGTCTTTCTTTTGGATTGAATGCAAATGTATTCATATATGCAAAATTAATAAATCTTCTCAACAATCCTCAAAACAGCGCTTCTCGAAGCTCTATTTTTTTGTACTTCTTGCCAAGATGGCTTGATAGCTTTCTTGTGTATAGCGATATATTTCCCAGATTCTACTCTATTTTTAAATGACTGCTTGACGATTCTATCTTCGATGCTGTGATAGCTCATGATAGCACATCTTCCTCATGGATTGAGTATTGCATCAAAATCTACAAGAAATTCTTCCAATTGCTTGAGCTCTTGGTTGACAGCAATTCTGATCGCCTGAAAAATAACAATACAAGCACTCTTTCCTAGTCCACATGATCACAAAACATCTCTCAAATCACCTGTCGTATTGATCGGATTTTCCTTTCTTGCTTTAGTAATTGCCATAGCAAGTTCATTCGCCTTTATTGGTGTGAAATCAGCATAAAGTTGAAATATATTGCTCAGAGATTCTATGCTTTCAGTATTGATAAGTGTCTGTGCTGTGATTTCTTGTGTAGTATCAAATCTCATATCAAGTGTTGCATTATCATGGACAGAAAATCCACGTGAACCATCCTTGAAGTGGTCCATATTTACCCCAATATCTAGGAGGATATAATCTACTCCATCAATTTTTGACTTTTTACATAACGACACAATCTCAGCATAACTTCCATGGAGGATCTTTATATTACTATCAGATCACAATCTTTCTTGTGCTTTAGCAATCATCGCCATATCTCTATCTATCCCAAAAATTTTCGCATCAAGAAATTGTGCAGCGATTGCCATACTATGTCATCCATGACCAAATGTTCCATCGATGATGATTTTTGCATTTGCTGATATGGAGTCTAACACTTCTTTAAGAAGAACCGGTTGATGATACATGTATTTGCGTCATAAAAATAATTATATATTCACTATAGAGATTTATTCTTTTTTTTCCACTAGATAATCCTACTCATCTCAAATATATTAATATGGTTTCTTCTGGAAGAATAAATAATCTTTGTTTTATATCAACATTTTGAAACATCATTGTTTTTTCTGTCCAGATATATACTATCAAGAAGATTTACTTTATCGCAAATATATCCTATGCAATACAAAAAACTTATGCTCAAACTCTCAGGTGAGGTACTAAAGAACGGATCTGACGATCTTTTTGATTATGATTTTATGCGTACACTTGCCGTGAAGATACAAACATTGGTGACTAACGGACACCAGATAGCAATTGTATTGTGAGCAGGAAATATCTATAGAGGAGCAAGACAAGAAGATATCGATCGTATACAGGGTGATTATGTTGGGATGATGGCAACAGTTATCAATGCAACAGTTTTTGCACAGGTATTGGAACAGTCATGAGTCAAAACAAAAGTATTTTCTTCGTTATCAGTTCCGAAAGTAGCCGATGATTTCGTCGTAAAAAAAGCACAACAAGCACTTGCTGATGGATACGTCGTATTTTGTGCTGGAGGAACAGGACACCCGTTCTTTAGTACCGATACAGCAGCAGCACAGAAGGCATTGGAATTGGGATGTGATGTTGTCGTCAAGGCAACCAAAGTTGATGGGGTGTATGACAAAGACCCGATGAAATATCCTGATGCGGTTAAGTTTGATACCATTACACTACAAGATGTGCAAGCTCGTGGATTACAAGTCATGGATCAGACAGCCTTTGCTATTGCTCTGGAAAATAAGTTACCGATGCTTGTATGCAAAATGGAAGACATAGAAAAAATAGGAACTGATGCGTTGATACATAGTTATATTAGTGCTTAGTTTAAGCTATGTTTCGACATTATCCCAATTGGTCAAAAATCTATTTTATCATGGATACATACAAATGTCCTCTACATGTCGTTTGAGGGTTGGAAAGTCTTTCAGCAACTTTTGATACGTTACCAGCATAGTAGTTTCTTTTCATTCATATATTATTTTTAGTTCTCATAACTTTTTAATAAATTTTTTATAGTAATTTTTTTCATCATTTTCATGATTCCACATAGTATCAAAAAAAGATTCTAATCCTATATCTCCATTAGCCTCTTTTTTATGAAGATACTCCATCTTAAGAGCAGTTTGACTAATAGCACGAAAAATTTTTATCATAATTTTATCTGTATATGCTGGATTGGATGCAGCAACAGTATACCAGATATCAATAAAGTCATTTCATCATTTTATTTCATTAAAAAAAGATGTATCATAAACTAATGGGCTAAGGTTCTTATCTATAAATGGGATAACACTAGCATTAGGTTTTAATTCTTGTACTAGTTCGTTTGCTGTCTTTGTTGTTTGGTCATAGTATTTTGCGGGAAACAAAAAAGTTCTAAATTTTATCATATTTCGGTTTCTTTCCTTATCGTTTTTTGGCTTATCCTTTCGATCATCTTCTGTGGTATTAGCAAACACTACCCAATATCCATCATCAATCTCCGGTTTACGCATCTTTAGATCTATATGTCAATAAAATTTATACAACAAATGCTATAAAATAACTATCGTATTACAAGATCAATTGAGGCTTATCTTTTTTGGATCAAAAATCATTCTTTATTCCAATCATTGTGGTAAAAAAATAACATCTTTCCATTGTTTTATTATCGCAACAATAAGTTTATAATTGAGCTCGTCTAAACAAAAACACTGTTTAGTTATTTTGTTATATTGTGTGGATATTCACTCATCATCCAACTTTCTGATAAACTATCCATGAAGAGAGGACAATCCAATGGTCATCATATTATTCTTGGATAAAATGAGGCAACACAGTCACTTTTTCACTATAATTTATTGCAACAACATCTTCCATAAAGACACTAGGTACAAGATGCATATCAAATTTTTTGAGCTCTTTTTGTAGTAGTTTGAGCAATAACCATTTTCCAAAAACCAATACCTTTATGAAAGGATTGTTTATGTCTTGAGAAAAATCCTTTCGATCAATGCTCTGCGGTATTTGTGTTATATCGTTGATAGCGTGCGGAAAAGGAGCAAAATATCAGAGGTCATGATACATCATCCACTTGGTAGCCTTACTCTTATTGATGACACGCAATCATGCCCATCCAATATGTCTCAAGACACTATGACACCAGACAATATCAGGCTGAAATTGTTGTATTTTTTTGCGAAGTTTATATGCGAAAAAAATATTATACACAGATAAAGCCATTGATATGATTATTCCTCCTGTATTTTTCCTTCAAGATGATCCTATTATCTCAACAGTATGTCATTGTTCTGTGAGAAGTGCTGCAACATCATGGACATATGTTTCGATTCCACCAAGTTTATTTGTGAAGTCAGTCACCAATAAAATCTTTTGTCATCCTGAACCTTGCCTACCGGCAGGCAGGCGAAGTGAAGGATCTAGTATTGTCGTGAAGTTTTGTATTCGTTGCTTTTTGCTATATTTTTTTGCAATATCTTCACATCTTTTTCTATCATTATGTGACCACTTTTTGATCAATTTCTCTATCATAGTAACCAAGTGGACATCGAGAGATCCGGTGTCCGATAAGAGATTATATTCATCCAACACAAAAGGAGTCATCCCACCTTTTTGATAGCCAATCACGGGGAGTCATCGCGCGAGTGCATTCACTGCACTCAATCCAAAGGTTTCCAAAAAAACTGACGGCATCAGACAGTAGTCGCATTGTTCTGCAGTTTTTTTAATAATATCCAGTGGTTGAAATCCATAGTAGATAATATGTTTTGGATAGCGTTGCGCAAGTTTGATGAGTTGGTTTTCATATGATCATTTCCCAAATACATGGAAGACAAATGGAAGTGTTTTTGTTTCTGTATCGGCAAAATGCTTAAGCATAGCAATAATTGCATCTCGTCATTTTTCTTTGTCTAGTCTACCAAAAAAAACAAATTGGATCATATCTATTATTATAGTAAATTAGTGCATATTTCCCTCTCTCCGCTCACCGATCTTTTTCTGATCGCCTGATAACAAAACTGCAGGGACCGTATATCCATGAACAGTTTCAGGTTTGGTGTAATTTGGTGCTTCGATATTTGATCACCCGTGTTTGATACTATAGCTTTCTTCTTCTCGACTTCATGATTCTTTGATTACACCAGGAATAAGTCTGGTAATTGCTTCGACCATTACCATCGTTGGTGTTTCGCCACCAAGCGTGATAAACTGTCCAAGTGAGAGCTTGAAAAATTGCTCTGGATATTTGTCTTGGAAATATTGTTCCCAGCGATAGTCTATTCCTTCATATCTCCCACAGACAAAAATAATATGATCATATTTTGCCAAAACATGCGCATGTTTTTGTTGGAAAACAGTTTGACTCGGAGACGGAAAGACAATCGCCCAACTATCAGACGATATTTGGTCTATAACACTATGTACCGCATCAATAATAGGTTCTGCTTTGATCAACATCCCAGCACCACCACCGTAGACAGTATCATCGACTTGCTGGTGTTTGTCGTCACAAAAACTTCTTGGATTTATCAAAGAAAACTGCAGCAAATCCTTCTCTTGTGCTTTGGAAACAAGGGATGTCTGCAAAAAATTAGAAAATATATCCGGAAACAATGAAACTATATGTATTTTCATCTAGTATAATGACCAATAAAGAAATTACTATCACCCACGCACAAGATATTGTACAAGTCTAATAATAACATACGATCACATAACAAGGAGCATTCCAATCAGTCCTCACATTATTCATTTCTTTGCTGTCGCTTGGAGGGCGTCATCACCTTTGATTCACGATCGGATAAACATAACACCTGCATAGATAATCACAATCGTTACCAATGTTCCGATAAAGAACGTCATCGACAAAACGATGTCTTGGAGAAACAATCCAACGGATGTTGGATCCTCACTGCTGTTTTGTTTGATACCCAGCATTTGATAGACATTGAGTTTGCATTGTCCATTACGCAGTTGATCAGCACTACATTCAATCCCTCATGCAGATCCAGCTGGCTGTGGAGCGGTGTTTGATGTTTGTGCAAACGTAATCGTTGACGATAAAAATAATAATAAACTCCACCCTATAATAAATAATTTTTTCATTGGTCTTGTACATATAAAACATTTAGATACTATATTTTTATCTTTACACTGCAATAGTTATATGCGCGACTTGTCAGAGATTATGAGAAAATCACTTTCCAAAAAGTTTCTTGGAAAACAGGCAATATGATCTATTGCTCAAAATATCATCTACAAAATGTTTCCACAGTACGCCAAGGATATGCTTGTCTATATAAAAGCACATATCATTTTCATAAAACCTGCAAATCATCGAGACAAGGTTGTCCTCTACAAAGAAAAATCCAGTATTATACAAGCTGTTAATGTATGACTGGATAAAATTGGTTATCCGCAAAAAGTATCAGAAATTATTTTTAAATAAGAAAAAAACCTTGCGAAAGCAAGATTTAGTGGTGGGCCTAGGTGGACTTGAACCACCGACCAACAGGTTATGAGCCCGCTGCTCTAACCAACTGAGCTATAGGCCCATGAAGTATGTTGTGTGAAACACAACTATTGGAATATATACAAATACCCAAGAACTGCAACACCAATGTACAAAAATACTATGAGGTACTTGAGAGTGTTAATGGAGAAAGAATTTGCAGCTTAGGCAATTAAAACTAGGAAATCACTTGTAATCACAGACTTTATCTGTTATATATCATTACATTTTATATGCTAACCATCTCTATTCATGGAATCATCCAACAAAATCAACACACGTACCAAATGGCTATCGATCTCTTTAGCTATTATCATCCTACTTGGTTTGCTCTATATCATCTTCCAAAAAGATATCCAAGAACGAGGAGAAGGTTTAGAAAGAATATGAGAACGACAAGACAATTATAAAGCTGAAAATCCTGATGCTACACAGGGAGAAGTTAAAGATGCGTTTGAAGAATGAATCGAGAATATTAAAAAACGAGAAGATAACTATAAAGCAAGCAATCCTGATGCGACGGATGCCGAAGTTAAAGCAGCATTCGATGCCGCTCGAGGAAAATAATTACACAGAAAGATGCTACTAATGTAGTATTTTTTTGTTGCAAAAATATAAATAATTAATACACAAAAAAAATCCCACAAGGAGATTTAGAATGGAGCGGGTGACGCGACTCGAACGCGCAACCAACAGCTTGGAAGGCTGTGACTCTAGCCAATTGAGTTACACCCGCATGGTGTGTAAATACACTATATATATTTTATAGTATATTTCAAGAAGAATGGTGGGTGATATAGGACTCGAACCTATGACCCCCTGCTTGTAAGGCAGATGCTCTAGCCAACTGAGCTAATCACCCATTCTGTCTGGTGGTCCCACGGGGAATCGAACCCCGATTTG
>Ga0222632_1001003_pt1 | contig 11899 bp, 18 predicted proteins | sample AntAcemetageno46_FD_179828 | JGI IMG/M metagenome (GOLD analysis project Ga0222632, IMG submission 179828) | Saline water microbial communities from Ace Lake, Antarctica - #46 | ecosystem: Environmental > Aquatic > Non-marine Saline and Alkaline > Saline | place: Antarctica: Ace Lake | collected...
AACAGCGGCACCGAAAATGGGAACTTCAACACCCGCAGCATCGGCTCCAGCTCCGGCTCCAACAGCGGCTCCAACAGCGGCTCCAACAGCGGCTCCAGCTCCGACAGCGGCTCCGGCTCCAGTTCCATCAGCGGCTCCTCAGTATCGAGCGTAGCAGTGAACATAGTTTTTAAAAGGAGATGATTCATTCATCGACTTTTTATGTTTTATATTCAGAGACGGGGGAAGCCGACCAAGTTGGCACCCACACCGAATCCGGCACCCTGTCGCGCGGCGTAGCTGATGGTAGGTGCAAACAGATCAAGAAGAGCAAACGTGGCAGCAGCACTGAGGGCGATCACACCAACTTCTTGGATGTCAAGAGACTTCTTGGGGATCGTTGAAGCGGCAATCGCAACCACTAAACCTTCCACAAGATACTTTAAGAGGCGCTTCACGAATTCCATAACAGAAAACGAGGCTCCATGGTTTCCGAACCCTTCCATCTCATAGGTTTCGACGGTATCCTCATCGGCGGAAGAATCGGTCTTTTTCTTGTCAGAGTCGTGGTCGTCCATAGTCGGAACCGTTGAAGTGGGGATATCGCTGTCGGAATGAGCGGCAACGTCATTAGAGTGAGTCTTGGAATCGTCAACTTCAGCATAAAATCCTTCCATTTTGTGTTTACTATAGAATCTGAAAAAAAATTACTTAAGTGTATCCATTAGAGTTTAGTAATATAGAAGAAGTATGAACCTCCAATTTCAATCTCCAGAAGATGGTATGGATGCAAGTTTCGTAGCTCCGGTGAATAAAGATGGAAAGGCTCAGCTACGATCTCTCCGTGACTGGCTAAAGGGGGCGGGTTGCACAACTCTGGTGACAAAAATGACACAGGGAAAAGATAAATTCTTCTGCTTGGTTGTAAAGTTTCCTGAAACAGAAGAGGACGAATTGGATGACAGTGATGCAGAGAGTGAAGCAGATGACGATGCCTCCAAGTGACGCGTTAACATTTAAATATAATTGTGACTCTGTATTATAATTATATCAATGTCGGCTCCATCCAATGCAGTAGAAGAACCTGAACGTGATTTTCTCGAGGTAGACGATCCTGTTCCAGGACAGAATTATGTGTGTATGTCGTTTGTGTCACCCGAAGAGGTAATTGCGGATCGCAATATGTGCTTGATTCATTCTTTTTTAAAGACAAATGCGAAAGAATTTAATCTGGACGAAGAGAAGATTGTAGATATGTATAAGGATTTTCTCTTTCAGCACGAGGATCGTATTACGGAAGAGTTTGCGAAGCGCAATGATTTCCGCACGTCTGTCCGCGGTCTGAAGATCCGAGGCACCTATGATACGCTACCGGAAGCTCAGCGTAGAGCGAAGATTCTATAGAAGACCGATCCCATTCACAATGTGTTCGTGGGTCAGGTGGGCTATTGGCTGCCCTGGGATCCGGCACCTCATAAGGTAGGTAAATAGGAATATGCGAATAGGGATCTCAACGAGCTGATTCAGAAGTATGAAGAGAATCAGGAGGCTCGAAAGGAAGCGTTTAACAAGCGCGTAGAGAGGGAGATTGCGGATGCGAAGCGTAAGTCAGAGAAGGTAAAGGAGGCCAACCGCGCAGCACGCGAGAAGGAGTCTTCTGAGTCTGTGCCCGTCTCTGAGGGTGATGTTCAGAAGGAGAATGTGTTGGATCAGGTGTTGGATCAGGTGATGGAACAGAAGGATGTTTGGTCGTAGAACGTTAAGGAGAATAACACACCTGATACTAACACAGACGGAAGCACAGAATGAGTTCTCATTCAAAGAAATACATCCCAAAAGCGCTGAGAGAATAGGTATGGATCAAACGAATGGGAAACACATTTAAGGGGAAGTGTACAGTGACCTGGTGTTCTAACCAGATCACCGTGTTTAATTTTCACGTGGGACATAATGTGCCGGAATCAAAAGGTGGCACCCTGCGAATCAACAATTTAGAACCGATTTGTTCTCGGTGTAATCTTTCTATGGGAGACTCTTATACGATCGATGAGTGGAACGCGACGTTTTAGAGCGATGCGTCGTGCTGCTGCTTTCCATTCTTCGGATCAGACTGATACACGGCGAGACTTCTTGCGCTGGCGTCTTTGGCGCCACCGGACACAAACTAGGGCATCCAGAAATAGGGAATCAGTTCGGCGGCAGACACGTTCGATCCAAACCGTTCTTCAAAGAGGCGACGATACAACAGTTGTTCCTTTGTGGTAGGAGGGTTGATGGATCGTTTTGTTTCTGGATAGAATTCGAATGGCTGTGGGAGAGCACGTTCCGCGTAGGACGATAGGGTGAGGTGCCAGCTATCTTCCGTCGAACTTACGCCGTCACTCATAGCCTCTTTTTTCCGCCATAGCACAGATTCGGGAATATATGAATAGGGTTCACAGCCTTTGCGAATCAGATATTTCTCACACATTCTCTATGCTTCTCTGCGAACCTCTATGGGAATGCTGAGGTATGTGTCGACGAAATTACGATCCAAATAGGGGGTTCTTGGTGCCAGACCGTTGCCCGCAATGCTTCGATCGCTGCGTAGCACATCAAAACAATGAATCTTGGATACGAGTCGACGGGATTCACGATCAAAGGATGCGTGATCGGGTGCATTATGAAAATACAGATAGCCTCCCATAATTTCATCCGCACCGTCCCCATTGAACAAATAGACACATTCCCCTCGTTCTTTTATTTTTTTACATACCAAATAATTTCCCACCGAAGCTCGAACCGTAGTTGTATCATAACTACCGATCACATCTATCACTTCCGGTATGGCCTCTAGCATTTCTTCTTTCGTGACTAGAAAATGGGTATGGTGAGACCCAATATACTCTGCTACCGCCCGTGCGTGGACTTCATCGGTGGCACCTTTCATCCCTATACTGTAGGTATATAGGGGCGTTTCTTTTGGTAATAAACGACGTAAGATGCCCGCAACTAAACTGCTGTCTAATCCGCCCGACACAAGACATCCAAAGGGTCTCGTTGCGCCGTGGATGCGAATTCGAATTGCGTCTACCAGAGATTGATGGATCTTGAACCCATACTCTTTGAACACGTTTTCTGTATACTTGTGGATATTGACGTTGAATGCCGGCGATGCGTCCACGGGTGGAAACGTATACTGTGTGAGACATCCGTAGCGTCGCAGGGGTTGATACGGAGCAAGTTTCATATGATGTATGGTTCCCGGCTATACTTCTTCTATCTCTACGTGGCGCATTTCGGTGTCAGCCGTGTTCCGATGAATTTCACCAAGGACTCTGATATCGCTACAATATATTTCATATTCATCCTGGTTCTGGATGAAAAACAGCGGTCGCACCCCAAACGCATCTCTCGTTACAATGAGTCGTTGCTGGGATGGGTTCCACGCAATCGCAGCAAATACTCCGCGAATGTCGTTGTGTGTTCTATTTGATTCCATAAGAGGAATGAGAACCTCACAGTCATTCTCTGTAGTTGGCTGTTTCGTGTCTCCGAGTGTCTCCCAAAGGGATGCGTGATTGTAGATATCTCCGTTACACATCAAAACCCAACCATCTCTCTACAGAGGCATCATATTCGTGTGATCGAGTTCTCCATAGGTCGCTAGGCGGTGAAACGTTAGATAGACACCCTCCTTTTCAAACGATACATCGTATTGAGATTCGGGTCCCCGACTCCCGATCACATTGCGGATTGCACGATATAATCGCACATACTCTGCTTTTTTTTCCTAATTCAAAATACGAAAAAAAAGAATTCCACACATTACTATACTTTTACGTTTTGCGATGTAGCTTCTTACGAATCTACTACATCTTCCAATCTCCTGGCATTTCTTTTATAACCTAATGCCAGCTTTTCCCCTATAAACTTTCCAGAATCAAATGGATACAGTAGGAGCCACATTCGGTTCCACGGAGTTGAACACGGCGAGACAGGGTAAATGTGCGAGCACCCACGCATTCCCACGCACCCCGCTGCTCTTTCTTGTTGGTATCACGATCTAAGCTATACTGTTTGCGTTTGAGTCTATCCGCGATTGTAAACTTACGACCCGATACCTTGGATCGGAACACCATTCCCTCATCTATCTTGAGGTGATGGGGAACCCTCGTTTTTACCGTAAAGATGTTGTGTTTGTTCCATTTGAGTTCATCTGATTCTAACGATAGGCAATAGTTGTCACAATTTGTCCACTTGTTCTGGTGTGCCATCTGATTGAGAGAACCTACGCAATTATCCATCCATTCCTGAATCAGAGATAATGGTTCGTATCCGTAGCTGTCAAAGTAACACACATTTCCTCTCGTAATATCGACGATACCGGCTACCCAATGACTTCCGTGTTCGTAACTATAATCGAGATTAAAAATGACACCCACAACACAACAGCCGTGTTTCACTAAATCCCGCAGTTCAACCGCACAGATTTCTCTGCTTAAGCACAATTTCATCCTCCGCTGTTCCTTAAAATCCAATGGAACTGCTCCACACCAATAAAAGGGATGCGAATACGTATACGGACGCAACACACGGTCAATCTGAGAACCTCGCCATCCCACTTTGGGATTTTCTTGAAACGATTCGGGATATTCTGGTTTAAATAGCGCAAGAAGTTGATCCTTAGCACCGCTGGGGTGCTCCAGCGATTCAATCCAACAGTCTTCTGTTTCACAGCCATAGATCGATCGCATCTTTTGCTACACCGTAGAATATAGAGTATCTGCGTGTGTTGTTTCAGGATCGTGGATCCTATCATTCGGATGTATATGATTCCAACTTGTCGCGATTCGTATAAGAGCCGATTTCGTTAAGCAACTTGTAGGTATAATAGGAGAATCGACATCGGGTGAACATATCGTAACCTTTTCATTATCCCAGCCAAATTTCTTCCTGGTTGTATTTGAATGAGTTAGCTCACAGTCACACATTTTCCTAGTATAGAATTCGATTGAATCATTCACGATTTAAAATACGGATTATATCATCTCTGTTTCTTGGAAGAAACGCCATTATATCTATGGTGGTGGTCATACCGGAACCTGGATCGGCGGCGACTGCGGTTGTGACTGTGTGTTCCCTTTGACGCTGGGGTGGTCGCAAAGTTTCCCTACACATAGGACAGGAAGAACGATTGCGACCGGTGACGGAAAACCACGAATCAATGCACGCAGAGTGAAATAAATGACCACACGAGGTAACGGTTAGGTTCGATACAAGCGGCTCGGTGCAGATAGAACAATTCTACGTTTCTTCCTCGTTACGCAACGTAGACACAACAATATCCGGAATCACGTGAACATCCGAATCGGTGTTGTCGAGGTGAGTCTGCCTTGATTGTGTGCCGCGACGCTCTACTCGCTACAGGCGCTCTTCCATCGTCTCTACGGATTTACAAATCGACAACACCGATTCGGATAAGGTATAAATATAATAAAAAATGAGAATCCATTGAACTATTTCTAGAATCATCGTATCTTTATTGTGAATCAGTATTTTATAATGTATCACACAAACCTGCTCTTAATGTCTGCCGGAAGAGCTTCAATATTTGTCTGATAATAGGTTTCGATCTCCTACAGCATAGACATTTCATCCTTATTCACAAAGTTAATTGCGATACCCTTGCGTCCATAGCGTCCCGATCTGCCAATGCGGTGAATATACGTCTCCTTTTCCCGGGGGAGATCGTAGTTGATTACGGAGAATACCTATTGAACATCGATTCCACGCGCCGTTAGATCCGTGCTGATGAGAACCTTTACCTGACTGCTTCGGAACTGGGCCATAATGGCTCTGCGCTCCGAATACGGAATCTTTCCGTGAATACAGGCGGCGATAAAGTCGTTTGCCATCAGCTGTTCACGGAGGAATTCCGCCTTCTTCATCGAATTACAATAGATGAAACAAGAGGTCATCTATAGTTTCTCGAATAGATCACAGAGGGCCATAAACTTCCAGCTTTCGTCCTCTACACCCAAATAATATTGTGAGATACCATTCAGTGTATTCTCTTCCGCTTTTACCAGAACCTTGATGGGTTCCTCCATAAACTGACGACTGATCTCGATGGCTTCCTGTGGCATGGTTGCGCTGAACAGACAGATCTGAGTGTGCTTCTGAACGAACTTGAAAATCTCCCGGATCTGATCCTTGAATCCCAGCTTGAGCATTTCGTCCGCTTCGTCGATCACCAGCACATCCAGCTCCGACGTGTTGAAGAATCCGCGCGCCATCATATCATAGATGCGACCCGGAGTTCCGATTGCGATCGAAGCACCGTTATCCAAATCCCGCATATTATCGTGGGTATTCGTGCCGCCGATCAGTAGAGTGGTATTGCTTTCTTCCATAAAAGCGGTGAATGAGGTGCACACCGTATTCGTTTGTTCCGCCAACTCTCGTGCTGGACTGATCACAAGTGCGTGAGGGTGCCTAGATTTCTTCTTTCGTTCCGCGATGCGCGCCAGGGTGCCAATCAAGAACGCTCCCGTCTTACCTGTTCCCGAATTGGCCTGAACGATTACGTCACGTTTATCCATCATCGGCTGAACCGCGATCTGCTATACCTGACTTGGTGTATCGAACCCATAGGAATAGATTCCCTTCAAAAGGTTACGAGGGAGATTCATTGCTTGAAACGTATCTTTGCTGTGAGCGAGATACCAGTCGCTTGAACGGGTAGTTTCGGTATCACTGGGTGCATCCGATGATGCTGTCATTGCTACGGTGGTGTTTTCTACTGCTGCCATATTGAATTATAATGAATTTATGTGTTTATGTTTAAATGTCGGAGTGGATTCAATTTTCTACAACGATTATATCAATCTATACCAATAAGAATGAACACAACAATTATTGTAACTGTTGCGCTTACCGTAGTAGTGACACTGTTCGCTCTATTCGTAATCCAGTCGTTCCAAATCCAACACAGAATCCGCCAAGTTCCACTGAAAGAATCGTTGCCACTCATCTATAAGAAAGCCGTCGAAGATCGATAGAGTATAGAAGAAGAAGTGAAAGCGGTTCAGCTTTCCGCCAAGCCGGCCACGACAAAGCCCATCGTTATGAAAGCCTTACACGTTGAAACTCCGGCACATAATTAAATCAAGCAGGAAGAGCATTTCTTTCAATATAAGCGAGAGAGCCGTAGGCTAACTCGGTTGAATGCGTATGTTTTCCACTTCCGTGTCCAGTTGCTATTTCGTTATCTGGTAGGAGGTTGCTTAGGAATAAATTAAGCAAGACAATTATAAATAGTATAATCTACCCTAGTAATGTATAAGATATACCACCAAACATTTTAAAAGAATAATACACTGGTTGCTATACGGCTCCCATATACTTAAACAGTAAATCCATAACCACCCTTCCACTCTTCAATATATTGGATTCCTTTGCTTCTACTCCACCACCTATCATATGCTTCCATTCAGTTAAATTTTGACCAAGTAAGAAGAGTCCAGCAAGCAAAATAAATAGAATCATTCCAAATATTAAATAAATCGTGACGTTATATTGTTTATCTGTCTTCATTTGATCCGTCGCAATTTCATTGTCATTGGAAAGATCGTGTGGCTAAATTTGCTCCAAATAATATCCGTGTAAATCATCCGAATCGGTGATGAATACCACCCTGGTTCGCTCGAACCCTTTGATATTATACATATTTTCAGTATGAATCTTACGAACCTATTGTTCCGAACGGTTTATACTGCTTCCCTTATCATTTCCGGATGTGGTTAAGAAAGAATATGTCTTGAATTTACTGGGAGACGTATTGGCTTCTTTCATAGGTGCGTGAGGACGATCCGACGGTGTTTCTGATACTGTCTTCCATAGGTTCGCATCTTTTCCTGATTTTATATACCAAGGAATCATCATCTGGATCGATGCGGCGATAAACTGAATCAACCAGAGTCCAATCGTAGCCATTGGTAACCACGCTTCGGCTTTTTGAAAACCCTCTAATCCTTTTGTCCCATACATATCAAAGGTAACACGTGCATCGAGTAGACCTATAAACCAGGCAGCCACAAATGGTAACATAAGAATAAACAGAATATAAAGACCCCTTACAAACAATTGGTTGGAAATGAATGAAGTAGATGCGACATCTGTATTATACACTTGAATCAGCTCGTCTATTTTCGCCTAATCCGTCGTCTTTCGTGAGACGTCAATGATCTTAATCCGATAATTTGTTTTACTTACGAAATTAGAGAATTTATCTATATCGACTTTATGAACATCGTCTCTTTCAACCCATTCATAATACGCATCACTCGTTACAATCACCATTTTCTTAAAGTAACTATAATCATATTCTTTATAATTACCTGTCCATCCTTCCAATCGATTCACAATTCCCATAAGAATGAGAAATATAACAGAAATGGAACCAACCGATCCTAAAATTAGACCAATAAACCGAGTAAATGCCGCAGACTAATTAGGATTAATCTGATTTCTATTTGTTGTCTAGATATCTCTTACTAATAAATATTTTGGAACATTAATCGCTTCCGGATCCTAGTTCTATCCCTATGCCGGTGCTGGAGCCTCTTTAAATTTGTTTACAAGCTTCACACCTGATCCGGGTTTGAATGTTACATCGACTTCTTCCACCCTTTCTGTTTGCGTGATGGCATTGCTCGACACTTTAAAACTCAATTTGGGAATCTAATTATCCTAGAATTCCGGCGGAATTTCCAAATATTGATAGGTGGATACATCCCAAAAATATTCTGGCACAATTTTATACGTAAGATCACTCTATCCAGTCTTTACTAAAATCGGATACGAAAAACTGTTACGAATCATCTATTCTAAAAAGGTAGGAAGACTGATGATGGTGCGTCCTACGTCACCAAATTCTTTAAAATTTAAAAGATTATAGGAATCCATAGCCTGCTCTAGCGCATCCTACGTAAACTAATACTTCCCATCGTCATCCATCGACATAAACCGTTTTAAATTGTTTTTCACAAACTATATCAGTTTTGCATCTTTTAAAAGTATTTTTAATTTGGCAATCTTTGTGCTTTCATAAAAATGGGTGAAATTATTGATTAAATCGTCGATTTTGTAATACTTTCCAAATGACAACGGAATTTTTACAGGTGCGTCACCACCACCTTCAGGAACCGCTGCTACCGCTTTCTAGATTGCTTCAATAAACTTCCTCTGATCAATGGGTGTAAAACGTGGAGTATCATTATAATGTCTGTTGCCAACAAAAATGATGCTTTCAACGGTTCCTATAAACTATAAATTTCTCAATCCAATCAGTTTGGACATATTGGCAATCACTAATACAAATGGCAGGATAGCAACATATAATAGCAACACAGCCAACTGAAGAATCATATTTATAGTAAATCCGGGAATCCCTATGAAACTATTGAATGTGTTTGGACTATACACATTATTATGGAATAGAGACTCTGCCATCTGACCGGTAGTTTCATTCGCATTATTGAACACACGGAATTTACTGTTTGTCCCATACGAAGCATCTATAGACGCCTATTTTAAAGCATATGAATCTGAATTAAATTGGACGGATGACATCATCCATCGAACCACGATGGCCATAATTAAAAATCCAATGGTTAAAAACACGAATCCTACGGGTCCTCGCAATGCCTGGATGTTCTGTTGGGGAAGATGGGCGACGTTGTCGATCTATTTATTCCCCGGAATCTAAGGTGTGGTATCGTTAGAACTGTTAAAAAAATGCTCGGTGGAAACCATTTCAGTCGTTGGCTGAAACGTGCTAATCCATCCAGGTGACGTCACCATCACCACTTTTTCCAGCTTCGCGGTTGTCTCTGGAGATAATGAAAGGGAAAGGGGCGATCGCTCTTTACGCAATGCTTCCATCAGATCGGATCGAAGGTTTTCTAGCTACACGTCGCTTATGGAATTCCCATCTAATAGTGCGCCCTCTAATATTTTCTTATAACCACCAGGCAGTGTTACGTTGGGAGCCGGTTTGGAAGGGAACACATATTCAAATAGAATTTTATAATCCTCCGGGTTCTAGATAGAACGTATGATATCTGCTACAAACCGTCTCCGGTTCGCACACGCCTTTACAAAGGCAGGACGATCGGTTGTGTGTGACATTAGAATAGATAAAACTTTGGTATAGTGGGAGAAATTCTACCAATGTTTATATCAAATGTAGTTGCGATCTCCTTTTACGACATTCATTCTATTCACTTTGTTCTTGATCCTTCTACTCTTCGTATGGAGATCCTGGGATAGAGCCAAGTTACTCCCAGAAGCACGCTCTTTGCCTGTTGGTAACGATACAAGCGAAACGAGTCAATTCTTGACGATGTCGATACCGGATCCTGAACCGGATCTGGAATCCGAGTGTGTAACGGAGGAATGCAAAGATGTAGATCCAGTGTTAACGTATTATTCTCGAGAATATAAAAATCGTTGGACAGAAGTCATACCAGATATGAATGCGGTTGGATTTACCCCGATCGCAAAACGCTGTATGTATCCCGGAGCTCCGTGTGAGTGGTAGAAACGGGACGAATCGTGAACTAAATCTAACCCACACGTTGTATTGTTTAGATGATATTGAACTCACCGGCGGCTTCGACTCCGGCTTCGACTCCGGCTTCGACTCCGGCTTCGACTCCGCCTTCCCTTCCCATACATTGGCTTTACCTTCTTTTTGTCTTGGGAACGTCTCCGAGGTCGGGGTCGGGATCTTGCCCGTTGGCCTTTAGGATTATTTCGGCGACGTTGATTCTTACGTCCCGAACCAGCAACATCGCCCCCACCACCACTAGCAGGAACATCATCACCACCTTCACCACTATCAGCAACATCGCCCCCACCACCACCACTCTTTGCCCTACTGTCAGCTGTTTGCCAAACACCCTCCAACCCATCTCCCCCAATGATTCTTCTCACTCGAGGTTCAGTATCTTGAATACCCTATACTATTAGTTGGTTTAGTATTCTTTTATCTCCAGAATTTAATTTTATGTCTGCCAACATCATATTCAATGCTTCGTTTTTTGAAATATAGCCATTGCTTGATCCAACGGCATAAAGAACGGTCTAGACTACGGCCCTTACAACGGCCTAAAAAGCAGTTCCAGTAATGGTTCTAGCAGCGGCTGCGCCAGTCTAAACAGCATTATCAGCGTACTAACCTACTTCTGCTCTAGTTATTATAGCACTTCTCCCCAAACTTCTTAACAAAAGTCCCATAGAATCCTAAATATCTCCAAATACCATAAGAGTGGATTGTGATTGGGTCTCAGCCGTTGCAGCACGGTGTAATTGTAACTCACGAATTTGTTTTTTCAACCTAGGTTTCCGTATATCTCGGTCTATTGTAACAGATAATCTAAGTAGAGCCCCCATCAACTACAGTAAAGCTATTTTATTATTTATATCAGCTTCTATTAATATAACCTTTGCCCGTTTAAAAAAATGTTCCATTAATTCAAAAAAATTACCAAGTCCAGATTGAATAGGTTCACCTCTTAATTTTTTTATCTGTGAATATAAATCGTCTATATCACCTTTTGTTGTCTATGCTATAAAGTTAGCAGTGCCTACAAGATCCTATATAGCTTCTAGTGATAGTGGATCAATTGAACTAAGAACCGTGTCCATTACTGCTACGCTTGCAGACACTTGTGGCAACCCAAAAACGACCGTAGAAGTGGTCTAAAGGACAAACTTCGCAATCCCTATTCCAGCACCCGCAACATTGGCTAAATATGTTGAAATATCGTCTTTTTGATTCTTACTTTTTAAAATATCCTTTTGCACTCTCACGATTTCTTTATAAGTTTCGCCTCCAGCGTCTAAAGCCTTCGCCTATTGAACCACTGTTGAT
>Ga0222632_1001008_pt1 | contig 11840 bp, 10 predicted proteins | sample AntAcemetageno46_FD_179828 | JGI IMG/M metagenome (GOLD analysis project Ga0222632, IMG submission 179828) | Saline water microbial communities from Ace Lake, Antarctica - #46 | ecosystem: Environmental > Aquatic > Non-marine Saline and Alkaline > Saline | place: Antarctica: Ace Lake | collected...
ATATAGTTCTCGTGGTGATTTTAATTTTTCTTTAAGCTTATTTGTTTCTTCTTGTATTTCTTGCACTGTAAATGATGACTCTGTATTGTTCTGTCCTAAGTCCTTAGTAATTTTTTCTCGTTGTTCATTTGTATTGATATTTGTTGTTGGTCTGTTTTGGTTTTTTCTATATTGATTTATAAATAGATTTTTTATTATTGTCATTAAAAATGCTTTTGGATTTTTCCAATCTATTTTTCATCTACTTCTCCAAACATTGTGCCGAGCTTCTTGTACAAGATCCTCAGCTTCTTGTTCAGATTTAGTAAGTATATATGCATGATGTTTTAGTTCTTTTTTAAGTTTCTCATCTTTGAAACTAGCTTCTATCTCAGCTTCTATATTAACAAATGGATTTTTGTCTAATGAGTTTGTCATTGTTGCTGATTTTTCTAAATAATTTATTATAATTATTTTTGTATTTTTGGCAATAGATTATGAGTCTTGTAAATGTTGTATATATTGCTATACTCTATTTTGTTTTATTTATTTTTGATTTAATTATATGAAAAAGAATCTTTTGATTGGTTGAGGTATTATTTTTGTTTTGTTGGTTATCTTATTTTTTGCTTTTAAGCCAAAAGCACCAGACTTTTGATCTATTGCTGTTGTAACCCAAGATGATAGTGCCGTATTGCAGCTTCCAGAGCTATGAGAAAATACTAGACGTTATATGCTAGAATCAAATAGTCAACTTACATGGACTGGTCGTAAAATTTGATGATATCATGAAGGAACAGTAGATATCTCTCAATGAGCATTTGTTATTGATGATGCTGGTGCTGCTGCGGGTAAGTTTATTGTTGATATGAAAACTATTGTTATCAATGATATGGAATCATCTAATCCTATGTATAATCAATTATTGGACCATTTGAAAGACGGCTTCTTTTCTGTCAATGAATACCCTACTGTTGATTTTGATCTTAAGAAAGCAATCAAAAAATCTGGAGGTATCTATGAAATTATAGGAGACTTAACACTTAAATGAGTAAGTAGAGAAATTACATTCCCAGCTGAAGTTGTTATTACTGAAGATAGTATGACGACAAAAGCAAATTTCTTTGTTGATAGAACTGAATGGGGGATTGACGAAGTAATCCAAATTGCTGATAAATATATTGAATTTGGTGTCGATTTCACTTTTGAAAGACTATAAAGATCCAATTGTAGTATAAAAAATTACCTGATATGTCGGGTGATTTTTTTAATTAACTCAATGGATAAATACATAGGGAATGTTTTGTCGTGTGTGTCCAATTATTTTTGGATTGAGTGTTTTAAATGTTTTGTTAAATGCTGGTGGATAGTAACTTATTCAACGAAATATAGTTCACTGATCTGTTAGTCTTTTTATTGTTGCTAGTGCTTCTGGATTTTTAACAAATGCTAAATAAGGTAGTGTAGATATTATTACATCTATTCTTTCAATATTGTTTGTGTTTATTATTTCCTGTAATTTTGCTATGCTTGAATGTATGAATTGCATGTTCTTTGTTCACTGATATTTTTTTTGTAACTTATCTATGTATTCTTGTTCTAGGTCAATTCCGTAATATTTAACTTTATTGTTTGTTTTTTTTACTATATATTTGGTTACTGGTCAGGTTCCTGGTCACAATTCTATAATAGTTTTTATATCTTCTCGTTGAATTGATTCACATATCATATCAGCAGTTTTATTGGTTGTTGGTCGTACAGATGCATTTTGCTCAGGATTCTGTAAAAATTTTCGTAAAAATCCTATGTTTTCTTTTAGTTTATCAAAAAATCATTCTCATTTATCTCTCATATACTTTATCGGTGAGTGGTCAAAGATTTTTTACTTTATTAACTATCCTTCTAAATATATCCATAGGAATAGCTGGATCTATAGGTTTTCATTTGTCTATTTCTTTGTGAGCGATAAGATTGTTTCCTATCTCAGTTCCACTGAGATCAGCTTTTTTTAACATAGATTGTCATCATACGTCTATCTGAAATTCTTTTCCTAAAAATACAATCGTATCGATGAGAGATAACAGCATAGCACGAGAATAATATTTGTCAGACATAAGACTTATTCCAACGCTTCCTCTATTGTGTCCAAGCGCATGCGCTCCTACGGTGTGCATCCCTCATCTTCTTCATTCATAGACATTGCCTTCTCCGTCGATAAGGAAATGGTATCCAATATCTCATCGTCACAATGTTCTTCCATGATATCTCTGGAGTGATTGCATATACTCTTGTCACGCTTGTGCTGTTCCTTGGTATCATCCGGCAGTGTGATGGATAATAATTCTATCTGCTGGAAAGTATTCTAATGGTCTTCGTATTCCATTAACACTATGTCTCACAGTTCTTGGCTTATCTATGGGTTCAAAGTTTTTTGTGTAATTTGCTCTAATGGTACTTACGTTGGTAGGAGTGTGTCCACTTGGATCGCTTGGAGTTGTTGTTCCTGTACTTGGTGTTACTGGCATACTCATGCTTTCGTTAGCTCATCGTTGAGATCTGCTAATTATTTTACTTGTTTTTGTAAGATCTTTTCCGAGTGTGTTCAGGAAAAATCGATCTCTCCCAACTGCTTCATTGAGTTTGTTTGGTTTGGTAAAACAATACTCACTTAGTAATGGTATCGTATAGTTTATATCGGTATTATAGTTTATGCTATAAAATTCTGCAGCAGGAATCCTGTTGCTGAGCAGTGCTTTGATAATATAATTTTCTCTTGGACTTTGTTGGTAAATCTTCTTGATCTTTTGTACAAACTTTTCATCATATCCAATAAAAAATCATGATATACGATCAAATATTGTATTGAATTCTTGTACTTGTGTATCGTTTGCGTTTGTTATTTTTATTTTTTTGCTAGGAGTACATTGTATCATAGCTATAACCCCTGGTTCTATGTCTGGGATGAGCCCTTCTATCTGTGTTTTATCTATTTTGCTTGCTATGAGGTTTGTTTGTGTGTCACTTACAATGATATCGGTTGCTGTTATTTCGCTAATAACAAAAGGTCTTATTTCAAAACCATAACTTGTCGCTATTGATAATCAGAGGATAATTAGGATCGATATGAAATGTTTCATTGGATCTGCTATTGTAGTAAAACTAGTTTTGCTTATATACAAATAGAGTATACAATCCAATGATTTTTTGGGTTTAATGATTTATCTGTTACTATCTGATGTGATTTCTTATTACGAAGACTCTTATTAAAGAATTTCTCCAATGTCCTAAATATGCTCGATGGCATATTAATCGCAAGGATGTTCATGCGACTATTCAGAAAGAATTGTACGGTGATATGGATATGGCTAAGCTTTGACAAGATGTTGAAAATCTATTTCTTACTCGTTATGATAGTTATTTTTCTGTATGAGATCCTTTTGATTCAAAAACTACTATGGATGCCATTGCTCGTGGTGAATCTGTCATCTATCAACCAGTTTTCATGATAGACAATCTCTATGTTAGAGGAGATTTGTTGGTAAAAAATGATAAAGGATCATATGACATTATTGAAATAAAGAGTAAAAACGCAATTAAAGGGAAGTCCGTTTGAGCTGCGATCTATGATGATTTGATGTATGATATTAGTTTTCAGCATTATGTCGTTTCAAAGGTATTGTGAGCACAATTTTCTGGGAATGTGTCATTGGTTTATATGCAGAGAGATTTTATCAAAGATGGTCCTATTGATCTAGACCAAATTTTTATTCAGGAAAACTGTCGTGATAGTGTTTTATCGAGAATTGTTATGTCATCTCTGGTCTATACCTTATCACAAGTAATGTTATTGGATGAACAAGGATTTGATACGCAATATCCTTATGATTGAGAAAATCCTTTGTTGTATTTTGGTCATACGATGCCTAATGATAGTGTTTTTGCTATCAAATGACGATATACTATAAAACCTTTTCTTCTAGATTGGTATCGTAGAGGGAAGACAACTATCTCAGACTTAACTGATCAAGATATTATTGCTTTACAATCTTCTAATAACGCTGGACAGTCAGCAGCTACTTATATTTCTCGTATGCAGTCAGGTGAACAAATTGTTGATAGAAATTCTATTAAGGCAGTAGTAGGTAATCTAGTTTTTCCCTTATGTTTCTATGATTATGAAACAGTCTCTACTCCGATTCCATTGTTTGATGGGTATCGTCCATGGCAGCAGATTGTTGTGCAGTATTCTATGCATATTGTATATGAGGATGGGAAAATTGAACATAAACAATCTATTATCCAACCATGAGATACAACCAATATCCAAGTTATCCAGGATTTTGTTCGTGATATAGGTTTTGGTTACGGAACCTATATTGTTTGGAATAAATCATTTGAAAATGGGAGAAATAGTGATATTGGCCAAATCCATACTGACTATGTAGATCTATTTGCTAGTATAAATGAGAAAACCTTTGATTTAATGGATATATTTAAGAATAACCTCTATTTTCATCCAAAATTTGGTTGATCTGCTTCAATTAAAAAAGTACTTCCAGTACTTACTGATATAAGTTATGCTAATCTTGCAGTTGGCGATGGGGGGACAGCGACTGATTTGTTACAAAAAATTATTACATGAAAGTTGGATAGTTCTCTTATTTCTCAGGCTATTGATGATTTACGTACGTATTGTACGCAAGATACTTGGGCTATGGTAGAGATATGGAAGAAGCTCACCTAACTATCCAGTAGTTATGTGTTTTGTTTTATCTAATATGCTATCCCATTCTTGTTTTTCTGATCACTGCATTTTATTGTTCTCAATGAGTCTCTTATATGCTATTTCAATATACAATCTAATCCTTCTACATGTAAGAATACCTATTGTTTTTTGTTCAAGATGTTCATGACAATAAACCATAACTTCTAATAATGTTTTTGCATCATTTTCAACTATTATTGGATTTTCTTGGAGTATCCTTATGTATTCAGCAAGAATATTTTCATTTGTTTTTTTTGCTTTTCCTAAATAATCTTTTGCTTTGACTGAATCTATTGTTCTTGCTTGTTCCCATATATTTATCCATTCTGGGTAACCTATTCCATATACATATACTTTTTCTAGTTGTTCTATCGTATCCTTTGTTGAGTCAGTGAATATTGTTTTTATCTCCTTTCTTTTCTGTTCTGTTTTTCTCTTCTTATTTTCCACTCCTGTTTTATAAACAATATTTCCGTTACTGTTTTTAGCTCATCTATTATTGAACTTACCGAATCACGTCATTTTTCCTATCATGTATAATGTAAATAGTACCACTTTGTCTTTTTTCTTCTAAAAATCAATATCATTTTTCTTTTTTGTAGTTTTGTCAAATTGATTTGATTGTCATATAGGTGGTTTTTTGTTTTGTTTTGGTGTTTTGTATATACTCTAGTTGTATTTTATTCTCTATTGTCTTCGGATGTTTCGTCTATTAACTTTATGATTCCTTTCTTTCTTGTTGTTCTTTGGCTCTGTTATTGCTGCTGAATTGCAGGTAAAGCCTTTGTATTCAGATAAAAGATTTCCGCCGATAGATAAGTTGCATGCTGGCTGTATGCAAAATGCCGATATTGCATTGGCTACAGAACTTGACATCAAGGAGATACGTGTTAGTTTACAGTTTGATCCTCAGAAGATTGATATTTTGCGTATCTTGCCAGACAATAAAAATAGAGATGAGGTCATTGATTATGATATTAAGTATGGTGAAATAGTCTATACTCATAAAAATATGGTTTATAATCCTTGGTATGAAATCAAAGTTTTTTCTATGATGTTTAACTCTAAAAAAGATATAAATGCTGTTGATTTTGTCTTTGGTTCAGGTTCATATGCGATTACTCAATGATGACAACGTATTAATTTAGAATGAAAGCAATCTATACCTTTTGCTAATGTTCCAGAATGTGATCCTGACATTATTCCACCAAGTGTGACTTTGATTAGACCTATTCCCTCTGAGTCGGGGATAGCTTTAGACTCTTTGTTTGTTTTTGAAATTAAAGATATTGGTAAATGATACGATCCAGAAAGTATCTATATTCTCATTGGTCAAGATGCATACACTATCAATACTCCATGAGTTGCTTTTAGTGGAGAATATCTTGTTGTACAACCAAAAACTTGGTTACCTGTCGCGTCAGAAATAGAACTAAAGGTTTCTGTATCCGATTTCCAAACATTTTGATGAACAAACAGAACAGAAAAAACGTTTATCATCAATACTGCTTCATCGGTGGTCTTAGATGAAAATATTAATCCTATGGAATTAAAACAAAGATCTCGTGAGTTACGCCAAAATCAATGATCGAGTGAAGAATGTAGATTACTCCAATCACTGCAATGATTTATTGCAGAGGATAATAGACAAATGATTGAAGATGTAGCGGCAAAGATAGAATGTGAGTTGGTCCTTGCTGTTTCGCCTGAACTATCAGTTGCAGAAAAAGAACATAATGCCGCATGAGTACTTCTAGTAGAAGAAAAATGAGGGATATGATTGTTTGCTATAACTGGATGGGTATTATTCTTTGTGACACTCTTATTGAAATTACATTATTTTGTTTCTTATAAAGAACATAAAAAACTTCTTGCTGAAAAAACAATTAAACCTCTGTAAGTTTTTTCATGAGTTGTTGGATATATCAGTATGTTCCATTGTTATTCCATTCTATTTGTTCTAATAAAGCAGTCGCATCTTGGATGTAGACTGCTATTTTTTGTTTTGCAAAGTCTATTGCTCACGACTCTTCAAACATGATTTTAAGTGCAGTTATTTGTTTGTTGGTTAGCTTCTGTCATAAACAGCTTTTTAATAGTTCTTTATGCTTATTGTTATCATGTGTTTGTATGTAATTGGTGAGTATTGTTTGTTGTCATTCTTGAATATCATAGAATGTTGTTTTATCTGTCTGTGTTTCTAGGATGTCTATAAGATCATCGCGTGTTTGATAGGCTAATCACAAGAGTTCTCCGATTTTTTGAAGAATAGTTATTTGTTCTTGTGATGCCCCAGCTCGCTGTGCCCCAGCTATTAATGGTCTAGCAAATGTATATCTTGCTGTTTTGTAGAGATTTTTTCTTTCAATCATATCTCGTGATGCTTGGTCTCCTACCGCTAGGTCTACGTCTATCATTTCACCTAATATAACTTCTTGTATCATGGTATGTACCGTTTGTTGTGCAAGCTGATAATTTGTCGGGTTTATCGTAGGCTGCATCAATATCTCATATACTCGTGCCAATAAAATATCTCCAGCTAAAATTGCCTGTCATTCAGCAATCCTTTTTGTTATGTTTTGTTCTTGAAGAAAATGATGAATAGTCGCGACATTGTGTCTTTTTTTAGATTCATCTATAATATCATCATGAATGAGCGCCATAGTATGTAGTAATTCAAATACGACTGCAAATTGCATGATAGTCTCGTCAGATTTTTTCTTATAGATGTGATATCACATATAAAAACAGTAAGGTCTGATTCTTTTTCCTCCTGCAAATGCGATCGTATGTATATGTTGCAAGACTGATGCCAGTCTTGGATTTTTTACAATCTCCGTAGCTCGATGTATTTTTTTGCTTAGATATATGTCTAAATATATATCAAATGCTTGTTTAAATGTTCTTAAGTCCATATGTTTGTTTTAATAAAAAATGTTTTTTGATTGTATTTATTATATAGATATTTACAACTGTAGTTGTATTTATTTTGTATTGTTGTCTGTAATGAAAACCTGTATTATATGATCGTGATTTGGATGATTAGCCGCTGCTATTGTGTTAGCAAAAAAGTGACAACAAGTAACGGTTTATGAAAAGAATGAACAACTATGAGGTCGTGCAAGTGTTCGAGAAAAAGATGGATTTCGTCGAGATATGTGACCAAGTTGGTATCTTATGCCCGATGCCTTTAAAATGTTTTTTGATGCTGTAGGAGAAAAAGTGGAGGATCATCTTTCATTAGCGAAGCTAACCCCAAGTTATAAGGTGTTTTTCCATGGAGGTAAAACTACAGTTGATGTGTATGATGAATTAGAAAAAAATAGGGAGACATTTGAAAAGCTGGAGCCAGGATCTACTGATGTCCTTGCTGACTATATTGCTAAGTCAAAATATCAATATGAGCTAGCTATGCGTGATTTTGTACCTAAAAATTATGATAGCATTTTTGATTTTTTTACTCGACGTACGATGACTGAAGGATATAAACTTCATGTCTTTGAAAATATGCAAACATATGCTGAACGTTACTTTAAAACTGTTGAAATGCAAAAAATTGTACAATATCCGCTTGTATTTCTTGGTACAGCTCCACAAGATGCTCCAGCATTGTATAATATTATGACATATGTTGATTTTGGTATGGGTGTTTGGTATCCACAATGATGAATTAATGAGGTTATACAGTCGCTTGTTCGTATAGCGAAAAAGCATGGTGTTATATTTCATACTGATGCAGAGATAAAGAAGATTATTGTAGATAAATGACAAGCAAAAGGAGTTGAATTTTCTACTGGTGAAATTATTGACTATGATACTGTTGTGAGTAATGCGGATATGCAGTGGACGGAGACAAAAATGCTTGATAGTCAATATCAGACATATCCTGCTTCTTATTGGGAGAAAAAAGTCATGGCTCCAAGTGGGTTTGTCTTATATTTATGAGTAAAAGGTAAAATAAAGAATCTTGACCATCACACCCTTATTTTTGCTGATGATTGGGGGAAGAACTTTGGAGAAATATTTGGTTCGCATGTTCCACCATCAGATCCATCACTTTATATTTGTTGTCCTTCTAAAACAGATCCTAGTGTTGCTCCTGAATGAGATGAGAACTTGTTTATATTGGTTCCGTTTCCTGCAGGTATTACTATGACGGATGCTGAAGTTCAGAAATATAGAGATAAAACTATTGCGTTAGTAGAGAAAACTATTGGTGAAACTTTTTCTGATCGTATTGTAGTGGAAAGAATCTTCTGGAATAAGGATTTTTCTGATCGTTATCATGCATATAAAGGTACTGCGTTGGGATTAGCTCACACACTGAAACAGACAGCTATTTTTAGACCAAACAATGTGAGCAAGAAAGTGAAAGGATTGTACTATGTAGGTTGATATACTAACCCTGGTATTGGAATGCCAATGTGTTTGATTAGTGGTCTGTTGGTAGGAAAGAGGTTCGAATAATAGGACTTTATGATATCTTTTGTATCAGTAAGGTAAAAAATATAATTATTCCTATTATTGTATTAATCAAAGGGAATTGTTTGTAGACTGCAAACAATTCTTTTTTGTATGAAATAAAAATAAGTGATATATATATAGTCATTGCGATTAGGCTTACTGGTCCGATGATCGTGTATCATAGTAGCCCTGCTATTATTCGACATATTAAGCAATAGAGTAGTGTTCATTTTTTCTGTAATATAGTTGCTGTAGTTCTGAGTTTTGCCTGTTTATCAGATTGAATATCTGGAATAGCTGAATATGCATGCATTGCCATACATCGTAATGTTCAAGCAATTACTATTGTTCGATTTATATGTGTTCATCATCAGAGAACGTATCCCAAAAAGCCTGGAATTATATAGAGAATATTGAAGATCCCATCAATAAATGGAATTTTTTTTGCTCTAATGGGTTTGCTTGAATAGAAAATACCAAAAAATCGAAATATGAGTAGTGCTATTAAAATATATTGTTCTTGTATAGCTGCTCGGATTATAAATGGAATATTGGTGCATGCGATTACTTGTCGCATGGTTTTTTGTTTATCAGGAGTGAGGAGTGATTCATATGATTGTTTTTTGGGATTGTTTTTGTCTGTGTCATAGTCTGCGATATCGTTGACCCCATAGATAAGTAGATTTGCTGGTAGCGTAAAATATACCAGTCGTCAAAGGAATGATCGAGACAAAAAGTCGGTTGGTTGAGTTATGCTTGCTACATATCATAGTAAAAATGGTCCTATGAGATAGAGTCGGAAGCGAGGGCGAGAAAATTGTAATAGTTTTTGTGTGTTCATTATTTGTTTTTTGTAAAATTATGATATTTTTTAACTGGACAAAGGTGGTATGCCATCACTTGATAGGCAATGATCCTTCATTTTTGTCGTTTATCTGTCCTTGCACTGTCTGCAAAGACATTGTATTGTATACTTTCTATCTTGTCTAATATGGCTTCGTAGAGTTTACTTGCTAAGAGAACAGGAAGATGTGCATTTTCTGGAAGTAATACAATACCTTGGTTTGCTTGTATATATAGCTGTCTACAGTGTGTGATTTGTTTTTGCATGAATATTTTGAAATTAGAATTTATTTCCTTTGTTTGGCAAAAATGAATGATGTCGTTATGTGTTAAATTACATTCTTTTAATCTATCTGATGGCATATAAATACGTCAATACTCACTATAGTCTTCATAAATATCTCTGAGAAAATTAGTGTACTGCATTGCCTCACCTAAAAGACGGGCTGCTGGCAAAGCATGTGTCGGTGCTTGGAGAATGTCACACATCATAAGTCAAACCACTTCAGCGGATCCATACATATATCATTGGAGTTGTGTGTAACTACTGTATCTATGGATGTCACAATCTTGAAGCATTGCCTTAAAAAAATCTTCTAGATAGGGAAGTTTTATGTTGTATTGTTCAAATAATATTGCTATCTCTCCCCACTGCAGGTGTTTGGTATCGTTTTTTTGTATTGCGTCGATGATCGTTCATTGTAGATCTTGGAGTTGGGTTTTGGCGTGAGTATAATGTTGTTGATAATCCATTCATGGTTGGATTTCATCAACGATCTGGTCTGGTATTCTTACAAGCTTATACAGTTGCATAACCGCGTTCTGAATTTTTTTTGGAAAAAAAAGTGTCGCATAGTAGTAGCTTGTACCAAAGCGTTGCATGATTTTACTAGGAGATCGTCACGAGAACATAAGTATTGCGTATATATAATAAGTGTTTGTTTTGTTATATGGTTTTGTTATACAAAAGGAAGATTTATTTGTTGCAATATATATTATGTCGACATGGCAAACGATAGTAAGATTTTATGAACCAGCAATTGCTAAAAAATGGGTTTTTGTTAGATGAATCATACAATCTGTCTTTTTCGCGTTGTTTGATGTATTTACTATATTGATATTTAAATGGATGGCTCAGTACGCTGAGTTACAGGATACTACTATGCTTTCAACTATTGCTTGGGGATTCTTTGTTGTGTCGATAGGGTATACGATATGGAAATATTTTATCAGACATCGATGATGGGCAGAGTGATATTATATGTTTAGAGAATATGTTTTGAATAATTATATGACACAATTTTTCCAGTTGGATTATACTACGATAGAAAAATATGGAACAGGGAGGTTGGTCTATATTATTTCTAAATGAGCTGATGAGTGGGTGGATGCAATTGTTAAAACGATGTTTAGTTTTATTGATGTGATTATTAAGTTATTGTTTTTTGTTATCGTTATGGGGATGATAAATATATGGTATGGGGTATTTTTCATTGTGCTATACATACTCATGCTATCTATTGTTTATGTTTTAAACAATAAAGCATTGTCTTGGAGGGAAGCTCGTAGAGCTTCAGAAGAGCTAGTCTCTAAACAAATTGTTCGTATGATCATGAGTAAGCAGGAAGTTTTGCAGTCACAAAAAGTTCAACAAGAAATAACAAGATTGCGAGATCAAAATAGATCTTCTCATGAGGCAAACATCAAAACCAATGAATATATTTGGGGGATGTTTAATATTCCGTTGGTGATGATTTATGTGACGATTATTGTGATATTGTTTCTTGCT
>Ga0222632_1001014_pt1 | contig 11757 bp, 13 predicted proteins | sample AntAcemetageno46_FD_179828 | JGI IMG/M metagenome (GOLD analysis project Ga0222632, IMG submission 179828) | Saline water microbial communities from Ace Lake, Antarctica - #46 | ecosystem: Environmental > Aquatic > Non-marine Saline and Alkaline > Saline | place: Antarctica: Ace Lake | collected...
TGAGGAGGATCGGGATCATTTAGTTGCGGTGAGTTCTGCAACCGAGCTAGAGCAGCTAATCTTTTTACTGCACACTAACAACGTACCTTACGTACGTTCTGGTAATGAGAGATTATACGTACAGGTCAATGATGATGCGATTACAATCAGCGTCACTGATGCAGGTAAGCTGTGGTCCATAAATTTACCCGAGCAAGGAAATATGGCAGCAGCTGTAGCATTCGAGATGATTTCTGTACAATGTAAGTAGTTTATACTGGTGAATATGTAATAAAATACGCTAAGCCCCTCTCCGATGCGGTATTATTAGAAGAGAGGGGTGATTTTTATGAAAAAGAAGATCAAGAAGCAAATCCCGGATGATATATTTATTCTATGTGTTATGAAGAAATTAAAGCTAATAACTAATACATGGGATGAATTAAATGAAATGCTGGACTATATGTTCTACGGAGGTCATGGAGTAAGGAACGCGGTTGCGAGACGGATGGCGAGTATGTCAGAAGATGAGATACGTGGCCTAGTTGAGAGGGGTAAGGGTATATATTCCGATCAGCGAGATGGGGAGGATACTGATTACTTCGAGGATGACAACGAGCAGCACGAACCTAAAGCTACTGCAGAGAACTACCGAGAACATTCTTTCAATTCCGATGGTACACAGACAAGTAAAATAAAGGTTGAAATGACGGAGGAGCAGTCCAAGGACCCTGACTTCGTTCTTGAAGCGCACGGATTTGATTCAAAGTTCTGGAGGATAGTTAAAGCTAACTCTAAAATCTGGGACGTATATTCGAAGCAGGACGGAGTACAGACCTTGTACGCCTCACATATCCGCGTCACTACTAAGGATTTCACATTAACTGAAGACCGGCTAGAGGAGATGCTTGAAGGATTAAAGACCGAAGGGTACCAAGCTCAGAAGAAAAAGAAGATGGCTCGAAAGACTTACGGTGGGGACCTTCTTATGCTACCGATCTCTGACTTCCATTACAACCTACAATCCGATACACTATCTACCGGTAATGAATATAACAACAAGATCGCAAAAGAGGTATTCTTTGACGTAATTAATGATACCCTACGATCAGCTCACGGTAGGAATATAAGTAAGGTATTGTTTGTAATAGGTAATGACTTCATTAATGCAGATAACCTGGCAGGTACTACGACGCGCGGCACTCCGCAGGATAATCACGAGAGCTGGTTTAAGGTAGTGGAAGATGTTAAGTACATGATCCGTGATGGTATAGAGATGCTTAAGGAGATAGCTCCGGTAGAGATCATTCATGTCAATGCAAATCATGACTTGCACACGATGTACTCTATAGTCCACATCCTTGAGGCTTTCTATGAAGGTAAAGGGGACGAGGATGTTACCTTTGTTGATATCTCACCTATGGAACGTAAGTACTACCGGTTCGGGAGTAACCTAATAGCCTTATCACACGATATTAGGAATCCTAAGGTAAATGGATTGAAGTTAATTACTACTGAAGCACAGAAGGAATGGGGTAGCTGTTCTCATGCATTCCTGTACTTAGGTCACTTACATACTGAGATGGCATATGAGAAGGAAGGGTTACTCGAAATCTACCGCCTCCCTGCTTGCTCAGGCTGGAGTAGGTGGACTAAAGTATCTGGTTACGTACAGACAGAGATTAAGAATCTATGCTTCTTCTTCAAGGAGAATGGTGGGATTAGAGATCTACATAACTATTTCAAAGAATAATGGTAACGACTGGGAAAAATTCCGGCGTGTAGTTCAAAATCAAGTACAGGATAAAAATATGAGGTGCCTACGGGCACCTCATTACTTATTCAAATTAAATTAATTGACCTTGCATGTAAGAGTAGACCAATTCAGCTATCTCTGACTTAAGGAATAATACCTTCTCTTCCTTGAGTCTTAAATGCTTGAATAACGAGATCTTGAATGCCATCTGTTCGGGAAGCGGGGTAATTGTAATACTGCGACCCTCCAATATCCCAGGAAAGTCTTCCGGCAATAACTCGTCCCGTAAGTCGGACTTACACTTATTCATGACTAAGGAGTAAGGCGCGATTACCACTTTCCCTCTAGGAGTTTCTTCGATATAGGCCTCACCAACGTCATCGACCCAGGAGGTACCCATTAAGTTTACCAGCTGTGAGACCTTACGGGAGCAGATATAGAACTTACCTGTCTTTTCGGACTTAAAACCGTAGGTTATCATCTTCAAGTACCTCCGATCTATAGTACTCCAGTATGGCCCGAGAAACCGCTGTACGGTCAAGTTTACTCTTATCCCGATACCACATGAATTTAACTATTGCGGTCCTGTTCGCCTCTATGGCCCTGAATATATCACCATTTAACCACTTACAATTCAGTGCATGTAATATCTCACGATCCTCCCACGTCTTCATACACTCGACGTAAGCAGTAATACTAAATGCATCATCTTGATTGAAGGATAGGAACTCCTTAACTGCCTTTGCATACTTGGCACGGATAAGGGGCCGTAGTATATAGCTCGCTGCACGGTACTTATCACTACTTTGATTACCTACCTTACCAACTTCACTAACGACTTGCAGTGCTTGGGCCTCGGAAGTAAACTCAACCATTTCATCTAGATTTGAAATATCAATCATGACGTACCTCCTCAATCCTCTCATTAATACCTTCTAAAAGCCTACGTCTAACTTTTTCTAGTAAATCCAGACTGAGTTTTGGCCCGTACCGTTTAGGATCTTCTGATATCATAATATTCGTCATGTCCAATTCAATTGAATACCATAAGTTCATTATCGCCAGGGGTGGTTGAGAGGGATCCGCAGTCTTACCGCACCCATACAGGTTCAAGGTAGCTACTAGCACGAAACCTGAAGGTAATTCTAACCTAGATCCAGTAAGTTCCCTTGCAGACTGTGCGGGTACGAATTGATACATTGAAGCCTCCGTGTCTATATCCATCAGTAAGTCAGTGTACTGAATCTTATTAGTGACATAATAATGCATCCTACTCTTCTCCAAGCCAATCATCCTCTCATTACATTTACCCGCCACTTTGTAGTACGGCAAGTATACCTTCGATAGGGCAGAGGAGTTCCATATCGCCCTCATTACTACTCGATAATTCCATAGGTACGACTTTACAAATCCTCTTCGCTACAATTACTACCATACCTTCGGTAAGGTCCACGTCATCTTCCGGATTCATTGCCTTGACAACTGCAGTATAATTGGTCTCAGCCACTCGCTTACCCGCGAGTATAATACCGGAATCAGTCACCTTCTCCTTGGCCGGGGTATGGGATAGGAGGATCCATCCCTTCATAGGCTTGACAGTCACATCAATCACTCTCCGATCTTATTTAGTATACGAAATAATCCCTGATTGGTATAATGGCTGACGGGTATCGTATGAGGTTCTCGTTCGTCTTCCCGAGAAGTTTATTTAGTGGAAATGCTTGAGGGATTAAATCTAATCCTTTAAGTCGCATATTGTACCATTTCGCGATATCGTAAGCCGATTCGGATGCGAAGTCTAAGGATATACCGATATCATACGTGACGTATTTAGAGGTGAATGAGTTCTCTGATGGGTGATTATCTACTTCTAATCCAGTTTCTCTTTTTAATCTTATAACTGAGGTAGAGCTCACCCCAGGTATCATTCTCGCAATTAAGAACTCAACCTCACTATCGAACCGAATATCTGGTACAATTACTGCCTCTAGACCTGGCTGTGCAAGCTTAAGTACGTGAATGCTAGTTGCGAGCATCTCAACCCATATAACCCTATTGACTTGATTTCTACCAACCTCCGTACCAATGATTTGCAGCATCTTACGCATCTTACCAACCTTTGTACCATCCCAGCCCAATGCGTAGGCGTTATGCTTAACCGGATCTGCGACTGATAGTACTGCGGCTTTCGGTGTTTCTTTACACTTGAAATTATAACATGCCTTTATGTGTCTAGCCATTGAACCCTTACCTGTGTGTTTCTTTCCGCCAATCATAATAAGCTTCACTTAAGATACCACCCGCCCTAATTTAGTTTCCTTATTGATATGGTACAATAAAGTCAAGGGGTAGTAAAGGTTTCAATCTTTTACGCCACACAATGTAATCCTTTTATGGGAGCCTCTTTAGGTGTTTTATTAACTAAATATCGATATGGAGTGGTACAAATGAATGATGAGTCTTTAATTGTAAAGTATGATCTGGATAGGGATGTCATGGATTTACATAATAACGGGGCTAAGCCGAAGGAAATTGCGACAGTTCTTAATAAGAAATACCCGATGCTACCTCGTGACATATCGGCAGCCATGGTTGCGGCTCATGTTAAATCATTAGCTCTTCCCCCAAGTACTAGTAATAAGTCGGGATTGACACGGTTAGAGAAGGCTAAGCTTAAGTCACTAGAGGGCCAGTTAGACTTAATGCAGGAATCCATGGAATTATACTACATAGCGAAACAGTTACTTGATGATCTATGTAGGGCTGCAGAGGAACGCGACCGTATGCCTGAGCCTCATAGGTTCAAAGCTGTATTTGGTGAGTTACGTGAGATGATGAAGGATATTAACAAACTACAGGTACAGGCCATGGATTATAGTAAAATAATGGAGTTCATTACCTTACTATTTAAGCTAATTTCACGACACGCTCCTGATGTACTGCCCTTAATAGTAAGGGACTTAAGTCAGGAATCTACGGTATCATGGTTCACTAAAGTATTCGGCGGTAATGGCGGAGCAGAAGCTGCGTCCCCTACTTATGATGTAGAAGTCGTACCTGATATAGATCCTGATTCTAACTTACAGCACGAAGGTGAGATGAACTTAGAAGAGGATTTATTGGACTCATTACTTTGGGAGGATGATTCTGATGGCGAGTAAAAGTAGATCTGCCGGGGCTAAGGATGCATTTAATTTCGAGAATCTATTATCGGATGTACTGCATTTAGCAAAGGAGCAATCAGAGTATAGGGATCCAATTTTTGTTACGAAGCCTTTAGGTATACGAGCTTTCTGTAAGGATATTCTTGGTGCAGAACTATTCCCTGGACAGCAGACATTGGTAGCAGAGGTATTTGAAGAACTTATATTTTACAAATGGTTCGATTATCCTTGTAGTGATAAATTAAAACCTATCCAGGAAATGGTAATAATGTGGGGTAAGGGATCTGGTAAGGATTACATCGCATCCATACTCATGACTTACGTCGTATATGTACTGATGTGCGTCAGAGATCCCCAATCACTATTTCCAGGGTTCGGTAAGGGTGAAAATATTGACTTAATAAATAATGCCCCTACATCTAACATGGCAGAGAATGTCTTCCTGGCTAAAGTATTTCAGAGACTAGATCAGAGTACCTGGTTCGATAGGGTGGAAGAGAATCCTACCCGTGCTAAGAAAGGTGTGGGTCGGGCTAATCAATTCCATATCGCCGGTAATGAGATTCAATTTTTCCATAACATTAAGCTATACGCCACTCATGCTAAGACTGAATCATTCGAGGGATTTAGTCCACTAGTTACGTTGTTTGACGAGATAGCGGAGATGCCACTAGAAAAAGCAGTGAAAGCAGTTCAGACATTTAGCAGCTCATCTAATAGTAGGTTCCAGGATAGGAAGCTTATAATCTACATTTCATACCCTAGACAGAAGGATGATTATATTTTCAAGAAATATAGTGACGCCCTTAGTGGTGACTTCCCTCATGTCTGGGGCATTAAAGGAGCAACTTGGGAGGTACGACCGTACCCTGGACACTCAATAGAGAGTTACAAGATAGATTATGAAGATGATCCGGAAAGTGCGAAGATGAAGTACGAATGCGAGCCTCCAGAAGTTAGGGCCGGATTCTTCCCTTTCCCTGAATTAATAAATGAGTGCATAGTCGTAGGTAGATCAGCACAGCACCCTGACATATTCTGTACTCAGGAAGTAATAGAGAGGAAGGGTGGGTACTATATTAAAGTCGTACTCAATAATTTACATAAGCTCGACCCTAGCCTCACTTACTACCTAGGAGGTGATGCGGGTGTTAAATCTGACGCATACATCTTATGCCTTAGTCATGGTGAGGTAGTAGAAGTTGATTACGTAGATGAAGAGGGTATTACTCATAAACGGTTAATGAATATGCCTGTAGAGGATTTGTTAATTGAATGGCGGCCTTCAAAGAAGGATAGAGTACCTGTCGATTTAATAAATGTGGAAGATATAGTAGCCCAACTTTGCGGGGCGGTATACGTTAAGAAGGCACTATTCGACTCATTTAACTCTGCCACCCTTACTCAGAAATTAGTAGATATGAGAGTAGAAGCTGATGATAAAGTGTTCTCTAACAAGATACAGTACGAGATCTACTCCAATATGAGGAGCCTCATAAATTCAAGGCACTTGCAGTTACTTGATTACGCCTCACCTTATAGCGGATTCTATCATCAAGGTATTAAGATTATGTCACCTAATGACGAATTAAAATACCTCCAGAGGTTTATACTCCCTGGAGGCGGTGTGAAAATTGACCATGATCATGATAAGACTAAGGACTTCTCTGATGCAAGGGCTGCGTCTTTCTTCTTATGCTCTAATGACGAACCTATGCAGGATTTAAATGACTCACCAACCACTATAATCGCCACGCGGAGGAAAGGGTAGGGTACAGGTCTGTCTCGTTAACAACACCCATTAACATTAAATCCTCCCATGGAACTCTGGCCCAGAACATCATACCTTTATTGTTCGGGTCAATTTCCATTGCTAAAAACATTGTAACTGCGATACATTTACTCGGAATACCATCAACTACCTCGTCAGTTACAGTAGTGACTACCTGTATACCTGTCTTAATCCCAGCAGGGCTACCTACTCGTAAAGGGAAGCAATTACCTAACCGTGGTGCTGATTTACTGAAAACCGGAGCCAAGTCAGGTAAACCTATCCCAATTATATCCGTAGCAGTGAACTGGCTTTTTGAAGGTTTATCATGAACTAACCGATTAATTATGTCAGGCATTAAGATCCATCGCGTATGTTCAGGACCGTTAGGTGAGCCATACAGTTTACTCGGTACCGTATTAGAAATAGTTAAGAAGAAGTTATGAGTATGCTTCGCATCTAAAGTAATAAGGTAAGGTAAAAAGTTACCTCCAAATGCAGTAAATACATGATCTACTGAAAACTCCATGAACTTCGGAAATAATTTTTGAGATACTACGTTAGCGATTGCCTCATCACTATATTGCGACACCACATGAGTAGGTATGGTCTGAATCGTCTCTATCTCAAAGATGTCGAATAGACCGTCGGTCTTCGGGTTATTACCTGTGTAATTTGAAAAGAGATCATCGAGTAGTAAATCACCTTGAACCTGTTTCGATATTTTCGCTGATAAGTCCATATCATCATCATCCTTTTCAAAATAAAATGCCTGGGTATGTGTTTATATTACCACATCCCAGGCATACGAGTCATTTTTGAAACAAAGTGTGACATTTAACTCTTAAACATACGTCATATCCAGTAGTAACCTGAAGTAACATTCTGCAGATGCAATTGCATCCACCTTAGCTGAATGAGCACCTGACTGGTACATATCCTTTACATACCCAGGTAGATCGAGTTCCCTCACCAGTTCATGTAACCCAAAATTACCAAAGTCAAACGCTACTGTTGTAGATCCAATTGCATTAGCTAACGTAAATGTATCAATAAATTTATAGTTAAATTTAATGTGACTTAAACCCCTTGCGATAGGACTTACCCTCAAGAACTCAAGGTACTTGAAGAAGAAACGGGCATCAAACTGAGTATTGTGCCCACCTAGTAATACCTTACCATTACCACCTAGGAACTTATTAAGTAAGTAACTAGCCTTAACCTCACCAACCCTATCTGAATCATCGGATAAATCGATGCCATTAACCTTCATGGCCCCTGAAGTGATATTATACACTCCACTCTTAACCGGTAGGCTCAATTCCCTATCAAGGATTAACTCGTTATTTTTACTTACCCTGAACTGGCATAGATAAACATCTATTAGCGAGTGAGTATTCTCATCCAACCCACCGGTCTCTACATCAATCCATGTAATACTCTCCATGTGCTCTTTAATACTCATTCATCCTACCCCCCTCTTAATAATCTGGCGAGTCCTTATCTTCTCTAATCCCCTTGAACTGTGGGAATCTCAATGAGAATTTACCAGTCTTACTATCCTGTGACTCACTATCGAATTCTATGCATACTATTTTACCAATTATACTACGGGGGACCTTCCAGTACAACTTACGCTCCACATCGGAGAATCCGCCACCTACACTGACGATATTACCCTTATACCTCACACCTACAGCACCCATGATGCCTTCAAACTTAGAATCCTTCGTGCCCTCGAAGATCTCTACTACCTCTAAATCTAAATCACATTTTCGTTTCAACTTTAAGATATTAGTGCACTTACCTAGCCTATAGGGAGCGTCTATCTTTAACATCAACCCCTCCCAGCCCTTCGCCACTGCGTCTGCTAACATAGAGTCGATTATGCCAGCATCAGTACCCTTATAAAGAACCTCGACCCTCTCACAGGCAGCACCAGGTACAAAGTTAGGGATATTATTGACCCTATCGAAGTACTTTTCAGTAAATATCCCGGAGTCAAACTCACTTAGAGGTATTACGTCAAATATCCGAAACGTGAGGTTAGGCTTAGGCCCTTGCTTCGTGACCTTAGTATCCGTGAAATTCTCGCCCTCTACCTCACCGTCATACACAAAGCCAGTACCGAACTTAGATAACTCCTCTGCAATATGATCTAACCCATCCACCTCGTGACCTTTCCGGGTGAGGAAGATAGTCCCGGTAGGCCGGGCGATAGCGAGTAAACGTACACCGTCAATCTTCTTCTGCAATATGAATTCTTTACCTTCTACCTTCTTCGTATGATCTTTGTAGCTATGGGCAAGCATAACATCGAATGAAGGTATGAGGTTAGGGAGTACCTTATTTACTGTCTTCTTGGATACCCCAATCTTCAAGTCTTTAAGTATAATCCTACGGCACCATTTATACTCAAATTCAGTACATGTCGATAAGAATTCATTTACCATCTCAACAGCCTCACCGGAACCGGTATTATTAAATTCTAGGTACTTTATAATGTACGAGAAAGATCCTGGGATCATACCTGTACCCTCAGGATTAAAATCATCTAGACTCTTATCACCAATACCGAACTTGACCATTGTATCAAGAGATATCTTTAAAATACGCTTCCCCTCATCAGAGAACTCCTGTATAAGTAAAGTCTTTAAGTTCGAAGAAGGTTCCTCCTCAATCGCCTGTAGTAGATTGAACGTCCGGTGGATCTTCATTTTTTGCATTATCAGTTACCCCCTTAATAAATACTCGTGTGGATGATGGGCTACTTAGTAAGGTACTACTATCGAATGCGGCCTCGTTACCTTTACTACCTACTTTTTGCTTTTGCTGCTTACTACCTTTCAGATTAGGATTAACATTACCCTCGATTAAATTTTGACGAAAAGGTAATAAGGTATCGAAGTCAACAATAGTCGATCCATTATATTTATCCTTTACAATACGAGACAGTACTCTGCCAGTAGTCCTAGTCGGAGAGTTCGGTGATATACTATCAATGATTTCAGAAAGATTACTGAAATCATACATTGAGCCTTGTTCTTCCCTCTTCGCCACGGAGTTCTTAGGTATTGAAATATTCGTAGTTATAATCATAGACTTACCCGGATCTGATACCCTCTCATCGACGATATCGAACAGTAATGCCTTACTCCTATCAGCAACTAGAGCTACACCACTCACCGGCATCAAGTCATCGATGACTAGTAAGTAAGCATCCTTTGCGAAGGCGATCTTGGAATGGACCTTACTTAGTAACTCAGTATCCCTCAACTCCATTGCCTCTTGGTACTCTAACATAAGGCCGGCCCAAGAAATATAGTAGCCAATAGGTTTAGGTGAATTATCTGGGCTTACATCGAGCTCGTAAAACTTACGTAAACCGATCTCTAAGCAGATATAGTTCAAGGCAATGCAAGCCCCTAATGTTTTACCAGTACCGCACTTCGTACTCTTGAATATGTAATTCTTACCGTCAGCCTTTCCGTGGGCCGCTTTAATAATTTCAGACTTTACAGACTCTATCATCGAACGAATCTTGCAGTAATCCAACCTCACTTGCTCTCCCTTTCCTTTCGGAATAGTAAAGTTATTAATAAAAGCAGGGTTCATATTGTTAGGTAAATTAGATAAGTGAATGGATCCGTCAATCATCCACTTAACAGGGCATGAGTATGTAGGAGGTAATTCCCTAATAGACTCCTCCCTACTCTGATCGTCCTCAGGGTAAGTCTTTGTAAATATGAAATCCTGTTCAAATTTACGTACATTACAAACGCGATAGGCTGGGCAGCCTAAGCAGTTTATATATCTTTCATCCGATTCCTTCCTACTCATAAACAACCCCCGATATGTATTTAATAAACACGTTAGTCAGTAATGTTATGATATCATCTTATTATTGCTAGATCTAATAAAGCAACTCTTCGTAGCCGCTACTTGGTATTACCCTAGTGCACTTGACCTTGTACTTGACCTTAGAAAAAGACTGTCCAGATCTCTCCACCCGACGGTACGTCGGTATAGAGAGAAGTATAGTACTTTAGATCTAGTACTAGTATACTGAGGGCTCTAATAAGCTCATACCAATCGATAGCTGTCATATGGTGTAGTTCTACTATCACATGGATGTAGCTCTACTATCACATTTTAGACGGGAATGTAGTTCTACTATCACATGGATATAGTTCTACTATCACATGGATGTAGCTCTACTATCACATTCTGCAATCCATTGGTATTAGCGGGTTGTAAGTAATGTAGCTCTACTATCACATTCTGCAATCCATTGGTGTAGGCCGATTCCTTCATTTTCATGTGACAGTAGAATTACGCCTAAGGGTTAAATAAGGGGTTTGACTTCCCGAGTTTATTTACGATATATTACTGATAAGGGTTAGAGATAATCCTGAATCCTTTCTGTGGCTGGGAGTCATGCCCCAGCCTATTGGTCTTCATTCAATAACAGGAAGAGGTGAGGCTCTATCGTATATGAAAGATAAGTACCCGGCAGTGTTTAATCAGTTAAGATAACTAAACCGTATACAAATAGCCCCGCCCCTTAACCGGATGGTGGGGCTTTATTCATGCTTACAGGTCACCGATAGTTACTCTGTTACAGATTACACAAGTGAGTCAACTACCTGAGGAAATAGGATAGCTCAAAGTTGAGTTATCCTCATACGGGCACGATAATGGTAGGGAACAACCAATGTATACGATGGATGAAGAGACGAATCCAACTTTGGAGTGGTTGAATACAGTTTGGCGGTATCCAACTTTGGATAGCGTGAATTCCCCTCTACTAACTGTAAGCATTACGGCATTTAAAAGTATATATATGTTATTATGTTAATAGAGGAGGTGATACACATATGGATAAAAAACAGGTAACAGTGAACTTTTCAAAAGAACTCCACAAACAAATTAAGATGCAAGCAATTGAAGAGGGTACAAATGTTAGTGCGATAATTGAGAAGTTGGTGATAAGGTATCTTGAATTTAAATCTAAGCAATCTAAGTAACCAACGGGTGGCGGCCCCACCTAACTAAACTAATAAGGGATGTTAATTATGAATGATATG